>Ga0123357_10001722_pt1 | contig 23596 bp, 18 predicted proteins | sample TergutEmb28metaG_FD_89873 | JGI IMG/M metagenome (GOLD analysis project Ga0123357, IMG submission 89873) | Embiratermes neotenicus P4 segment gut microbial communities from Petit-Saut dam, French Guiana - Emb289 P4 | ecosystem: Host-associated > Arthropoda: Insects > Digestive system > Gut ... | reverse complement strand
GTGCGGCCGGGTCGTGCTGCTGACCACTCACCCCCTTCTAGTGCCGCGGTCATGGAAGAGTAGAGCTATACCTCTACCCACCCTCTGGGTCACACCGGGCCTGTAACGGGATCACTTTACCTTTTTTATCAACAATTCTAGTGAAAAAAAAGTAAGGTGCAAGTCGAGGAATAAACAAAGCTACAGGATTTGTAAAGTGTACGCCAAAGATGTAGTGTGATGCTGTGTCATTCGACGAATAGTTCTAGGAGTTTCGGAGGTAGTGATCTCTCACCACGGTGGGAACTATTCACCCGATCACACAGTAGACCTCCCAGAATAATTGATTCTTCAGCAACGCTGCTGTGAGAACCCCGAAAGTTGCAAAATTAGTTCTCTTATAAAAGTGAAGCTTTTTTCCTTTCTCATGAATATGTATGACAATATATCGAAAATTAATTTACATGTTTTGCGCTGTTGCTGTAAAGTTCCTATATATTTCGTGGAACAACACGTCGTTCTCAATTATGTTTTTATATGGAAGGTCTTCATGTGGAAAGTTAGTGAAAAGACGCAAACATATAACCAAAAATGGTTTGTTTCTTGAACACTTGAACTGAATATTGTACTACCATTCTAAAAAAATCAACGACGCTTAGTGATGGGATGATTCTGAATGGTGACGCAGGTAAGAAATGCACTGGAGCGGGATTGTGGCAAAAGCTGACCTAAGCTTATTATCCTGCAGTTCACTGTAATGAACTGAGTGTTGTTCAAATTAGAGTCTTTATATTCAGTTTAAAGGCTTTCTGAGTGCCATTTCGGCGCTTTACGACGGAGTCATTCTAGACTTTATAGGGTGTTGTAATTTTGTCCTACGTATTTTCCATGTATTGGTCCGTCATTTAATTATAAGAATCGTGTCGCCGTACGACAGAACGTGCCTTTGTGATGTTGGTTGATACATTGTTATGCAAGTATTTTAGTAACCGTCAAGTGCAATAATAAGCCTATTACTTGTTTTTCATAATTTTCAACCCCACATGTTATGATAATTTCCAATGCGAATGATTCACAATTTTACAAACAGCCGTTAAGAGTCCAATGGTTTTCACAAGCGACATTCGATTAATAGCGTGACTTAGAATCAGACACTGCTAAAACTCTTTTGAAACGCGCCAGCGCACCATTTCATTCAGATTAACTTCTTTATCTTTAACGCCTGAAAGCCAAAGATACTGGGAGGCAAGAGGTCTGTGGGTGACTGACGCTGTCAGCAAATATTAAATAAATATATTTATATTCTTGCACTTACCAGTTTTTGTATTCTTGCACTTACCAGTGTTTGTGTTCTTGCACTTACTAGTATTTATATGCTTGCACTTACCAGTGTTTGTGTTCTTGCACTTACTAGTATTTATATGCTTGCACTTACCACCCTGAAGATGGCCACACGCGTGGCGGAAAAAGTCTCTTGTCACTACATAATAAAATTACATTCATATAACCAAAGTGCATTTGTTGGTCTTTTTAATAAATTTTATACATCTAATGGACGGAATATGGAACGTATCAAACTTACTATTCGTAATTTGTAATTACATTACCGGTAAACTTATTGCCCTAACTCAATAAGACGTCGTTTGCAGAGAATTTACAGACATGTTTTTAATGTCTAGACACCCTGAATACCTATAAAATTTGAACCAATTTTTGACTCACTCTGTATGGCATAGAATGAAGGAGTTATTAATTAATGTTGTATTGGAAAGGATGTGAGAGGAATCGGCTGTGGCTTAGTCCTAGGTACCAACCCAACATTAGCCGGGAGGAACTGATGAAATCACGATAATAGCCGATCTTCGGGCCGAGTTTTGTACCCGTGACCTCTGAACACAAGGAGGAGTTGTGTTAATTCTACCGGGCACTTCGGTCACGGCAGTTGCGAATTATATTAGTTAATTACAATTTCAGACAATCCGTTTTAAGCAATATAGAGCGCTAGTTCTATCTAAAGTGTCCACATTTCGGACCGTTGTTGGGTTACAGCGATAACCCATATCTGTGTGCGGAGTGGTGCTGGTTTTGTAAGTGGAAGCAACTCTTCCTTTTGCAGAACCAGCCATATTGCGGAATTCGTAAGCACTGATGTGCAAAGTTGTTAACAGCAGCAACCAACCACGCCTGCGTACACTGCACGTGACGTCAGTGTTGCTTTGTTGCCACCAGTGCATACAGACTGCAGCGTCCTGATTTGAGTTGCAGTTGAAGTAGACGTATATTCATTCCATGGTAAATCGAAGCTACTCAAATAGAAGTATATCGCCAGCCCGGGAACCGAACCCTTGCCATCCCACCAGTATCCTAGAGTTGTATCTCATGTCTAGAGATAGCTCAGTGCGTGTTGCATCATACGCTTGCCGTCATGCAACCAACTTAATGCACACATTCTTGTTTTACAATAAGTTTATTATATACCTATATATGTTTCGAGCACTATGTGCTCATCATCAGGAGGTCACAATTGTATTATACAGCATCTGGTATCATCAAACCTGTAGGTGGCCGCCCCATGCACAGGTTGAGAGAGTTCTCCCTCAACCTGCGCACCGGACGGCCACCTAGAGGTGTGATGATACCAGATGCTGTATAATACAATTTTGACCTCCTGATGATGGGCACATAGTGCTCGAAACATGTAGAAGCATGTAACAAACTTATTATAAAACAAGAATTTTGCATTAAGTTGGTTAACTACTATGATTATACTGATATTCCCGGCCAGCAAAACATCAAAATGCATGGTTTAGTCAGCTGAATAGAGGCCGTCTTTAGAACCTGTTATTCCCTGCCATTGTCGATAAATTCCCTGCCATTTTTCGAATCAAAAATTTCATTACCATGTTCAGAAGTATCCGGCGGTATGTCTTTTCTGAGCCATGTGAATCCAATCAACATCTCCACATCCTAATTTCATAGAGGACATTCCGCTGTTTATAAGACTTTCATTCTTACACAATTCGTCATACACAATCACAGCCACACGTAATCGTGGTTATTGTTGTGGTTGTGGTTGACGGATCTTGACCGATTGCCTTGAAAGCCTACATATCCTGTTTGTTAAAGCCCCACGGCAGTACTTTAGTCCCATCTACGCGAAAGCCTGTGCTAGTGGTAAGGGAAGCGATCCTATGCCAGGCGAAGAAGAGTAGGCAGCTTGTTCTACTGATTCATAATTGGGCCACCTTTCCAAGTGAAATGCACAGTAAATAACCAAATGCCAACAGTTTGTTCCGTTGCTCAAGGACATCAGTTATACCAGGGTCAGTGGACTCGAAGCTCGTGTTTCCTTAACGTAAGCATTTCGTTGCATAATTTAAGCGTGTTTAAACAACGTGTGGTATCAGCGTAAGACATCTGTTTCATCATTTTATTAGTTTCTTTGTTTTGTATGTTTATCTCTTGAATCTTAACCAGCGGAGATTGCTGCCGGTGGGGGAGTAGCTGAGGTCAGGTGGAGAGGAATCGTAAAGCGTTAGGCGGGGAAGGTACAAGAGACATACTTGCTATACGACATGATTGTTACTAGGCCAGGAATACTGTTTCTGAAACTGGAAACTGGCGGCCTTATGATGGCAGCACATGTAGCTGTGTCTGCAGAAGCAAATGGCGTCTTGTGGGTTGTGACAAAGGGTAGAATTTTTGCCTTCGATTTGCTTTCCAGAAATATAAGATTAAAATATACAAACTACGGTTTTTCCTGTTGTTTTATATTAGCGTGAAATTTGTTATCTCACTCTGAGGGAGGAACGTGGACTGAGAGCTTTTGGGAATAGGGTTTCGAGGGAGATATTTAGGCCTGAGAGGGACAAGGTATCAAGGGACAGGAGGAAACTGCACATTGAGGATTTTCATCATATGTACGTCTCACCAAATATTATTTAGGTGATCAGATCAAGAAGAATGAGATGGGCGGGGCATGTGGCACGTATATGGGGGGAGGAGAGATTCATAAAGGGCTGTAGTAGGGACGTGTGAGGCGAGAGACCACTTGGAGGATATAGGCACAGATGGAAGGATAACGTTAAAATGGATCTTCTAAAAATTGTATGGGGGTTGGACTGGATTTATTTGGCTCGGGATAGGGACAATTGGCTTACTGTTTTTAATATTGTAATGTACCTGCGGGTTACGTAAAATGAGGGGAATTTCTTGACTATCTTTGGAACTATAAGCGTCTCAAGAAGGATTCTGCTCTGTGCAGTTATTTAGCTGAGATAGTAAGTAGTCTGCTAGATGGATGCCAACGTTTTGGAGCAAAACAGTATCTCCTTTTTCGGCCTACGCGGTTGTCGTAACCGAAGACCTAAATGTAACTTTCACTGCCGTGCATACCCACACAATTCACACAGTTTCTTTAGCGTGAAGGATTGCCTTGTGTCTTGTAACACAGCGTGTCTGTTTTCTGTGAATACTGATGAAGGTCAGTGACGTACGAAAAATTGGAAGGAACGCAAGTGAAGTGTGTGTACTCTTTAAGCCGTTTCTCACGACCGGTATATTTGACAAGTGCGCAAATAGTTATGCATTGTACAAGGAACCACGTGAATTATTGTCCCGTATTATTTCCATGTCGGGTTGATTTCGCAAGAACTACCTACCATGTCCCTGATGGAGTTAAACACGTAGTAGTTGAAGGATTGCTTTTACGTGTATCACATTCATTGACGGTGTGAAGTGGACAGATGATCAGGTAGCCAGTAGTGCGCATGTGCCGTTCCCCGCGGCAAGTATCCACACACGACGAATGTATAGTCAAGTATACCATTCGTGGGAACGCGACTTGAGAAAACATCTTGTTTTGTTAAGTGCACAGGCCGCGCAAGGCGCTGAGCGGTATCGCCACTCGTTCCGCTGCGCAGTCATGACATAAAGCAGTGGAAAGTTTTACTTCATTATGAATATTGCAGAGTGCTCAGTCTGTCATGCCACAGTTGCAGTAATATATGTCTAGATAAAGGCTGCAGATAAAAGAACTAAAATACGGCTGTTGTCGTATCTGGATATACATATCACGTAATAAAGCCAGGCATTTGTCGTCAAAGCTGCCCTACTGCACGTATGTCTGTTGCAAGGCGAAAGCTGCTGTTCTAAGAGTTAGTTCAGTCAAAACACAATTAATTTATTGTCAATCATAAAGATAATCGTAAAGATCTTCCCACAATTACACACATCGGAACCCTCTCCGTCTATAGAACTTTACAGATTACTGACAAGAGATTGACAGTCCCCATCTCAACACAGCTGTAATAATCGGAAAAACTGACGCGCTATACACACCTGCACATCATCCTACTGAACCAACATTAGCGAGTGTCAGTTTACTTGGAAAGCGGGAAGTAGAATATCACACCACAAGGATTGTCAATATCATAACGTGCACTGACCCAGCAACAAACAGTAAGACGAGTGACACTTCACTCAAACGTGCCCTGATTTGACAATAGCGAACAATGAACGTCAAGATGCAATAATAACGTCGAAAGCAACATTAAAAAAGTCTTCCAATAATAATATATTACTTACAACACGACCGTTTCGACTCAATATATGTGTCTATCCCGTTGTATTTTACCATTTTAATTACTGTGTTGCCAGTTCGAACATTTTTTAAGAAAACACGTGGATGATTATTGACATTATTATTGACATGTATATTAATGCAGTAATACCAACTTCATTTTTATGCACGTTCTGTCGTAGTTGTAAACATTTTGGGGTCCCAAAAATGTGCACTTTTGTTTGATGTACTCTAACCCTTTAAACCCCGAGTTAAATCTCATCTGCCATCTGCTGGCATTATTAGAAGCACACCATTTTCTCCACGTTAGCAGGATAAGGGTTGAATATGGTTCAAGAATTGGCTTCATGATGATGACTATGAGTTAAAACATGTTGCCACATTTATGATTGGCAATAAATTAGTTGTGTTTTGATTGAACTAACTATTAGAATATTTAGTGAAAACACATCGGGATGGCTCCAGTTGAACAAAAAAAGCTACTGTGCTTGCATGTCAGTCAGTTTCAGGTATCTTCGTAAGCGTTCGCAGAGGACGTAGGTACTGTACTGTACTTCTACTCTTTCGCAGGTGGCGTTAGTCGTTAAACGGTTTCAGCGCATCCCTTCCGTGGGTGAGGCGGTTAGTCGACGACCTCTCACAATAAAGGCCCATGTCCGATACCAGGGAACTTCATATGGGGTTTGTGGACGAAGCTGCATTGGGCTAGAATTTTTTCCGAGTACTCTGACATTACGCTGTCGGCATCATTCCACCCAGTACTCCATATGCATTTATTGGCCCATCAGCGATCCTATATAATCTCAGCAATTTACAGCGTATTAAGTTACACGCTTAAGTTAACACGTATTCACATTTTCACGTAGGACGTAGTGACTCCCAGTTCTGACACGTGGCATAGTTGTCGGAAGCTCTCAACGCGTCATTCAGTAGCACAGGATGTAGTTTCTATCATTGTCTTGGCAGGTGGCGTTTTGTCATAAGCTATCAACGTGTTCTTCGATAGAAATGTGCATGCTTTCACATCGAATGTAGTTGCTCTCAGTGTCTGACAGGTAGCGTTAATTGCGGAACGACTTCGATACATCAGTCCATAAATTCCGACTTCTGTTAAAAACAGTTGTTTTCTGAAAGAGGCATTTGATTGATTGGTTGATTGATTTACGATTGGGTTCGAGACCTTACGGTCCTGATGCACCTAGGCCTTAATTGACGGGTCCTTTGTGCCCCATATCATTTTATGGGAGCCCTGTAGCTTTGCTATAGTTCCAGAAGGCCCCCAGGCTTATACTCTTGAGGTCCTGTGGCTCCAAGAAGGAGAAGCCCAGATACACATGTCTGAGTGAAGCCAAAGCGTCCTACTCACAAAGAATGTGGGCCGAGGTTTCATCCTTTGCTTCACACCTCCTACACAGTGGACTGTCTAACAGCCCCATTAGATGAAGATGTCTCCTCAGGGTATTATGCCCAATAAGAAGGCCAGTAACAGCCCTGGACTGTGTCCTGTTAAAGGACAGAAATCTAGCCTTGGCACCCAGACAGGGTCCCAAAATTAATTCACGAATGATTCTACCGTGTCCATGTCAACGGACACAGTAGAATCATTCTTGTAATTTTTAGCCAAGCACTGTACAAGGCTCCCTCATGATGGATCCTCTGTGATTCGAAACATATAACACCAACCTTGTCCATGTCAACGGTCACGATAGAACCATTCTTGTAATTTTTAGCCAAGCACTGTACAAGGCTCCCTGATGATGGATCCTGTGTGATCCGAAACATGTTGGAACACTTCTAAATATTTTATATTTTTAATTGTGTCTGCTTATTATATATTGTGCGTTAGTTGGATAATAACATGTTTTTTCTTTGTTTGCATTTTTCGGTTTGTCGCACACTATATATTCTCTTTAATGCACGGATATGGACTCTGCGTTTTTATGAAGGCCAGTTCTTCTCCTAGCGTCAACTAGTTGTGAAATTTGTGGTGTCACGAAGTAAATGAAGCTGAGCGTGTACCAGAAACTGACACGTTCCATTCAACTCCAAACCATCCCGATTTCTCACACTTTTTTTTTAACGGCTGATGTTTGTCTGGTGACAGTTGTACCGTCTGTATATACACTGTGCGTTAGTGTCAGTGGGGAAGAGCGGTATGTTTCTGTTTATAATAATATTGTATTTCCCGTTGATCGAAACCTGTACTACATTTTGAATAAAATCATTTTTATATGTATAACCCACTTTTTGCTACACGCTCTACCGATTTCAGCTTTTAAGGTTTGTTTGGTGAAGAAGTTTCATTGTCTACTGATGCAAGCCATATGTAAAGGCTTATTTGCCGAACCCTTTGTGGTCTGAACACTGTGACTTTGTCGGCGTTTGAACGATGGAATCACATGCTGATGGTCTTTGTTTTCATTACGGTCCTCTGGATTGTGACAGCGTAGGTCGAGGGAACGTTTTCAGGAACATACTATCTCGTTCTGCCACGGAGCCATTAGATTCCTCTGAAATGCCTGTGCCGGAGTAAGAGCTTACTCAGTGTCATGTCTAATCTAGGTGGCCAGAGTACTAATTTTTACTGCCGTGGAAACGTCAGATCCTTGGTTTGTTTTTTACACAGTTTTGTGCCAGAATTTTAATATATCTTTTTAAATTCCTATGACGTTCAAATGGTATCAAATAGTATCTTTATTACAACAGATAATTATGGTAACAACATTAACTTATCAGGTTCTTTTCCTTCTATAACTTTCTACCCGCGGCCATACTTTTTATGTCCCTGGTACGTTATTCCGAAGTTTCAGAAACTGGATGTGTTTACGTCTTGTGATTGAGATTAGTTATTATTAATAACCACCGATTAGGCGCCCTCTCCTCACCTTTTCACCTGAGGACAGAAACAGAAAGTTTCGTTGCGTTCTATGCGGAATGTCAGCTGGTGGACAAGTACAGACACCCAACAGCAGTAGGTGTAGCATTATTGAAAGGTCACCCTAGAACAGGCTGTGAAGGTCAGAGGGGGAGTAGAGGTGTAGCTGTACTCTTTATTTAACCTCGGCGCTAGATGGGGTGGGTGGTTCACGCCACGCTCCGGCCGCTTTACTCCTGAGAAAAAGGCCCGTTACAAAAGTCTGGGTGGTCCCCAGAGCCGGTATTGACGAGTGCGGAAATTCGCGCCCTCCTCTGGATTTGATCCTCGGACTGGACGGTCCGGGGATCGAATCCCGGTGGGAGCGAGATTTTCCGCACCCGTCCAGACCGGCTCTGAGACCCACCGAGCATCCTGTACATTGGGTACCGGGTCTTTCCCGGCGGTAAAGCGGCCGGGGCGTGGCGTTGACTAGCCGCCCCATCTAGCGCCGAGTTTAAAGAAAGAGTAGAGCTATACGTCTACTCTCCCTCTGGGCCTTCGTGGCCTTTACCTTTACTGTCCAGCCCGTAGATAGTATAGACCATTGAAACCATTTAGATATGTTTTGCATGTTCCGACAGCCTGCAAACGTATCGACTCCACCCGACAACGTGTATTAACTCCAAATACTTGCTGCCAAGACTGACGCTGTCTAACAATGTCTTCCTGCTGTGAGGCTGCCTGGTCACCCAACTTGCCAAGCGTATCCAGTAGCATTCACTTCTCTGTTAAGCTCGAGTTACGAACAGGGTTTCTAATAGGAACAGACGCAGTTCGGGGAGGGTATGGTTTACCGTCCCGTCGAAAGTTCTGATCCTCCAGTCTTCGAGCTGAAACAAAAGTATAAAACAAAGTAAAGATATGCCTGTGCTCCCCACAGACATATATGGCAGTGGAAGTGTGGCTGCACGCGTACTTAACCTCGACAGTGGATGGAGGTGAGTGTTCAGCTTTGCCCTCTGTATCCACTAAACAGGTGGCTGAGTGTGCCACAAGAGCCGGTCTATACGTTTCGGGGAAAAATCTTTTTCCCGGGAATTGAACCTCGATTCTTCGATCAGCCGGTCGTAATGTAATCCACTGTACCCACAGCAAGTAAACATTAAACTATAAACACCGTTTATTATGTCTACAATTTATTTACATTAAATACACCGCAGCACTTCAACAAACGTTTGTGAATTAATTGGTAATTACGCTGTTTTCCACACAGAACTCTTTTGTTTACCAATAAATGTTGTGTAGCTGTGTGGGATTCAAATCTGGGCTGGGCTTTCTATTGTTCAGTATTGTTCTGTAATTTAGTTAACCTGTGTTGTGCTTGGTTAAGAGCTTGAAATAGGAGGGAGGATCAGTAACGTGAAATTACTTTTAAACATTGTGCGAATTTGGCTTATTGGAATCGGTCGGAAATTGTATTCCAAATGGCTAAAATAAACGTTGTTATTTGTTACGTTGTTAGATTGTAGACTCTGGTACACACGTGTATCACCGGCGAGTCCACGCATGCGTCTTCTTGTGGTATGGCTCTGGTCGTGCACCAGCTGCATCTGAACTCGAGTGTCTGTAGCCGATTGTTCAGTTCCATTGGTCATACGTGCTTGTAAGAGAGGGGAAAGACCTTCGTATACAGCTTAAGCGTTGACAAATATTATTTTTCAAAAAAGTACTGCGTGTTTCGGCCTATACGTCTACTTTCAGTTATCTCATTATACACGTCAAAGAGTGAAGGAAAATTCGTGTGTACAGCGTTTAGAATAAGAATTGAGACGGTATTTTTCCTCCGTTATATGCATTATAGTCACAACGGGATGGGCTTGTCAAACAGAGGCTACTTGCATGGCTGCCGGTGATTGATCGGGCTGAATTGTGTTTCATTGGAAGGTCGTTTGAAGAGAAGTCCCGATTTACACAACGATTACATAGCGCGAATATTTAGTACGGTATTTCTTCTCATAGACTCATTGTTAAAATTATGCGCAATGTTTCTGATCAGTTACGTTATTACGTACACGTCGTGTGTTTCACTGGAATTCTGCTGTCTCAGAGAGTCTTAGTAATTAACTTAATGCGCAAATTCTTGTTTTATATTAAGTTTATTATACGCCTCTACATGTTTCGAGCACAAAGTGCTCATCATCAGAAGGTCAAATTGTGTTATACAGCATCTGGTATCATCAAACCTGTAGTTGGCAGTAGTAATATAGACACAATAGCACCCCCAACACCGATCCTATGACGTCACGGTCACGTGACTCACCATTTGATACCCGGAAGTAGGTCAATGCACCCTAATTAATATCAAATGACATAATTGATATGCAAATAATCTAATTGATACGCAGGCGTCCTTGATTGATACGCAAATGACGTAATTATTATTCATAGGTCTTGATTGATATGCAATTGATATAATTATTATGCAAATTATTTTAGTCCCAGACAACTTGTCGCCTTAACCCTTTTGGTTTGGTCGGCAGACTGCCTGGTACCTATTGGACCGCCATCTTGGATGGTCGTCATCTTGCAATATAGCGGACGGGCGCAAACTTTGAAATTTTTGAAATTTTAAATTTTTGCAATATGGCGCCATCACGCTCTTTTGAATATAACCTAACTTTTTACAATATGGCGGCTATTTTTTAATTATAACGTAACTTTAAATTCCACTATTTTACAATATGACTACCAGCGTGCTATTTTTAATTATAACCTAACTCTAAAGTCCGCTATCTTATAACATAGCAACTAAAGAGCTATTTTTTAATTATAACCTAACTTTAAAGTCCACCATTTTAAAATAATAATCTAACTTTTACAATATGACTGCCAGTGCGCCATTTTTAAATTTATTATTGCTAGGTTCGAACCCCATTTTAAGGCAAGGAAAAAGGTAACCGCCCGATGTCTCATACAATACCCTAACTATTTACATGTTACAGGAATAAGTATAATAAATAAATAAACAATTTAAGATTAAAAATATGCATACAATTATTGGTTATTTGTTAATACAATTGTGATACAGTTTATCTATTGTGTGCTTAGCTAGTGACTACGTTTTTTACAAATACAGTACACGCTATGGTGTTTACAAGACAATGTAGCGGCTCGAAATGTTTCGGAGGGGTTAAAACTTGTTTAGGGCGAATAGACTGGGTAGGTTACTGAACTGGGCAGGTATGTTGACAGCATGGTTTGCTTTAGTTGCCCTAGGCGATCTAGCAGACAGGGAGTTGCAAACAACCTGCTATGTCGGTACAGTGCCAGACACAGCTGATTGAAACACAACACACTAATGTTTTAAAACGTACAATATTTCAGCGTAACAATTACAACACTTGCAATTATTATTCCGTTTTTATCAGTTTGTTTTGTAGCAGTGTGTAAATTCAATTAATTTAATAACACACAATTACATTAAAACACTGTAATATTTTAGGTACGCAGTAATATAATTTACGCGCTTATAACCAATAATAAACAAATTTAACTCTACATATAATACTTTACTACAGATAATCAGAAATAAAATTGGCGTATAATTTAGATTAAAACACACGGTGAAATAATTTACATGCTTATGAGAGCACTTATTATAAGCCAAAGTAGATATATAAATTTTAACAGCGTATAATTATGTCCTGCTGATAAGTTTGTAGGTAGAAACACATAGCAGATCCGTTTTTGTACTACAATTACATTAAAACACATGAGGAAATAATTTACGTGGTAATACAATTTACGCGCTTATGAAGCACCATATAATAACACTACGTAACTAATTTACTACTGATAATTTTGTACGGTTTAAAAAGAAATAGATACGCATAGCATGTTAGTTTTTAACGTAGAATTACATTAAAACACGGCGATAATTTTAGTACGTACTATATAATTTTCACGCTAATGAAAATATATTATATGCTAAAGGAGATATATAAATTTTGTTTAGCTCAGCTTATAAATATTTAGAAGACAATTTAAAATAGGTTTTTTACGGCTTAAAAGAAATACTACACAGCTTACGCGAATTGCATTTTTATACAAGCACTCACAGGTAGCTAGGGAACACTTAACTCATTTCCAATTGAGACAGGGACACAGCCATCCTTCTAGTCATACTGGCACCAGACCGCTTCCGCTCACCAGGTAGGCAGGATTCCCTTAGTGTTAGGGCGACCCGTTGGAGTAGAAACAGCAGGCCAGCGTCACCTATCGGTGTTTTAACAATTTGGCAGACCTGTTTAGGAACAAGCTAGTAGAACACACTGCTGAAGACTGAACAAGTCCTCAGTGTGCAGACACAGTGACGCCTGAATTTCCGAAGTTTGTGCGAATAAAGTGCGGACCGGTTGGTGCTTGTACACACACACACTGTTTTAGCACAATTAACACTCACTGTAGATAAAGAATAACGAATAACCACTTCGAGTTTTTGAGCCTTGTCTAAAACAAACGGTAAGCCCTTTGTATAAAGTAAATAAATGCATTTATGGTGGTAACGGGCGTGTTGCTGTGAAGGAGAGTCCATTTCCTCCCAGTCGCTAAGTGTTAGGCCGCATTGGAAACACGAAATGAAATCCTCGTTTCCTGTAACAGAGAACAGTTTTTACATTAGTTTGGTATTTTTGAGGAATTATTTTTTACCTGTAATAAAGACTCCATGCTAAAATTGTTTGCCGGTATGGAAGAACCCAGCGTTGCCCAGGCTCTTATCAGACTGTTTAGCGGAGGGAGGCGTCATGTTAAAAGCTTGCATTCCAGCTGCGTTTGTTCCGAATTCACGATACAAGGGGCCGTCCCATTGGGCAGGTTGTGTTGTCTTTTCAAGTGTTTAAAGAATATAGGACTTGTAGCTGTAAAAGAACATTGAGCATTAGTGCGGGGTTTATGAAAGGCGCACAAAACAAAAGAAGAAACACAAACAAGTATACTTACTGCGTTCAGACCCGCACTCGTCGTAGCTACGGGCAGGCTGTTGAGGTGTTGTTTGAGGCAGATCGGTAGAACCAGTAGGGATGTTCACGACAAAGAGACTATTAATGAACCCACAAGGCGGACTCCAGCGTTGGTGGACTTGGAATGGGTCATCTCCTTACCATTGGCCTAATTCCACTCCACAAAAGGAGCCATAAACCACATCACTCCAGTTTGTGTAATAAAACCAGGCCGCTGCTAGGTGATTCTTATCCATGAAGGTCATCTGCCATTCTTCAAATGTCTGACGACGATCAGATTCGCTCTTCATATTTAAGTGCTGCAGGTCTTTTCTGATAGTCCCTTCTGATGGTGGCGGTGGCTGGGGGATATAAACCAGACCACCAGTGGAATTAATGTACGAACACATTGCTGGAGAGCGCAAGTGATACACAGTTTCAAGTGTGTAGGTGGTCTTAAATATATCGAAATATTTCTCCCCTTCCATTAAACGTTCGGTGCCAAAAGGTTATGACGCACTATTTGAAGATAGCGACAGGCAACAAAAGCCATTAACGGACATGAAATTAAATCCAGTAAACACGTGCGTTTATGACTAAACTAAACAGATGCACCCTAAACAGGTCATGTTATGTCAAGGGGGCTCTGTATAAATTAGGGGTTTCAAAATGGACCGCGATATTCTGCTTTTGCCTTTACTGCGATTAGAAGTGCCTGCGAGTTGAGACCTGCGATAACCTGCTACAGCGACTACCGGCTTACAGCACAGCTACCACAAAACTATACTGTCAATAGCTAGAGCTACAGCATCTACCAGCAGTTACCTGCAGCACAGCTACAACGTGCCAACCTGCTACAGCTACAGTGACTCTTAACTGTACCAACCTGCCAACAGCTACAGCTACAACATAACTAATAATCCGCACCTGCAATTGCTGACATTTAATTTCAACGACTGATTTCAAATAATTACTATAATTTCGAATCAAAATGTGATAATGGCTAAGGAAATGTTTTGCATAGAGAGAGATACCCCGATTTCTCGTTCCCTCTCTCAGTAGGTAGGAGCCTGATTCGGAGGTAGCGTCCTCTAGCATATGCCGCGAATAACAGAACAGCTATCCTATGTAATTTTGGACGAGACTTCGAATACTTCCAAAATTTAACGCGACCGAGCGTAGTTTTTGAACACGTTTAGGCCCCCTGGTGAAGTCGAAGAACCAACGGTTAATTTAAATGAATGCATTACTGCATTAACTAAGTACTTATTTGAGGATGTGCCGGATTGAGATTCGGTGGGACTAAGAATTCCGAACAATAAGAATGTCCTGGATAAAGTGGTGGGCTTTAGTTTCCGACGCCGTGACCAGCTTAAACCTGATGTGGTCTTGGGTGTACTGGGGAAGGCACAGTCATTCATGATTCGACATGAGTTACCGTCTCGAAGTGCATCTAGACCATGTCAGAATGCCTGCTGGTAACGGTCGTGAGAAGACGAAAGTGATATTGAATGTAATGAGTGCCATTAAAAATAGTATCTTTGTCGTGAAGGCGGCCTTTTTGTTTAGTCCATGCACTTATCGCTATGGCCCGAGTTAGTAGCGACTCTAAGTACATATATGTGATCTGTAGAGGTTTGAAGCAACCTGTTGAAGGACTTGAATTGCTGGCGTACATTGCTCAGACGAGGAACAATGTTAGTCATGCTGGAAATGGTAGGGAGTATAACTTGCCTGGGGTACCAAATGTCTAAGTCGACGGGTTCTGTGCACACACGATGGAAGTCTTTAAGTATTTTGGGTGTTTTTGGTATGGCTGTCGATTTATGCTCAATGTACATAAGCCCATCGGCAACGCTGAAGGAACTGTGCTGATCCGGTATAAGGACACTCAAGCGAGGTTGCAAATAGTTGAAAACGCTGGTTGTGAGTTTATTTCGTTGGGGGGGGGGGAGTGCGAGTTTAGAAATATCTTTAGCGTGATAAACGTGACCTGAAAAAATGAACTCTATTCCCACTCCTATGTAAATTATTCTCCAATTAATATTCGAGATGCCTTATACCGTGGTAGAAACGAAGTCACGAAAACATACTACAGAGTCAAGCAAGGGGAATAAATCCAGTGTGTGGATGTTATCAGTGTGTACTCCTACATGTGTAATTACGGCATATTTCCTGTGGGAAACGCGAAGTGCACGTGGGTGAAGAAAGTCCCCCTGACTGGTTGGGAGATGATAATCAAATGTAAGCTTCTAACTCCCAGGAAACTGTATCATCCAGTTGCTTCCGCATTGAAGCAATTCTAAACTGATGTTTTCGTTGTGTTCTGCTTGTGCCGGCACGATGAACCAAGGCTATTGTACGCACTCTGATTAGGAGTGTTGTATAGTTAGGACTTGGGTTATAGATGTGATCCGTATAGCCATAGAAATGGGTTATGGTTTGGTGGACGTGTTTGAATTTTTGGAATATTCTGAAACGTATGACAGAGGTACCAATTCCGGAGGCCATTTTGCAGAGTACGTTAATATGTTCCTGAAATTAAAACGAGAATCGTCTGGACACCCATCCTGCGTTGGAAGTGAAGAAGACAGGGATAGATGCACCGAGGACTACCGGCGCGCAGAAAGGAATTGCTTTAGACAAGGCATCAATTTCCAAAAATGCGGGGCATAGGATTTCGGGCAAAAATGAAAGTAAATTCGCTGTGGGGTAAATGGACGCAAAACAAGACACAGAGAACCCTTGTGACCTTAGTAAAAGTGTTGTACGAGTTTCTAACAAGTCCGGGTACTGAGGTTGCAATGCTCGTATTCCCGAACGATGACGTGGTGTGGGTATATTTTAAATATTGCCAGGATAACATAGCCGCTTGGGAAAATGTTAACGTGGTAGTGGCTGCCTACTTGACGACTCATACTGGACTCAAACTTTACGAGTACCTGAGCGAATGTGGGAATCTGTCCTGTATTGTGATACATTCGGAATGTAGTTGAACTCCTAGAAGTGAGAAAAGGTAATTATCTGGGTCATCTCACAGACGATTTGGTGGAGTTTGGTTCTGACTCGTTTGTTGGAGAATATGTTTTGGGTGGCCACAATAAATACGTTTCCTGTATTCTGCCCCTCGACAGGAAAACGTAGACCAAACAAAAGGTGAAGGTTATAACCCGAAATTACAAAATTCGAAGGTAAACTACAACACTTTTAGGAACATGATTCTGAAAGACACCATCCCGGTGCATGTACACGATTCGCAAATCAAGAGGAAACACGGTGGTGTGTCTCAACTAGAGACAAGGCAGTACAATATTTACTCTGTCTGGCAACGAATGAATAGTCTATGGGCTAAATTTCGTCAAGATCGTGGAGGATCTTGTAAGGAAAAAGATAGATAGGGTAAAGGTATGAATAAACATTTTCAACAAAGATATTTCGGGTTGTCAAGGTTATACAGCTCGTGCCACAACCTGTTTTAGAACTTTGAGAAGTGGAATATCGTCCTATAGAAGGCCACTTTTACAATTGCTATCTTGTCAAGGAAACTGTTTTACCCCAGACAGAGTTCGAGATAGATAAAACAGTGCGCTCTCGTAACAAGGGCTGCATTAAACATCTTGTGAAGTTAAAAAGAATACGACGAGCCATTCACCTCTTGAGTATACGCTTCCGATATCAATGTATCTGTTATATGTACCTTTTCCGTCAGGCAGTTCGGGTTATTTCCGGCCAACACAATAGCCAACGAAACTGGCTACACTTTCGAGTTGGAACATGATAGATCGGAGAAAAGACTAGTCGAGGTATATTGTCGTATAGGATGAAAATGGGGTTTTTGTGCACAATACACTACGTTTAGATACGGAAGAAATCGTGTTTCCTGTAAAACACTTTGAAACTTTTTTGATCTCAAAATATACCCTAATTTTTCCAAACGTGAACTAACGAACACTTTATCCGTATATTTAGAATCTACATAAACAAATCCCAGGGGCGAAGCAAAGAGTTGTTAATTCATGTCGCGGGTAAAATTCCGTTATTTTTAAGTAAAATTTAGTTTCTTATTTCCCTGCGCGTGTATAAAATGGTACTGATAATTTAGCAGAAACAACTATGAACCCTGCAAATTGCCGTTCTTCCACATTGAACCTATCCACACAAGACAGTTTTAAATTTGCTCAGCATAAACCATTATAATTTTACGTATATTATCAAACAAAATTTGGTTGGAGATTCTTGTGTGCGACTTCTAACTTCCTTGCACTTCGCATCGGACGCGGGTACCATAGATTTCACTATCCATTGTACAAGCAAGTGGAACAGTCATGTATAGAGTCAGTTTCGATTCGTCTAGTTATGAAAACTTGTAAAAATGTATTGTTTGAAGAGTGATATTCCGTGTCTTGTGATATTACACTTTAAAATGAAGTCCTCACCGCATTAAATCTTAGTTTGTCAATTAAAATGGATCGATATACACTGTACTACGTAAACTAAAGTGGGCTGGGAAATTGGTCCTGTTTGGAGAGCTTGTTTCAGTGTGCAGAGGGTTAACGGTATAGGGTCTTTCTTCAGAGGGCTCTTCAGTTTTGTCATACTTACCATGTATTAGAGTGCAAAGGCTGTAGGAAAGAGGCCTTCAAAAAGATTTCAATATAACAACAATATTCTTAATAAGTAACCAGAACATCCTGTGTGTGATATTTTCAATAGTCGATTTAGTGAAGTAAAGAGCAACCTTGATGAAAAGTTTAAAAGGGTGACCGGTTCTGGCTTTGGTTTAAAAAAGGAAGCGTAAGCCAAAAAAGGCTTAGTCTCAAGGGAAATGTAGGAAGGTGGAAGATATTTTCACAGATGAGAAGCAGAAATAAGGGAGTGCTTAACATCGGGTCTAGACATCTTCCTCAAGCGTAGCATACCAACATCCGTCGTATATATTCGCACCGTTATATACAAACGTATTGCGCCGGCATACAACCTTGGAGAGATTGAATTTAATTGGCCATAGCGATTACTACATGGAATTAAATTCCGTGCGTCTATTCCTGTACATCAAATCTTCGAAACGGGATGAATCGGATATAGAAAGTGCTGAGCGAAACATTTTATTGTGGCAACAACTTGTTGCTTCCAATGTTTAGTTCTCTCAGGTTTTATTAAACGGTAAGCCTGTTAGTCTTCGCGATACAAACTACCATTACAAGGCCTACCTCGAAAGGCTTCTGAACTTCGATTCTGATACATCTGGCATGCATCTAGTCTCAAGTTTCTGGTACCTCGATTCGCCTGGAGAACTCAAAGACAACAGTGGTTATGTCAGACAAGTGTATTACCTCAACAACAGCAAAAGTCTTGATCTATATTGAAGGCTCCATGCTGTCTTGTTCAATTCCGATATATTGCTAATTAATTGCGTAGATATGAATATAAAGCTTACACGTGCATCAGGAGCTTCTTATCTTTTGGCCGCTTCAGACCACAACAGAGTGCGTATCAAGATTTTAGATGCTACTCTTTTTATCACTCAATTTGAATGAAGACCCCTCTTCTTGCTCATGCGACTATTTTGGGAATGAAACGCAAAACACATTATCGTGTTACACATTCTCAGATTGAAACCTTTCTGTGGCCATCAGGTCTCTATCGATATTGCATTCTTCGGACCAATTCCAGAAAGCTTTCTTATAGCATTGGTTTAAAACTCTGCATTAGTTGGTTCTGCAAGTACAAGTCCATTCCACTTTCAGCAATATGGTATGACAAACCTCGTGTTATATTTAAAGGGCGTTCAGCACCTTCCAGAGCCACTCACTATGGATGGCTTTTCACACTTTGCGTCTACCAGACAGAGCGGCGGCGAAGAACATAAAAGTCTGATGCGTCAGGGAAATGTGCGCATTGAGGCACGTTTCAAAAAACCGCTTCCAGACCACGTCGCTTGCATCTTGTATGCTCATTTTCCTGGACATGCCGAAATCGACAACTCTAGAATCGTGACTGTATAATGAAGACAATTCAGATAAATAAAGTTTTAACGAAACATGTAAGGTATTTTCAAGTCGTTTATCCTATAGATCTTTTACCATCCACACATAAAGCTTTCATAATTGTCATCTACCTCAACAAACATTACATGCCTTGTTTATGTTTAGTAACTGTTTGTATTTCCGACTCTGGGTTGAATATTTTTATTCGTAATGTTTGCCTCCCTGCAAGCTCGAAATCATGGCATTCCTGCAACGCTACTCAGTTTCTTGGACCTTTAACCGCCACAGAATACAGGGATTAACTTCGAAAGGCTGCTGTCACTACAGCTGCATCTACGCCCTCCACACAGCCAGTGGATAATCTATGACATCATTCGTGAAGACGTTTATACCTGCTCGCTACACCTGCAACGATAAGAAGGCAGTGCGCATGTTCCGCGCTTAATTTGAAGAGTGTCCCGCTTGCGGCTAGTTGGAACAGTAGCAGCAGTCGTGCAATTCGCATAAATAAATAAAGGTAAGTTCACACACGATTATCAGTCTGCAATGTCTCTTTTGGTGATTGACTTCACGTTTTTGGAAGGTCGAGATCCAGAACTCTTAGTCAAGGAGTTGGCGGCTGTCGACTCGCACAGTAGCAGGCTCTAATCATATCTGTTTAGAACCCGTTCGACTAGGAGGAAATACCATTGTTTAACTCCAGAACGAATCAGGCTATTGACCACGGGTGTAGTTGGAAAGATGGCGATGTACTATATTGAGAGCTGGAAACTGTGCTACTTCGCGAGGCATCAGCTGTTGCAATCTATTGCTTCGTGCCCCAGAAACACAATTTATTAGTGGTCTCATCAACCGAACAGTTATTGATATCACTCAGCTACGATGCCCACCACTGGCCGACATGTCTACCAGGTAGCACCTGCGCATTTGCATGTCACACGTTCAGACATGTTTTTGCATTGCGGTCTTCCTGTTCATTAGTTCAATGACTAAACTTTTAAATTCTTATTCTGCTGTATGCAAAGTGTCCTACTCAGCCTACTTATCGTTGATGTTTTCCGGATGACGGGGTTGCTTTGCCATACATTTTTCTTCGACGAGCAAGAGGCAAAGTACGTCTCCATCTACCTGAATGAGGACTTCAAACCATAGGTGAAGATTGGAACGTCTTCAAGCCATGTGGTACTGAATAACATACAGTGTTTCATTCTAATGGCATTCAAGGGATATATATCGAAGAATGAAGTACACGAACTTGGTGACATGCTTCATGCCCTGTCAATGTACTGTGGACGGTATATACTTATCCCGTGTGAGAACACTGAAGTGTATCGAAGCAGAAAAGTTTGGCCACAACTGATGAATTTAGCAGGTGCTTGCATAGTCAGAAAAGTGATCATGTTCTGTAGACTCCAAGATGAACTGGAGGAGTGGCGATATAAGTGTGTTGAATCAAAGTGTTTCTGTACACCTCCAAAAACAAATGCCATTGATGTCGATGCATTGTGGGATGAACTAACGTGTAAAAACTATTGTACCGAATAAATGCGTTTAAGTTTGGATAATTTGATTTGTACGCCTATATAAAAAGTGTAGGTTTTATTTTAATAACCTATATTATATGTATTAATAAAATTGTATTTTTAATTTTAATGTCTTACATTGTATTTAAACTGTATTAATAAATGTTCTATTATGTATATATTTTTAATAGAAAGATTGTTTTTATTTATTACCCAAATCCTATTTCGTTTTAAAAAGGGGTCGTTCAGGATTCGATCCTACAATCTATGAAATATAGTCAACCGCCTCTTTTTCGAGAATAACAAAGTCGTAAGTTGGTAACAAATTTAAAACGAGCGCTTTACGGCCATATTGTAAAAATGAGGTTTTAACTAAAAAGAGCGCCCTTGCGGCCATATTAAAAACTAAAAATTCAAAGTTGCATTAATATTTTAAAAAAATTAAGGAATTAAGAGCGTCCTCCATATTGCAAGATGGCGACCATCCACCATAGCGACCATCCAAAATGGTGGCCCAATAGGTGCCAGGCAGTCTGTCGACCAAAACAAAAATTTTAAAACGACAAGCTGCCCTGGACTAAAATAAATTGCATAATAATTAGATCAATTGCTTATCAATCAAGGCCGTATGAATAATAATTACGTCATTTGCATATCAATCAATGACGCCTAAATATGAATTAGGTAATTTGCATACCAATCAAGGCCGCATGAATATAAATTAGACTATTTGTATATTTGTTAGGTTATTTGTATGTTAATTTGGCCATTCGCATATTAATAGGGGATCATTGGCCAAGTTACCTGTATCAAAAGGGTAGTCACTTGACCTGACGTCATAGAGTCGTCGGTACGTGTGATATTATGTCGATATTATTACTGTTGGCCATCCAGTGCACAGGTTGAGAGAGGACAACTTGTGCACGGGACGGCCAACACCTACAGGTGTGATGATATCAGATGCTCTATAATACAATTTGATCTGATGTTGAGCACATTGTGACCGAAACATGTATAGGCATATAATAAACTTATTACAAAACAAAACTTGTGCATTAAGTTGGGTAATTACTAAAATTATTCTGAGATGCACGGTCAAGAAGACATCAAAAAGTCAAAAAGAGTTTTTAACCATGGACGCTGACATTAAGTAGTGTGGTCTTATGAACGGCGTTTAATATGGTTACGATAGGTTCAAATCAGTGTTTCCATTGAGACTTCATTGCGGTAGGCAGGGACAGAGAATTGGTTTCTGAGGTCATGGGGCAGACTTTGTTGTTTTCAGCGATGCAGTGATCATAAACATTACTGTTAGAACGTTTTGCTTTGCAAGTTTTATTTTTCTTGTTTCCACATTGTGAGCACCTGAATAAGCTGCCAGCGCGCCTGATCAACGAGGAGTTCTTGTTTTTGTGAGCTTTGGTTTTACACCGATGGCGCCTGTGTTTGTTTCTGTCGTATCCCGAGCCCTAGCCTGCGGGAATTAGGGATTTTGGGATACGTTTGTGGTCGAACGCGCAGATTACTAGTAATCCGAGTCACTTTATTGTAGTTCTGGTGTGCAAGCTCCCTCCTGAGCTCCAACATCGAAAGTTAAAGCGTGAAATTTACCAGAAGTAAACGTAATACGCGGGTTACAGTGTGGATAACTAATCTAGTGTCAGTGTTTCTGACACAGAGATCACGTGTGTTTGTACACTCAGTCGAACAAAAATCCATCGGTCTAAAAGTCCCGAACTGGAAGTCACGTGACGTACAGTTGCCATCATAATTTGAGTCGTTTTACTTTCCCCATATTTTTTCATTCATGGAGTTTCTCTGTCTTCCATTCATTACAATCAATCACACCGCGTATATATTAACCGAAAACAAAAATACATTTGCTTAATTTGAAAATAAAACATTAATTGTATTTCATTAACTTTCCCAGGCGTGAGACTAGCCAGCTAGCTTTGCTGCTAAAGATGGATGGGTCAACCGGTCCTTTCCTTTTTATTGTCAGCAGGCGTAGCTCAAGCAGTAGCCTTCGGAAACACATTAAATTAAGTCAGTTCTCTTTCAGTTTTCTACCAAAGGAAGGGAATACCTTCCGCAAATACATTATGGTAATTCATAGTTTTAGAACCAATTGTTCTCCTTCCTTGTGGTCTGTAGTGGTATGATTTCAAAGGCTTTGTGGCATTCTTTGCAAGTGAAGAAGCCAGTTCCGTCTGCATTCAACCGAAAACTGACCTGGCCTTGACAATACAATCACCAACCCTCAGTTGAGTGGAGGCCAAAAACCCTCCACAAAATAAAGTACTGTTATAAAAGTGAAGGTGCCGGTATTCGCTGTATGTCAGCACTGTTTAAAGCTACACGTTCTTCATTCTCCTCACGATGGCTCACCATGACAGGTGTATTCGCGAACGTGTCATCGCTCTTGCTGAGAAGGGAGGGTTGTCTACCTGCAAACGCAGTGGTCGTGTGTCTGTCAACTGTTGGGGCTGGATCTCCCATGAGGGGGCTGGAATTCTCCATCGTATAGAGGGTCACCTGGACGGCCTTACCAGCACATTTTGCAGAATGTAATGGTGCCCTCTGTACGGATGCTTTATCCCGAAGGTGTGATCCATTTACAGCAAGACCACTCCTCTATTCATGATTCTCGTGTGGTTCAAGAATGGCTC
>Ga0123357_10001721_pt1 | contig 23601 bp, 15 predicted proteins | sample TergutEmb28metaG_FD_89873 | JGI IMG/M metagenome (GOLD analysis project Ga0123357, IMG submission 89873) | Embiratermes neotenicus P4 segment gut microbial communities from Petit-Saut dam, French Guiana - Emb289 P4 | ecosystem: Host-associated > Arthropoda: Insects > Digestive system > Gut ... | reverse complement strand
GTCACCGGGTTGGTTTTTGTTGACTATTTGGACGACAACGCCTGTTGCTAAGAGGTGCAGGTCAATAAAAAAGTGGCCTTCCGGCAACTTTTTTATTGACAACCAACGGCCCGTTACAGAAGCGCAAACGTGCTGACACAGATCGAATAGGCCCGTCTCGCTTTGTCCGCACCATCGCCAGGCAACGCCTTCACCGTGTTCAACAGAACAGAGGCGATATCGCTGGCGTCCGGAGCAGAACCCATCGGGCGAGGCACGAAATCCATCGCCCGGGAACAATGGCGGGTGGCGACAACCATCTGCCAGACCACGTCCACAACCTCGTCGTTGACGACGAGTTCCTCCACCCAGGTCGCGGCGGGGTAGAACAGCCGGATGATTTCGCGGACATCCTCTTCCTCAAGGGGCTGCCAATCCTTCCTCAACCTGTATTTCGTCAGCGCCCAGCCGCTCCATGGATCCGAATACCCGCGCAGCAGAGAACCTGTCGGGCCAGGCGCAAACAGGACGTGATCGGCAATAATTTGCCGTCGTTGCGACGACGCCACGAAATGCCAGGCCAGGACGCCGTTTTCCGCGCTCTCTTGCCACAAGGCTTGCCCAACCAGCAAATTGCCGTATCCGCCGGGGAGGCGTACAGGCCTTCAAAAAGACCGCATGAACCCGCCTTGCCGCAAGGCCGCCGAAACGCGCGCATCAACGTGGCCCCCAGGACCCTGGCCCCCGCAATCCGCTCCCGGCCTTTTTTTCTCGCGGCTTTCGCAGTTCCACGCTCTCCAGACGCTGGCGAGGTTGCGGCCCTGTCACGTTCCGTGACTCAGCGCGACGACGATTCGTCGGCAAACGGCTGCATGATCTGGATGATCCGGGTGGAGCCTGCGGATTCCCCGTCCCTCCTGCCGCCATAGCCGGTTCCCCGTGGCGCGAAGATCGAACTCGATGCCTCCATCAGGATGGCGTTCCTGACCGCAACGTCCTGATCCGCAGCCTTCACCAGCGAGTCGAGGGAGCCAAACTGGGTTTCGCGATCTCTGTTGACCACATAATTGTGGCGGTGGCCGGCGTAATTGCGTGCCGACCAGAGCACCGCCAGGCCCAACAGCGCAAGGACAGCCATCTTGCCCATGCCCTGCTGCAGCACTTCCGAAAGCCGGACATTGGCGCGCACCGGAACCCACCACAAGGTCCCGACAGCCCAGGCCACGGTCGCGCCCGCCGCCAGGATTGTCGCCGTCAGCCAGCGTGTCCCCATCCGCTGATGCTCACCGGCCTGTTGGCGGAACTGGCCGGCCTGGCGCGCCACCGCAGCCACCGCGGCCTGCTCGAACGCCACCACCGGGTCCGGCCCGACCGGGAGGTCCTGGTTTCCTGCGCCCCTGCGCCCATTGCGTTGCACCGACCTCTCGCCAGGCCGCGTCACCTTGCGCTCCCGCTGTGGCTTTCGCCGCGGTAGCACAGCAAAGACCGCCTCCATGACATTTTCCCGCCGCACCTCAAGCGTGGTCGGCGCGGTTTCTTCGACCCCTGCGGCGCGCACCTCCGCACAGCTGTCAGCTTTCTGTTCCAGAGCACGAATCTGATCAAAGACTGCACAGACATTGCGGAGCGCGCCATCCAGCATCGTCATCGATCCCGCCGTGACATAGCCGAACTGGCTTCGCGAGAGATGCCCCAGCAGGGTCTCAATCGCCGCGATCACCGGCAGCGCCGCATCAAAATCGATATGGGCATATTCCGGCCGGCCGGCACAGCTCGCCAGCCGCATCTCAAGGATGACGTCGATCCTGTTGCGGATCGCCGCAATCAGGGCGTTGCGCTCATGGTCGATGGTCATGACGTAGCCCCCTCAACGCCTGGCGCAACAACGCCCCTCTTTTTGCGGCTCCGCCAGAGCCCGCCCCTTCATGGCTCCGATCCCAGCCATCCTGAGAAGCGCCTCCGTCGCAGGACCGCACCTCTGCCGCACGCAACAAAAACTCAGCTGGGCTCCCCGAGCGGCCTTTGATGGCGGTGCCATTGCACCGCGTCAAGCGAGCATCGGCCGGGTTCCAGCTCCTCAACAGGATGTCCAACGGATCCTTGTCCGGTTTCTCCTGACCGCCGCCGGCAAGAGTCGTCTCCTTTTGCGCCGAAAGACCCCGCCGCTCGTATTTACGGACGCTGCGTCAGGCGCGCTCCGGATCGCCGAGACAAGTCCCTTGCCCTTTGCGCGGCATCTCTCCCCGAACCGGCGAGACGATCTTTGGACCGGCGGGATCCCTCGCAAAGCGCGCAGCTTTGAATGCGCAGGACGCAACCGGCTCCACCGCCGTTTTCAAGGATGCGAAATCTCAGGACTGCGCGCGGATGCCGAAAAGCTCACCAGGCCGTTCCACTCCGATGACCGGTGACGCACCCGAACGAATTCCGGAAGGCGCAAAAAGCACGAGATCAACCCTCCTCTTCAACCTGTACTCCTGTACCAGAGCGCGGACACACCGACAGCCCGTCAATCCGTCTCACACAAATGTGATTGTGCGCGCTGTTGCGGCGATTTCGGGATTGGTTCACGCATCCGTCTGCGGGCCGAAATCCAGAGAAGAACATCCCTTTCTCCAGCCGGATACCGTATAAGTCGCTGGCGGGCGGCGCTCTTGCGCCCCGCGGCGGCGCCAGACCCGGCGCCAAACAGCAGCCGTGCCACCACAGACAGACGCACCCGGTCCCGAAGATCCGGAGAATTCTGACAGCGTCGCGCCTGTGGGCCATCCATCAGAGGAATGATCATGCCGATCCTGGCAGAAGAAATTGTCAACCTGAGCAGACGCAAGATCCTCTTTGTCGTCGTTGCCGCCCTTTTGCTCGCCGGCATTGGCGCATGGCTGATATTTCTCGATGACGACACCATCCTGAGCGCGCGCCGCTTCCATATGCCGTGGTTTATTCATTTTGTCGGAATCATTACGGTGCTGTTCTTCGGCGCCTGCGCCGCCTACGGCATCCGAAAGCTGCTCGACACGAGTGCCGGTTTCATTTTCAACGCATCCGGATTCATCGATAACTCGATCAGCGTGGGCAACGGCACCGTGCCGTGGTCTGAGATCGTGGGTACCGAGGAAGTGGTCATATCGATGCAGCGCATGCTGGTGGTGAAGCTCCGGGATCCGGAGAAATTTCTTGAGCCCGGCTGGGGCTTGAGGGAAATCATCAAAAAGGCCGCTTACAAGTCCTACAATAGTCCGGTCATCCTCACCTCGACCCTGCTGGACATCGATTTCGCAAGCTTTGTCAGCATGTTCGAGCGCTACAGGCAGACCTGCGGCAACCGCTGAAATTCAAAAAGCAGCTATTGGCACCCGGCGTCCCGGCGATCCCTCCCCGATCTCCCCGATGGCTCCACCACGGACGCAACGCGCAGTGCAGCTCGCACGGGCATAAAGCGCCGGTTCGGTCCGGTCGCCACCTCGATTTGACCACCTCCGTGGTGAACTCTCCCTGGTTTCCCGACGCAAGGCGTCTGCCACCTCGCATCCACCCCTCGCAAGGGGGGCTTCTGTTGCTTCCCGTGATCCGGAGAAATTCGTATCCGGCATCGGGCTTTTTCGATGATCATCTCCGCCTCAGGCGGATCACGACGCACGACGCCAGGTGGCGCCCTCAATTCACCGTGGAGCGCGCAGAGGCGCAAAACACTGCGCCCCGGGATTGCAAAAACAGGCGGCCCCAGCATGGTACCACGGGCCGCCTGTCGGTTTCCGGTTCTCAATTCCGCAGCCATTATTCCGATTGCTGGCAGTGCGCGATCCAGTTCTTCGTCATTTTCTCCTGCACCGAGTTCTGGCTGAGCCGTCCGCGCAGCACCGGGAAATCAACGTGGTCAAGCAGCTGATCCTGGTTGAAGCAGGAGAACACCACCGTCTCTTCGTTGGTTACGGGGTCCCGATGAAGCTGCAGACACTGGCCGCAGATTTCCTTCATCATGCACTGCATCGGTGAGTTGATGGAGCCGATGGCGACATGCTTGGGATTGAGATGGTCCTTCAATACCGCATGGCGCGCCCGGGTCACCGCTGCCATCATCACATCCGAGCCGATGACGACCATGCGGTCGGCGTCCGACAGCGGAAGCGTGACCTCGCCGAGCTTGCCGGTGTTGTAGGCCTCCATCGCGTCAACAATATTGCCGACGAAACTGCGGTCCTGGCGCCGGGCCGGGGTGAAGCCCGGGGCCTCGTCACTGCACCACACCACGACGTCGGCGGCCTGCTCGATCTGCTCCACCTTGTAGCGGTCTTCCAGTTTCTTGTAGCCCGCGAAATAGAGCACCCTGGAGCCGGCCTCACGCGCCGCCTGTCCGATCGAGAACAGCACCGCATTGCCGAGACCGCCGCCGACCAGCAGATAGGTCTCATTGGACGCGATCTCGGTGGGCGCCCCGGTCGGCCCCATCAGGATCACCGGCTCATGGGGCCGCAGCGAGGCGCAGAGATTAGACGATCCGCCCATTTCGAGCACGATGGTCGAAATCAGGCCGCGCATGCGGTCGACCCAGGCTCCGGTCAACGCCAGCCCTTCCATGGCAAGGCGCGTATCGGCCTTCTTCTGGGCGAAGGTCTCGAAATTCTGCAGGCGGAAGAACTGCCCCGGCTTGAAGGAGCGCGCCGCCTGCGGCGCATGGATGACGATTTCGAGAATGGTCGGCGTCAGGCGGTTGACCTCCCGGATAGTGGCCCGCAACGCGCCATTGGCACGATCGAGCACCTCCGCCGGGGTCACCGGCTCAGGGGGACGGCTGCCCAGCATTTTGCTGATCACCGGATAACCACGCGTGGCGCTCGCCATCGCCTTGACGACGTTGCCGGCAAAGGACGGATGGAGATCGCCAAAGAAGCTGATGGCGCGCCCGTCGTCATTGCGGCTGGCGAGGATATGGGTGATTTCCGGCTTGGTCATCCGTTCCGGCGAGACCTTGTTGCCATTCTCATCGAAGGCCTGGAAGTACTTGCCGTCGAGTGCGAAGTGAAGCGGATCCTCCCGCGTCAGCACGGTGTTCGGCTGGGTGCCCGCCGCCACCAGGATGGTCCGGGCCGGCAGAGTCAGGGACTGGGCCGCCTGCGAGGGCTCCTTCCCGGTCAGCCGGATGGCCTCGGCACGGCCGTAACTGTCGAGCACCACTTCCTCGGGCACCAGCAGTTCGGCAAAGCGGATGCCCTCCTGCATCGCCTTGTCGATCTCCTCATGATTGAGGGTGTAGCTCGGGGCGTCGACCATGCGCCGCCGATAGGCCACCGTAGCCCCACCCCAGCTCTCCACCAGAGCTGCGACGCGCGAGGGGCGGCCTTCCGCTGCCGCCTTTTCCCGCTCCTGGCGCAGCGCCCTGGCGTGGCTGAGGAACTCCTCGACAATGGCGACTTCATCGTCGCGCCACTGGAAGCAGTCCGCACCCCGCTCGGCGACCAGGGCCTCATGGCGGGTGAGGAACTTCTCAACCTGGACCGGATAATAGGCCAGTGCTTCGGTGGCGGTGTCGATCGCCGTCAGGCCGCCCCCGATCACCACCACCGGGAGCCGGATGGTGAGATTGGCGATACTGTCCGCCCGCGCCGCGCCGGTCAGCTGCAGGGCCATGAGAAAATCCGAGGCCTGCCGCACCCCGGGTGCCAGAGCGTTCTTCATATTGACAAAAGTCGGCTTGCCCGCACCCAGACACATCGCGATGTGGTCAAAGCCCATGGCCATGGCGTCGTCGACCGTCAGCGTGCCGCCGAAACGCACCCCGCCGATCATGGCAAAGCTCGAGCGGCGCTCCAGCAGCAGGCGCACCACTTTGAGGAAGTTCTTGTTCCAGCGCACCGTGATGCCGTATTCAGCCACGCCGCCGAAACCGGCCATCACGCGATCATTGAGATCCTCATAGATCTCGGTCACGTCGTGGATGGGACGAAAAGCCGCGCGCTTGCCGCTGGCCCCGACACCGCTCAGGCTTTCCGCCAGGGGCTCGATCTTGAGACCATCGACCGCAACCACGGTGTGACCGTCGTTCATCAGATGATGCGACAAGGTGAAGCCGGCGGGCCCGAGGCCGACAACCAGCACCTTGTAGCCGCTCTCGGCAAGCGGCAGCGGACGGCGCAGATTGAGCGGGTTCCACCGCGTCAGCAGTCCATAGATTTCGAAACCCCAGGGCAGCTCCAGCACGTCCTTGAGCGCTCTGGTCTCAACTTCCGGAATATTGACGGCCTCCTGCTTCTGGAAGATGCAGGACTTGACGCAGTCGTTGCAGATGCGGTGCCCGGTGGCGGCGCAGACCGGATTGGAGACGGTGACCACCGCGATCGCGCCCACGGAAAAGCCGCGCGACTTCACCAGGTTCATCTCCGAGATGCGCTCGTCGAGCGGGCATCCGGCCAGCGTGATGCCGAACGGGCTCTTGTCGTAAGCGCCGCTCTTGCGGTCGCGCAAGCCCTTCGAACAGCTGTCCTTCTCCTGGTTGTGACACCAGATACAGTAATTGGCCTGGTCGAGCGCACCCGTCAGATCCATGCCCTGGTCGGTCAGACTGAAACCCGCGCGCTCCCGGCGCTGGTCCTCCGGGCCGACCGTCATTGCCACACCGTGCTCGCTCTTATGCGCCAGCGGCACCAGATTCAGGGGGTCGATCTTGTGGGGTGTCTGGAACAGGATGCCCTTGCCGTGCCGGCTCTGTCCTTGCGCCGTCATCACCGCCCAGGCGGCATAATTGGCAGCGGTTTCGATCTGGGAAGCAAATTGCGCCTCATCCTCCAGCCATCGGGTGACCTCGCGGGCAAAGCCGATTTCGCTGAAGGGCCCGCCGAGCGCCTTTTCCAGCTCCGCGGTCAGCTCATCGGCGTTGATCGCGGCGAGGGCATCGACCTTCCTGCCCTTGACGGCACGCCGCTGCACGAACAGGCGCTTGACCGAATAAAGCGGCGCCAGCTCGTTATGCTGCGCCTGCAGCCGGGCGATCTCGGCACCGATCCCGAACAGGCGGGCTATGAAATCCTCCACATGGGGAGCCAGATCCACCATCAGTTCGGCCTCGGCCTTGCGATCAAGGCCATCCGGCTGCGACCGGCCCGCCAGCATCCGGTCACGCAAAGCCGTGTCGGCCTCGCCCAGGAAGGTCAGAAAGGCAGCATCGACCTTCTCCAGTCCGTCCCGATGATAGAGTTCCTCGAATTTGACTCCGAACTCCAGTGAGAGCGCTTTCCCCGCGTCGTCCATGCGATTCCCTTAACTGTTTGACATCCTGATCCATCCACCAGGCCAGGATGTCGCGGCCGATGGTTCGTTTTTCATCGCGGCACAAGCCAGCCCTGTCGCCTTCGCGAAGGCGTCCGCCGGCAAACGCCGAAATTCTTTCATTTGCACCCGTCACCTGACCCCACCGGGTCTGACGGCAGCAATCGCAAGCCGGCCAACCTTTAAAATTCTCCAATCATTTCAAGGAAGACGGCTCTGCTGCCCCCCCATATTTGGTATTCGGGGGCGAGAATAGATTACCGCCAAATTCGGCGTAATCAAGCCACGCCTTGAAGGGGCCAAGGTTCCAGGGACAGGGCTTCCGGCCTTCCGGCAAGGCCCCCTTTGCAGCTCCTGGCCTCCCGGAGGCGCCGCAGCACTTAAATCCCTCAATTTTTCCTTGCCCTTCAAGCAGTTTGCCCGTGATCCGACAAAATACGCGGTCTGTTTGCCGAAAATCGCCCGCAACGCTTCCGAGCCCATGCCTTGCAAAGCTGGGAAAAAACGATTCGGTGTGACCGCGAACGGTTCAATGCGCCGCTCCAGGGCAATGCCGAAACAGACGGTCATGCCCCCTCCCCATCCGGGCGGTCTTTCAGCAGTGCGAGGAAGCGTGCGCCGTCGGCGCATATGCACGCCGGCACGACTCCCGATCATGGACTTCAATTCCTGCCTTCTATTCACCGAAATGGACGATTTGTTCGGCATATTCGCAGCAACCACCCCCAATCGTTCGATCTCCATCAACGCACAGAACCAGGCCGAAACCAAACCGGCGCCGAAAGCGTTCTCTCCGCGCGGCAGCGCCCTTTTCATCTGCAAAATAGGGAAGGCAACTTGTTCGGGATTATTGGATTATTGATAGGTTGGTGGCGCCCCGGCCATGGTCGATGTCATCGTGGTGGGGCGCTGGGCCTTGCCCTATCGACGATTTATCTTCAGGGTGTCAACGTCCAATGCGGCACCAAGCCGACTGGCGCGGTGGACGTGCACACATGCGCACAATGTCGGGCAGTGGCTTGAGACGGGGATACATTCCCATGGAGATTCAGAATTCAAACTCGGCAACACATGGGAATCGAAAAGCTTAACCAACCCAAAATGCACGGGTCTGTGATCCTTCGGACACTATCGTCGATCGTCTGTCCCGCCTCCCTGTTTCCGCCTCCCGCCAGGAGCCTGTTGTATGTTGTATCCGCCCATCGTCTGCCGACCCTGCCCGCAGACCGGCGCTGGCTCGTCCGAATTGACCTGCCATGGATGCCGGAACTCCGAGGCATGCATTGCCGCACGGTCCCAATCGCCAGTTCAGAGGTTCCTGTGACGACGTCGGCTCCAGATGCGGCACGATCCGCGATCCGGCAACCGAAGTCTCAGGTCAGGGCTGACCTGCGGCCGACAGTGCTCTACCAAGCCTTTTGCTCCACTTACCTTTGCGACGCCGGTGAAAGTTCAACCTAGTTGACGATTGGAGACGCGACTTCGTGATGCCGCCTGTTCTCGCACCCAGTCACGGCTCTTGCCTTGAACACACCAAGAGGGGTCCTTTACCCAATCTGTGAAATACATATTCGGATGGCCTGCAAGTATCTCGCATTTAGTATAACCAAGATCCTGCATCATGAAAGACTGCGCAAGACCAACCACCGGGATCAAGATGAAAAGGGGGATGAATGAAAAAACAGTCCAAGTTAGCGCATTTTCCACGGGGGCGCTGATGTTCGCATCGACCGGAATGATCTTCAATATGTTCAGGATTGCAGCAAGAATAAATAGAGCCAGAAGAGGCGGGAACAGGAGCATCCCAGGCGTAATACGGACGATTGGCGCCGACTGAAACAAGTCCATAACATCTGGGATGAGCCAAGTATAGGTTGCGAATGAAAATGAGGCAATCATCACAACCGCGAATGGAATTCCCCACATTGCGGATCGTCTGATTCTGCGAAGGTCATCCGCCTCTTCGCCTACGCCTGCCACCAGCTTTTATCCTTTCTACCTGTTCCCAAAGATTCCGTGTTTGTAGACGTATTCCTGAATTTCCAGTTCTTGGTCGGCCTGAGCCTGCCAAGCCGTGCTGGTAAGTTCCCACCATCTATGGACGCCCGTTTCCAATGCATGTATCCCTGGCTTCAAGTAATCAGCATTGACATCCTTCAAAACGTTGATAACCGCGTTCTTTATTCCAAAGGAATCGTCGAGGCGATTCAACAGCACGCCGGCTCCGAAGCCGGCTACAACTAGCACAAGTCCCGGGAGGAGCGCAGTTGCCACCATGCCGCCCACGAAGGTCGCTGCCGCATATGCTAGTGTTGCAGCGAGCACATTCTTGCCAATTTCTACACCTATACCGCCGACCAGACTTTCGACTGTGCTGTCATCCTTGAAAACGAAGTCGAGCGTTTCGATTCCTATCGACACGATGCACCCGATAATGGCGCCACCTCGCGCGGCATTCGCCAAGTTCTTAACACCAAGTCCGAGTTGAAGCATCTTCGGGTTGTTCGCAAGATACTTTGTACCTTGAAGGCCAATATCTCGTAAACCATTGGTTCCTGTGAGGATTATGTAGGTCTGCGCTCCTTGTGTCACCATTTTGCTTCGCCACCCAGCAAACCGAAGCGCCTTTAGAACCTTGCTGACATCGTACCCGTCGTGCAGAAGCACTGTTCCAGGTTGTCCATAAGGAGCGTTGAAGTATGGGCTCGCTGTCTGCCAGGCGATTTTGGCGAATCCCGCATTGTTGGTATGAAGCTGAGGAGAGGCTTTTGCGGTCGAGCCCCCAAAGATCATGTCGTGCATAATAGGCGACAGCGGCTTGGTGTCCGAGTGAAGACTCCGAAATACCTGTTCCAGTTGCGAGCCGCCATAAAATTGAGACAGCTCGTATGCGAGCAAATTGCATGCCTGTGGACATTATTCACTGTATCGTCGTTTGGAATTTGGAACACCAGATGCCCTCCATTCTCCTCCCGATCGAGGATCAAGGCTTTTCTGTAACTGCCCGTCAGAGAATAGATGAATTTTGACAAAACCGCAACGATGTGAATTAAATATTTGATTCGGGATTCTGTTGCTCCAATGCCACTATGGGAACTTGGCGTGGTGGCAATTTGCAACTTTTCCAAGCACACAATCTTAGTGTTCGCTGCCACCATCATCCGTACGGACACGTCTGACAGCGGATGAATTCCATTCACCAAGTAACGTCCCGCTTCAAAATGATCCCGGATTTCCACTTCGATCATTGATCCCGTCAGAAACGGTTCACCCTCGGTATCAGGCTGGGCGCAGTGCGTGGCCTCTTGCCGCCCACTGCCTGGTGGGAAAGTCACAGGGGCCTGCACACTCAAAAGCCCGCGCAAACCAGTTTCCCGCTGCCCGCCCTTTCCCGGCTTCACCTTTCATCCGCTGCCCGTCGCGCATCGACGCGGTGCCGGCGTCGCGAGAGGAGGAACTTCGCGACTTCGGCTTCCGCCCGGCGTGAAAACAACAACGTGTGTTGCAGCCTCGCGGCCGTCAAATCTGACAGTGGCCTCAGAATTTTCAATTTTCTGCCGCCTCGGGATTCCCCCGGCTGGCCATTCTCCTGCACTGCGACATGTCCCTGTTCCGTGTGCATGCGCAAAGACCCCCACCGCCCCACCACAAGAGGCGGCGAAGAGATGCGACTGTGTCGTTCACACAACCGGGCCCGTGGCCTCACGGCTCCGCAGCCCCGGTTCCGACATCACAGACCCAGCCCTGCCGGGTCTGAAAGCCGGAGAACCGCAAAAGCAGCTGCCGTTGCGTCGCCGGCGCCTTTTTTGCTAATGGAGCCTCCGCTTTGTTTGCCGCGTGAGGTGGACATGAACCAGGACAACGCCAATCTGTTCTGTCGGCTCTTTGCCAGGAACTGCGATCCGCAACGCCTTGCCGTTGAGACCGATGCGGGCGACCATATCCGCACCGCCGACCTGATCGCCCGTTCGGGGCAGATCGCCAATGCGCTTGTCACCGCCGGCGTCAAGCCTGGCGACCGCGTCGCTGTCCAGGTCGAGAAATCGCCTGCCGCGCTCACGCTCTATCTCGCCACCCTGCGCGCCGGTGCAGTCTATCTGCCCCTCAATACCGCCTATACATTGAACGAACTCGACTATTTCATCCGCGACGCCGAACCCGCGCTGGTGGTGTGCGACAGCAGCCGTCGCGATGGCGTAGCCCCGCTTGCCGCATCGGTCGGCGCCACGGTTGCCACCCTCGATGCCGACAGCAGCGGATCGCTGACGCAGCAAGCCGCCATGGCCGCGCCTGATTTTGCCACTGTGACGCGGTCCGGCCAGGATCTCGCAGCCATCCTCTACACCTCCGGCACCACCGGGCGCTCCAAAGGGGCGATGCTGAGCCACGACAATCTTTCCTCCAACGCCACCACCCTGGTCGACATCTGGCATTTCACCAAAGACGATGTCCTGATCCACGCTTTGCCGCTCTATCATACCCATGGTCTGTTCGTGGCCACCAACGTCACCCTGCTGGCCGGCGCATCGCTGATCCTGCTGCCGAAATTCGACCCGGAGCGCATCCTCAGCCTGATGGCCCGCGCCACGGCCCTGATGGGCGTGCCGACCTTCTACACCCGGCTGCTGCGCCTTCCGGCACTGACGCGCCAGTCGAGCGCCCCGATGCGCCTGTTCATCTCCGGGTCCGCCCCGCTGCTTGCCGACACCCATCGCGAATGGCTGGAGCGCACCGGTCACGCCGTGCTGGAGCGCTACGGCATGACCGAAACCAGCATGAATACCTCCAACCCCTATGACGGGGAGCGCCTCGCCGGATCGGTCGGTTTTCCCCTGCCCGGCGTCGCCCTGCGCATCACCGATCCCGAGACCGGCCACGAACTGCCGATCGGTCAGATCGGCATGATTGAGGTCAGGGGTCCTAACGTGTTCGGCGGCTATTGGCGCATGCCGGAAAAGACAAAAGCGGAATTTCGCGACGACGGCTTCTTCATCACCGGCGATCTCGGCAGGATCGACGACCGGGGCTATGTCCATATCCTCGGCCGCGGCAAGGATCTCGTGATCTCGGGCGGCTTCAATGTCTATCCCAAGGAGGTCGAAAGCGAGATCGACGCCATGCCAGGTGTGGTCGAATCCACCGTGATCGGCGTGCCCCATGCCGATCTCGGCGAGGGTGTCACCGCCGTGGTGGTGCGCGAGAGCGGCGCTCCTCTTGACGAGGCCCAAGTGCTTGAGGGACTTCAGGGACGACTGGCAAAATTCAAGATGCCCAAACGCGTCGTCATGGTCAGCGAACTGCCCCGCAACAGCATGGGCAAGGTCCAGAAGAACCTGCTGCGCGACACCTATCGCGACATCTACCGAAGGTGAGGACGAAAGCTTGCGGCCCGACGACAGTGCCGAATTCCACCGCCTGTGTCGTTTGCGCGTCCGCCGTCGGCCACGGCATCTTTCCGCGTACCATCCGCCGATACCGACAGCAGCGCGAGCGTGCCGAATGGAGACGTCCCGTCCACCACGGGGGCGCAGGGAGTGCGCCATGGCGAACGATCGGCGATCAGAACTCCCGGATTTTGCCTGCCTGCCGGGAAGACTGGTTTCAGGGCCGTGCGGCCCACCGGGCTTTCAGCATGTTTCCCGCCGGCCAACCCGGCGTGTTGTCATTCTGGCTGAAACAGATTTCGGATGTGGCTTTCCGCGCCGTGTCGGATCAAGATAAACCGAATTTGGAATTTTGTTGAGGGAGAAGGAAATCGGAAGCCCTCCGAAGCCCTGGCCTCAAACCGTGCTGCCATCCGACATGTGATCGAGTCTCACCACGCCCGTAACGCGCGGGTGTTGGGGTCTGTTCTGCGCGGTCAAGACACAGACACCAGTGACCTCGACATCCTCATAGACCCGACGCCGGAGACAACCCTGTTCGACATTGGCGCGATCCGGCATGAACTCGCCAAACTGCTCGGCGTTCCCGTGGACGTTTTAACCCCCAACGCCCTGCCCACCAGGTTCCGGGCCAGGGTCCTCGCGGAGGCCCAGCCTGTATGAGCCGCGACCAGCAACTCGTTACCGACTATCTCGCCCACATCACCGAGGCTATTTCGCGGATATACCGCTACACCCGGGACATGGACGAGGCGACCTTCCTCAACAACCAGTTGGTCCAGGACGCCGTGATCCGCAATTTCGAGATCATCGGTGAGGCCAGCAACAACATCGAGAAACACTACCCCGACTTTGCCGCCTCGCATCCTGAGCTGCCGCTTGCGCTCGCCTGTCAGATGCGCAATGGTGGACTTTGAAATTTTCTGGAAGACAATCCACCGTAACCTTCCGGGCCTGCACGAACAGATTGAGGGCGCGCGGGTCAGCATCCCCAGGCAGCGCATTGAAGACGTCGAACCATAGCCCCATCCGTTTTCACCGCACGGGTGGTCCAGACGCCAGGCGATGGTTCCTGGTTTATCCGGCCAGGAATCGTGCCCCAGCCGCGTCTTTATTGGGCGCTCGCGCGAGGCAACCAAACCGACATCCTGGCAGGATGCTGCATCCTGCCGCCAGTGCTTTTCCTGCTGCCTGCGCCAGTTCCCTGTCCGACCCTGGCGGGTCCGTCGTTGACACGCATCCAACGGCTTGCCCTGCCCGTCGACGTACTGCCCCCAGGCACCCCACCGCTTCGGGGCTTACGGTTCTCTCTAAAGCCCGACTCTATAACCGGCAAGGCCCGGCAAGGCACTGCCGACTGTCGCGCTCCCTTCTCCCGAGGCAATCGCAGCCCATCGACTGCCCTTAGGGAAACGGACGCGATGATTCAGAACGGGTCGCCGACGCGACAGATCCTGTCGCTGTGCTTTGGTCCCCCGCACCCGCACCCCGTCGAACCGCAGCCTGCCAGAAAAGATGCGAGCACAGCGACAATGACGCAGGTTCGGATCATACACATCGACGAAAAACTCCACGCCACCCAACAGAGAGCCGGCGCGCGATGTCGCGAGGTCGGCGGCCCTGGCTCAGACCCAGACGTTCTTTGTAGCAGGACCGTGTGAACGCAATCTAAATTCCGCACCCTTGCGCCGATCCATGCCCGGTGCCGGACGGCAGGGCTCGGGGCTCCTCCCATCCACCACGGGCACGTTTTATCCTCAGAGAGATTCTAAAGTGTGGCGTCGGAGTCTTTTCAGGCATCCGTTTCAAATCCGGCAAGCCTCAGCGATTGGCCCTTACACGACCTGGGTCACTGAAGTTGGGAGGGAAGCCGGGGGCACCTCCTTTCCCTTGATGTAGCATCGCGGGAATTCCCGGTCGACCCTGGGGGCATCCAGATCCAGTGTCAGGCATCCTTCATCCAGCCGCCGATCAACCGCCCGATATCGCCTAAGCAGGCGTGAAGCATACTCATAGCGGCGCCGGTCCAGCATTCGCAATATCACCCGCGAACCGGAGCAGGAAACTCAGCGTTTCGATCCTGAGATTTGCCTGTCTCAGATCCCGCCGGCGATCCAGGTCGCCTCGATCCTCGATCCGTCCTTCGAGGATATCGAGCGCCGTGCCATGGATTCGAGATTCGATCTCCAATCGTGAATTTCTGCCCTCTTGGGAATTTCTCTGTCAAAGACAGCCGGAGCAGAAAGGGATAACGCGCCGCCGCCCCGCCGCACACCTCCTGCGATGTACTTGCCGTGACAGGCTAAATGATACCTTCAAAGCGCCGATTCGGTCGACCCGGGGTTCCGCCCCTGAACCCCGGAAGGGGAAACGGAAAAAAGAGGCAAAGATGTAAAGATTCAAAGGGTAAGCGTCCTCGCGACCCGGAACCCGAAGTAGTAGATCCGGTTGCCGGCGACGTCCCCGACGCGGATGGCGGCGCGGAGGTACCCTGGACCGAAGTTCCAGGAACCACCGCGGAGCACCCGGAGATCGCATTCCCCGCCGGTCCAGGCCGAGCCGTCCGTCGGCGCGCCGCTGTAGCTTCTGTTCCAGCGGTCCTCGACCCATTCCCATACATTGCCGTGAACCTGATAGAGCCCAAACGGGCTGGCCTCAAACGAATCCACCGGCACGGTGTGTTCCCGGTATTCACCGTAATTCGCCTGGTTGGGCGAAATGCTCGAACCCCACCAGAAGGGTGTCGTCGTCCCCGCACGCGTCACATATTCCCACTCCGCCTCGCTCAACAGGCGATAGGCTTTCCCCGTCTTCTTCGACAGCCACGACAGATAGAGTTTTGCGTCATCCCAGGACACATTGATCACAGGGCGCCGGCCACGGCCCCAGCCCTCATCTTCCGGCCGGTAGTCGCAGCCGCCATCGGCAACGCAGGCATCCCACTCGTCAAAAGTAACCGCAAAACGGCCAACCGCAAAGGATCGCGCGATCGTCACACGATGCTGCGGGCCCTCGGTATCAAACCGATCTTCCTCACTGGCCGGCGAGCCCATCATGAACGACCCCGCCGGCACCACAACCATCTCCGGGCAGAACTGGTCACACTCCCGAAACACGTCCTTCGGTTTCAGGAAGCGCTCCGCGGCCTCCGACAACGGACCAACAGAACGCATCATCTCCCTCCCACGAGCAGAATTTGCCGGAACTCCCGCGCCGCCGTTGAATAGTCCCCCTGATCTTAAACGTCAAACCGGCACAGGGGTCGCGCACTGGCCTTCTGCCTTCTGCTCGCCCCTGTTCGGCCGCGAAATATTGCCATTCTGTCGGCTTCCATACCCCTCTTGGATGCCTCTGCGCGGCACGGCCCCGTGATCCTTTTCCCGCTGGAGTTCCGACAGGAGAAGATGGCGCCAGAACCTCAAATAGTGTGTAGTCTGGCGTCTACGCTCTCCTGACATTGTCTCCGGGCTCCGGGCTCCGGGAGTGTGCAAAAAAAAATGCATCTGATTACAAAAGGAGGCGGCCATCGAAAAAGACATCCAGGCTATCAAACGGCGCCTCAAAAAGGAAGGATGGCAGGCCAAGGAGGGTAGCCGACACACGGTCTACACCCACCCGCAAAAAAAGGAAGGTCGGGTTGTTGTTCGAGGAGGCCGAGGAGAACCCCCCACCGGGACTGCCAGAGATACAGCCAGGAACGCCGGGTGGGAATGCCCCCTCCCGGCATGGCAACAGACCGAATGAGGTTCCGTGAGATGGCGAAAAAACAGAATTATGTCGCGTTGATCGAACACGACAAGGGCACGCTCTACGGTGTGCGCTTTCCTGATCTTCCTGGTTGTTACTCCGCTGGCGAATCTGCGGCTGCGGCTGCGGAGAACGCGATGGAGGCCGTGCGCCTCTGGGCTGAGGTTGCCCTGGATCGTGGCGAGTCCCCTCCGGTTGTCCGCCCGCCTGATGAGGTTCTCGCCGATGAAGCGATCCGGAATGCGATCGTTCATGGAGCTGTTCCAATTCTGGTTCCGCTTTAGCTCGAACGAGGACAAGCGACCCGTGTCAACATTTCAATTGATAGCGGCACGCTGGCTGCCATTGATGATGCTGCCGGCCGACGTGGCATCACTCGTAGCAGCTTCCTTGCTGTGGCTGCGCGCCAGCTTATAGGTATGTAGACCCTGAGGAACCGCAGACCCGACAAACGAAACGCTCTTGCGGAGTGGACGTGCCGGACTCCCGACTTTCCCGCCCTGGCGTACCGTTTCGCAAGACTGTTTCGGCACGGATCCTGACTTCGGTCCTGTCCGGGGGGCTCTGCCGGTCGATAAAAAGATGGAGCCTCCCGCCGGTTCTCCGCAAGCCGGGGCTCTGCCATCGGTTTCGCTGTTGTCGATGTACAACCGGCCTCGAAGCGCGAGCGACAACGCCGCAGCGGGAAGGCGCGCCATTCCCTTCTCCTTTCGGGCCCGGAACCAGGATGGAGCCGGCAAGCGCCCCACGGAAATTCCCCGTGGGTTCACGGTTCACGATTGCCGATGGGCGCATCCGTCGGCATGGGGTCGGCAGTCGGCATGGGTCCCAGGCCCACTCCTCTGCCGCTGTCAGGAAAGCTTAAATTCAACCCCCACGGCCCCCAACAGCCGCCTGCTCGCCCGATGCCGGGGGCATGGCCGGAGTCAGCCAGGATGCTCAGCCTGCAGACCGCCACCGGCATGAACAAAACGTGACCGCGCCATTCTCCCCCTCCCCGAACATCCGGTGCCGGCCTATATTGGCGCTTGAAGCTATTGCCTCTGGCCCCCGCAAGGCCCCTCTCCCATCAACCGCCTGGACCCCTGGATGACCGACCCTGCTGCCACCTCCCTGCTTGAACGCGCCGGTCTCGACCACGATGAGGTCCGTCGTCACCTGGCGCGCGGGCTCGAAGGGGCCGACGACGGCGAATTATTCCTCGAATACAGCCAGAACGAGGCGCTGACTTTCGACAACGGCCGCCTGAAACAGGCAAGCTATGACACCAGCCAGGGATTTGGCCTGCGTGCGGTCAAGGACGACGCGGTCGGCTACGCCCATTCCTCCGACGTTTCCCTGCCCGCCCTGATCCGCGCCGCCGACACCGTCGCTGCGGTCCGCGGCGGCTATTCGGGCCAGCTTGCGCTGGCGCCCGCCCATGCCAACAGCCGCCTTTATGGGGAGGTCAATCCCCTTGAGGCTCCCGAATTTGAAGCCAAGGTCCGGCTGCTGAGCGAAATCGACGCCTATCTGCGGGCGAAGGACGCACGGGTGCGCCAGGTCACCGTCAGTCTCGCCGCCAACTGGCAGGTGGTGGAGATTCACCGCCCCGATGCCGGGAGCTATCGCGACATCCGGCCTCTGGTCCGCGTCTCCGTCTCGGTCGTGGTCGGACAGGGCGAGCGCCAGGAGACCGGCGCCCAGGGATATGGCGGCCGCGACGGCTTTGCCGCCTTCCTTGCCGAAGGCGCCTGGCGCAAGGCCGCCGACGAAGCCCTGCGCCAGGCGCTGCTCAATCTCGAAGCCGTGCCCGCTCCGGCCGGAGAGATGGACGTTGTGCTGGGCCCGGGCTGGCCCGGCGTCATGCTCCATGAAGCGGTCGGACACGGGCTTGAAGGCGACTTCAACCGCAAGAAGACCTCGGCCTTTGCCGGACTGCTCGGCAAGCCTGTCGCGGCCAAAGGCGTCACCGTGATCGATGACGGCACAATTGCCGGGCGCCGCGGCTCGCTGTCGATCGATGACGAGGGCACCGCGAGCTGCCGCACCACCCTGATCGAGGATGGCGTGCTGGTGAGCTACATGCAGGACCGCCACAACGCCAGGCTGATGAATATGACACCGACCGGCAACGGCCGCCGCCAGAACTATACCTTCGCACCGATTCCGCGCATGACCAACACCTTCATGCTGGCCGGCGATGACCCGCCCGAGGCCATCCTCGCAGCGGTGAAAAACGGCATCTATGCCGCCAATTTCGGTGGTGGCCAGGTCGACATCACCTCAGGCAAATATGTCTTCCAGTGCACCGAGGCCTATCGCATCGAAAACGGCAGACTCGGGCCCCCTCTCAAAGGCGCCATGCTGATCGGCAACGGGCCCACCGACCTGCAGTCCATCCGCATGATCGGCAATGATCTGACGCTCGACGGCGGCATCGGCAGCTGCGGCAAGGGCGGTCAGCTGGTACCGGTCGGGGTCGGCCAGCCCACATTACTGATGGAACGAATCACCGTTGGAGGGACCGGCGCATGAGCAACAGAGCAGCCAAGCCGCTCACCTGGGGTGGCCAATTCGTACAGTTCGCCGGCATCGTTGCCGTGGTGCTGGCAGCCAAGGCGGCGCTGGCGGAGCCATTCTATGTTCCGTCGGGCTCGATGGAACCGACACTGATGATCGGGGACGCGCTGCTGGCGTCGAAATTCCCCTATGGATACAGCACCTCGTCGCTGCCGGTGCAGCTCAACCTGCCGCCGACCGAACGCGTCCTGGCCACCAATCCGAAGGTCGGCGACGTGGTCCTGTTCCGCTGGCCGGGTGATCGCTCGCAGGCCTGGGTCAAGCGTGTCGTCGGCCTGCCTGGCGACCGCATTCAGATGCGCCACGGCCAGCTCTTCATCAACGGCCGCGCCGCTGAACTGAAAGCGGACGGGCTCGGCCAGTCCGAAGACGGCGACGGCAACAGCACGGTGGCCCGGCGCTATATTGAGACCCTGCCCAACGGCGTGTCGCACCAGATCTTCAAGCTGCGCGACGGTGGCTCTTTCGACAACAGCCGGGAAGTCACCGTGCCGGAAGGACATCTCTTCGTGCTCGGCGACAACCGCGACAATTCCGCCGACAGCCGCGTCGCCGTGACCGCCGGCGGCGTCGGCCTGCTGCCGATCAATAATCTGATCGGCCGCGCCGATGCGGTGCTTGGCTCCTGGGACCTCGGTATCCGCAAACAGCCAATCTCGACCTGGTGGCACGGATTTCGGATGGCCCGCTTCTTCACCCGGGTGCACTGACACTTCTTCTGACGCCGGCCCTCCCACCAGAACGGCACACACTCTGCTGTCCAGTGGCGCCACAACCCAAAACCGGCATTGCCTTCGTTCAATGACCACATCACGCAGATTCAAATAGGGCGCGCACTGCCTGCGCCGGTCTCCAGGGGTCGGGTTTTCCGCAATCTCCTCCGCCTGGCACGCCAGCGAAATCGCCCGATTGGCACATATCCCCTGCCCCTCCTGGCCGGACAGCGGATCCCGGCCATCCAGCGGCCTCACCCGGATCCTGAAGGCTTTGCTGTTGGTTGCCGGCACAGGCGCGAACCAGCTCATGTTCCGGCCACAGGACCATGTCCCGCACCGCTCAGCTGTTTTTTGAACCCTGGTCGCGACAGATACCGGCTCGCCCGATGCGGCAACGCATATCCTCCATGGCGGGCAATCTCCCTTGCGCAATGCTCGAAAGCGCCTGCCGATTGCCGCCTTCGATGGTGGCTGGGGATGCCTTTTTGTGGGTTCAACGGATCAGCTACAGGCCCTAGAACGCAACCTTCCGTCCGCCTCAAAATTCCCCATGTGGGATGCTGCGAGCCCGGTTGCGCAACGAAAGATCTGGGGATTCTCACGTCCCTGCTGCCGCCTGCCGCAAAATGGGACGAGCCGGAGAGACGCCTGCCCCGTCTCCTCGAACGCAAAGGGCGGGTTTGGTCGATTCCATCCGCAAGGAGTACTGCATGCAAAGTCGCATCCTCGGTCGCGACGGTCTTCGGGTTTCCGCCCTCGGCTTCGGCTGTATGGGGATCAACCACAGCTACGGGCCGCCGCTCGACAAGGCGGCGGCCATCACCCTGATTCGCGCCGCGGTGGACCAGGGCGTGACGCTCTTCGACACCGCCGAGGTCTACGGCCCCTATATCAATGAGGAAGTGGTGGGCGAAGCGCTGCAGCCGCGGCGCTCCGAGGTTGTGATCGCCACCAAATTCGGCTTCAGGATCGGTGACGCGGCCGGCGGCGTCGACAGCCGCCCCGAACATATCCGCGACGTGGTCGAGGCCTCGCTCAAGCGGCTGCGCAGCGACCATATCGACCTGTTGTACCAGCACCGCGTCGATCCCGCAGTGCCGATTGAAGACGTCGCCGGCACCGTCAAGGACCTCATCCAGCAGGGCAAGGTGCGGCATTTCGGGCTGTCGGAAGCCGGTGCAGACACCATTCGCCGCGCTCACGCGGTGCAGAAAGTGACGGCGCTGCAGAGCGAGTATTCCCTGTGGTGGCGCGAGCCCGAACAGAGCGTACTGCCGACGCTGGAAGAACTCGGTATCGGCTTTGTACCCTTCAGCCCGCTGGGCCGCGGCTTCCTCACCGGTGCCATCAATGCTGCGACCACATTTGCCACCGGCGACTTCCGCAACGCCGTACCGCGCTTTGATGCCGCTAACCGCCGCGCCAACTTCGCGCTGGTCGAGGCCCTGGGCGTGATCGCTGCGAAAAGCAACGCCACCCTCGCGCAGATCGCGCTGGCCTGGCTCCTCCACCAGAAACCGTGGATCGTGCCGATTCCGGGCACCACAAAACGGAACCGGCTTGAGGAAAACCTCGGCGCCGCCGCGTTTATCCTTGAGGCCGACGATCTCATGGCAATCGACGCCGTGCTCGCCACCCATGCCGTTGCCGGAGACCGTTATCCGGCCTCCGGGCTCACCCTCATCGACCGTTAGAACAAGGAGCGCGAACGCCATGGCGCAGGACAACATCACCGGCAAAATAGTCGTCATCACCGGTGCCAGCAGCGGGCTCGGCGAGGCCACAGCGCGGCTCCTTGGCGGGCGCGGTGCCGGATTGGCACTTGGGGCACGGCGCCAGGACCGCCTCTCCGCGCTGGTCACGGACCTCGTCGGCGCCGGCGCCACGGCGCTGTGGCGACCGACCGACGTGACCCGAAGCTCCGATGTCGAGCGCCTGGTCGATGCTGCGATTGAGCGCTACGGGCGCATCGACGTCATGATCAACAATGCCGGCGTGATGCCGCATTCGCCTCTCGACCGCTGCAGGCTCGCGGACTGGGAGCGCATGATCGACGTCAACATCAAGGGCGTGCTCTGCGGCATCGCCGCAGCACTGCCGCATATGCAGCGCCAGAAGAGCGGCCACATCATCAACGTGTCCTCGGTGTCGGGCCACAAGGTGCGCCCAGGCGCCACCGTCTACGCCGCCACCAAACACGCAGTTCGCGTGATCTCGGAGGGACTGCGCCAGGAAGTCAAACCCTGGAACATCCGCACCACAATCATCTCGCCGGGCTTTGTCGACACCGAACTGCCCGGCAGCATCACCGAGCCGGACTTTGCCGCCGAGTCCCGCAAAACCTACGCCGCGCTGGCGATTGCCCCCGATTCCTTCGCCCGCGCGGTGGCCTACGCCATCAATGAACCCGACGATGTCGATGTCAACGAGATCCTGTTCCGGCCGACACGGCAGGAATTCTGAAAAAGCCGCGCGGCACGGTGTCCGGCCTCACTCGCGCGACTTCCCCTGGTGATTCATCTGTTCAGGCCGCCTCCCGGGCTGCCCGGCAGCGGCGAACATTAAAAAAGGACCAGCCCATGCAACAGGACAATATAAACGGAAAAGTCATCGTCATCACCGGCGCCAGCAGCGGGCTCGGCGAAGCCGCGGCGCGGCATTTGAGCGCGCTCGGTGCCCGGGTCGCTCTGGGGGCGCGGCGCGAGACCCGCCTCAACGCGCTGGTCACCGAACTCACCAGTACCGGCGGCGAGGCGCTGGCGCAGGTCACCGACGTCACCTCCGCCAGCGCCCTCGAGCGCCTGGTCGAGGCCGCGGTCGCCCGCTTCGGCCGGATTGATGTCATCCTCAACAATGCCGGCGTGATGCCGCATTCGCCGCTGGAGCGCCTCAAGGTGGCGGACTGGGAACGCATGGTCGACGTCAATATCAAGGGCGTGCTCTTCGGCATCGCGGCGGCACTGCCGCATATGCAGCGCCAGAAGAGCGGCCACATCATCAACGTCGCCTCGGTCGCCGGGCACAAGGTCCGCCCTGGCGGCGTGGTCTATTCGGCCACCAAGCACGCCGTGCGTGTGATCTCGGAGGGCCTGCGCCAGGAAGTCAAACCCTGGAACATCCGCTCCTCGATCATTTCGCCGGGAATGGTCAATACCGAACTGGCCGACAGCATCACCGAGCCTGATTTTGCCGCCGAGATGCGCCGGAACTACGCAGCGATCGCGATTTCCGCCGATGCCTTCGCCCGGGCCGTGGCCTATGCGATCGGGGAACCCGACGACGTCGATGTCAACGAGATCCTGTTCCGGCCGACGCGGCAGGAATATTGATATCCCGCCGACCTTTTGCGGGTTCCCCGCCGGCTGCGCCCGGCAAGGCGCTTCGCCACCGCAAGCACGAGCGATCCCGGCTCCTCCGACAACCGGGCTCGCGACTGTCGTCCACTGTCGTCTTTCGCGGAAATCATGGCTGGTTTTCGCCTGCGCGTCCCCTGCGACGTTCCTGGCAATCAAGGGGTTATCCACAAGGCGCGGCCGCCGCCGGTGGGAGACTTTTCAAAAGTAAAAACCCCACCCGGCCTGGTGTCGCCTTGGCGGGGTTGCCCCGGAGGGTCTTGAGGCTCGACAGTTACCTGCGAGCAGACCCCGACAGCTCTCAGACTCTCTCCGATCAAGTCAAGTTAACGTTTCCACCCCCATCCGATTTCTGCAAACGACTGACTGTGCCCCCTCACATGGGGAATTTTGAGTCAAGGAGGAAAATACAAGCGACACTTTCTTTCAACCGGCACCAGATTTTGAGTGAATCTCCGCGGAGTTCCGGGTTCGTTCGTAAGCGTCAAAAACCCCCCATATGGCGCTGCTGATCGCTCCGTGCGATTCTCCGGGCACCCAATCCGATTCACGAGGAGGTGCCAGAAATGAAAATGCCTGCGAAACCAGAGCGCGGTT
>Ga0123357_10001720_pt1 | contig 23612 bp, 17 predicted proteins | sample TergutEmb28metaG_FD_89873 | JGI IMG/M metagenome (GOLD analysis project Ga0123357, IMG submission 89873) | Embiratermes neotenicus P4 segment gut microbial communities from Petit-Saut dam, French Guiana - Emb289 P4 | ecosystem: Host-associated > Arthropoda: Insects > Digestive system > Gut ... | reverse complement strand
GGGCATCTTGATTTGTGGCGTTAATACCGACGCCTTGTTGGAAATCATCACCGGTATAACGCCGTACATCCGTATCGGCAAATCGTTTACCGTCTGTGCATGAGGCTGCAGCAAACTGATGTGAATATAGAAATTCGGCGCCATAGCTTCAGTCGCTTTGAACGTATATTTTGTATCGCCTTTTTCATTCAAAGCCAAGCGGGTACGATTCAGCACGGTAGAACCGTTTTCCAAAGCAATCAGAGCCATTCCGCCGCCCGATGCAGGAATGATTACCGTAACGGTTTCGCCTACTTCGTAGGAAGTTTTGTCGGTAGAGAAAGTCAGCATCTTGATATTGTCAGGGTCGGACTTGTTGGAACGTCCGCGCCATTCAGGCCAGTCGATATAAACGGTAGCGCCGGTAGCATGTCCGCTGTTTTTATTTTTCACAAAAATCAAATAACGTCCCCATTCCGGATATTTGAGCATAAAATTGAAACTCGCTTTGCCGTTCACCGTTTTAAGTTTTCCCTGTTCAACCGGTTGATAGGAAACATTATTAACATAATTGGCATAATTTTCGTTTGCTTCCCACCACCAGCTCCATTTGAGTTTATAGATTTTGTATTCAATACTGTCGCAATTGACGGGTTTTCCCTCTGCATTCAAAGTCACTACATCAAAGCGGTGATTCTCATCGGTTTCTATATAACTGCTGTTATCTTTTAAATTCAGATTCAGCCCTACATACGAAGAGAAAGGAGAATAAGGAACGTCCTGTGAATAAATACTTGCGTCGCCTCCCTGCTCAAATACGCGGCAAACAATGTTGGCATTCAACATTCCCGGAGCATTTTCCGCTTTTACCGTTTTAAAATTAAATTTCACTTCGCCGTTTTCATTCACTTGACCGTCGAATACGGTGGATTCCGCAGTGACAAAATCACTTGCCGGATTATTGAAAATGTATTTCTCGTATCCTTTGAACTGGGTCTGTGCGCGGGTTAATTTCATTTCCACCTTGGTTTTCAGATTTTGCGCAATAGCTCCCGTCAACCACGAAGAGTTTAACGTGACGGGAATCTCGCCGACGGAAGCGTCAATTCTGTTTTCCGGTATAGAAAGATTGATCTTCAACCGGTTGGGTTTGATGGCTTCAATTCGCAATGATTTTTGAAAAGATGTTCCGCCCACTTTTACGTAAGCGTTCCACAAGCCCGTCGGGTCGTTCTCATTGGTAGGAACGGTATAGGCGTAAAAACCGTTCAAACTGCTCGTTGCTATTTGTTTACAGACAAATTGCCCGCGAGAGTTGTACAACTCCAAAGAAACCGGATGGTTTTCAGGAATCTTTTTTTCAGGATCGTATAATATAAAGGTGATATGCAAAGTATCGCCGGGGCGCCAGACGCCGCGTTCGCCATAAATAAATCCTTTCAATCCTTTTTCAATAATTTTTCCCCCGATATCGAAGCGGCTCAACAGATTGTCTTCGCCGTCCACCAAACGCAAATAGGTTTTTTGACTGTTTGCCGATGCCACAGCTACAAATGGCTTTCCTTTGGGATCGATTACGGCAAATCCGTCGGCATCGGTTTTAGCATTTCCAATGGGTTGCAACTGATAGTTGTACAACGTGACATCCGCATTAGCTATAGCTTTGGTATCCAATAAATTGCTTACAGTTATCCACCAGCGGTTTTCGGAATTGCCTTTGGCTATAACGCCGATATTCGACATCATTACATTGCATACCGCTTTGCGTTCCAACTGCATATAATAGGTAGGATTACACGGATTATCCCTTTGATTCCAATCATAACTGTTCCAGTCGTAATCCGAATCATAATAGTAAGACGGTTGCGGAGTATCCCAAAAGGCTTCCGATCCTTCATCGTTATCATTTGATAATTGGGTTAAGTTGGTTGAGTTGTCCGAATCACCCTTATCATCGGAATCATCGCAAGGATAAGTCGAATAGGCTTTCTTAAAAGATAACTCGATACGGTAAATCGCTCCCGGCTCCTGTCGCATGATTTTCGAGAGATCGACGGAATAATTTTGCCAATCCGATAATTTTTGCGATACGGGATTATCTAATTGAATGGTTTTTTTATATACCAACCGTCCCGACCGGCGCAATTCGCTGTTGCCATTGAGTTGATTGGCTTGCAAAAACATCAAAATATTGTTTTCGTAAATGCGAATGATTTTCAAATCCACTGCTTTTAAGTTGACGGCGCGGAATGGCAATATCAAATTATCGGAATTGGGAAGAATATTTCCTGCACGCAATAATTCCACCTGAGGCTTCGGTTGTTCGAGAGATAAACTAACCGAAAAATCTTCATTTAAGGTTTTATCCTCAGCATTTTTCAATCCTTTGTCTATTTTTACCGTAATTTTATCTAAGTTTCGACGATCGAAAAACAGCGTTACTCGGTTATTTTGCACCTGACGGGTATAATTGCCGCCTAATTCGGGTATCGTGATGATGCCTTTCAAATCCTGCGTTGTAGAAATTGGCTCGGAAAATGTAATAAGCGCTCCGTTTTCCGGTTTTGAAATCAACTCCGTTGAAAGAACTTTAAATACGCCCTGAGCGGGAATAGAAACAGTCAACGGAAAATTTTTATTTATGTTGAAGGCTTTTCCATTCAAGGTAAGTTTCAAATCAATATCGGTTTTTCCCCTTTGAATGCCGGCAACCGAATAACGAAAATTCAAGGGATCTCCGGTAGCCGTTATTTCCGGTGAAAGCGACTGGTTATCGCTTGTTTGAGCGGAAAAAGATTTCTTAATGGCATCCAGCTCAACCGCATTACTGCAACGGATAATTCCCGTGACAGTCACCGATTTGGAATCAGCTATATCCAAAATCTCGTTTTGAATATCGAAATCTCCTTCTATCACTTTGAAAGAAAAAGGGAAAATTTTAAGCCGTTTATCCACCGTTGTGACGACCTTGCCTAATTCAAAATTGGCAGTATAAGTCTGACCATTTTTCAATGCGCCGTCGTCGGGTACAAATTCAATGGTGCGGTTATTTACCCAGAACGTTTTTCCTTTGATTGAAGGCGAGAAGGAAAGCAACTTATCTTTCACCTCCGTATTAGGTTCGACATTTTGTTCGCTCGTCAATTCGATTTGAATAGTGGAAGCCGGATAAATCAATCCTCCGGTATAAGCGCTGATATAAGGAACAAAATCGGCTTCGGAAGGCGTTTTACCTTTGCTGCAGGAAAGGAACAAACCCGGCAAAAGCAAGCAGAATAACAGATTAATTTGTTGTTTTATCATAAGATGTTGAATATTTGTCGCAGAATAGAAAATACTATGTTAATGATGTTTATGAAGCCGTATGAAACGAAACTCCGGCTTGTTGCCGATACGAATGTAAAGTTCATCGCCATTCATGCGCCTGCCTGCCTGCCAAACTCCATCGACGAATTTTCCTTCCTCGTGCGAGAGTACTTCCACAGAAGTGTTTTCACCATCGCGCGGATGAAAAAAAACAGAAATATTCCGACCTGTTACATAAAATTCATCGGGGGCAGTAGCCAAAATTAATCCGCACGAGCCGGGAACGCTCTTTCCAATGTCCCTCTGCTGATGATATATAACTTCAATACGATAATCGCCCAGATCAAACATCTCTCTTCCGGAAGGAGTAGATGTAAAACCTATATTTCTACCTTTCCCTGAATATTTCGCCCAGAATGGAAGAAAACCAGCCAGCGATCCGTAACTTTCGCTTAATGCCTGTGCGTTTTCATCATTGAAACCATCAATAGCAAATGGAGAATAACAAATAGCATTATATTGTCCCAACGCATAGTAAACATTGGCAGACGACCGTATGTCGGGATTGGTCTCGGGGATAAAAAGCGGATTAGAAGCAAAAGTAAATAGCGCGCATACCCGTTTGAAATCATCCAGGTAAATGTCGGGCGCCAGCAAGTCGACATCGGGCGCAGCGGCACGCCAAATATTCATCATCTTGGATAGAGGACCTCCACAGGGATAGTCGTGTTTCAGGCTTTGATAAAAATTGGGGTCAAGCCACGCATTTGCATACATCGGCAAAGGGTAAACCTGTTTCCCTGCTTTCACAACATAATTGACATAACGTGCAATATGCCAAGCCATAAAGACTTCGTCAGCGCCATAACCGAACATCTCTTGCCAAGTGCCTGCCGTACGATTTCCTACATGTTGCATCATTTGTTTCAACTCTTCGGTTTTTTCGCCATCGTGTTGCCGGAGATAATTCAATAATTCTTCCGGCACTTGCTGCGTAAAAGCCTTTTGTGCAGCAGGCGACTGGTCGCGTGAAGTGTCGAGTACGCCTGTTTCATTTTCTACCTGTATCATCAACACTGTTTGCTCCGCGCTGTCGATTTTTTTAATGAAACGCATCAATTCCGCAAAAGCGCGAGCATCGGCTTTCATAGTAGCTTCACCCCAAGCGGATAATGCTTCCGAATTTTTTCCGGGTCCGGTTTGCATTCGTGGAAAACGGGTCAAATCTTTCTTAACCCATTCGGGTACGTATGTTGATACTGCATTTTTCCAAGTGCCAAACCAGATGAATACTAATTTCAGATTGTTTTTTCGAGCATCATTGATCAGTCCTTCCACAAGGGTATAGTCATATTTTCCCTCTTGCGGTTCAAACAATTCCCATGATACAGTTGCAATCACTGTATTCAGGTTCATTTTCCGGAGTTTGTCCCATGCCGGTTTCATGTATTCAAGACTGGAAGAACTGGAGTTATGTAATTCACCGGACAGCATGACATAAGGCGTTCCGTTAACAATGAGTTGTCTAACGCCATTGTTTTCTTCAATTCGAGGCAATGTTGGTTGTGCATATAGATAACAACTCATACAGACGAAAACTGTAAATAAAATTTTTTGTTTCATGATTGTATTTTTTCTGTTTTTAAAATTAAAATTAAAAAACGACGTGTACAAAGGTAATAAAAGAAAAGAAAAAATCAAAATAACGTCATCACATTAGCCGGCGGGCGTTCAGCCAGAAATTCTTTTTTCATAAAATCCATATAGGGGGCGACATATTCAAAAAATTTATAATATCCTTTACACAGATAATTCAGTCCGGCTTCTCCAGAACCGGTTTTTATGATCCTGTTTTTGGGACATTCGCCATTACAGGCAAACAGGAATTGACATTCTTTGCATTGTGAGGGAAGGGCATCCTGCTTGTCATTTCCAAATTTAATCTGTTTGGCGGAATACATCATTTCGGTAAGCGTCTGCGTTCGAATATTTCCCAATTTGTAGTCCTGATACACGAAATGGTCGCAAGCGTAAACATCGCCGTTAAACTCCATCACGCCTGCATGTCCGCATGTTTTTGCCTGAATACAAATTCCGGGCTGTTGACCTACCCAATTAGCCAATGTAGAGTCGAAATATTGAATGTAGAAAGTTCCAACATCTTTTCTCACCCATTCGTCGAAAATAGCAATCAGGAAATTGCCCCATTTTTCAGACGGTACGTTCCATGTAGCAAGTTCTCCTCCGACCCGCTCAACGATAGGAGAAAATTGAATATAACGGCAATCAATGGTTTTGAAAAAATGATAAAACTCAAGGGGATAATCCACATTGTAGTTATTCACAACTCCCATCGCATTAAATTCTACATTATGCTTTTTGAGAAATGCAATACCTTTCATGACCTGCAGAAAAGTCGGACGGTTATCGGTTGTTCGCCGGTAAACGTCATGGCAATGTTGAGGTCCGTCAACAGATATTCCTATAAGAAAATTGTTTTCTTTGAAAAACCGGCACCAGTCATCGGTAAGTAAAGTCCCGTTGGTTTGCAGGCAATTATCAATTTGCCTGCCTCTTCCGTATTTTTTTTGAAGTTCCAGCGCCTTTTTAAAGAAATTCCGGTTTCGCATTAAAGGTTCTCCGCCATGCCAGGTAAACAGAACCTCATTCATTGTTTGAGATTGAAGATACTGTTCAATAAACCGCTCTAAAATCTCATCACTCATCACATAGCCGGCAGCCTGAGGATAAAGATTTTTCTTTTCCAGATAATAACAATATTTGCACCGGAGATTGCACAAAGCTCCTACCGGTTTCAACATCACATACAACGGACGGGCAAATGGGGAAATACTACCATAATTCATAATTGTTTCTTCATTCTGAACCCTGCTCACTTGCTAACTTACTATTTAAATATTCCAGCCGTTGCGTCGATTTTTCCTTTTCTTTTTTCAATTTTCCAATGTCTGATAAAACCACGGCAAAATCAAAAATTTTAGCTAAAACATTCTTGTCTGAAGCAGAAATAGCGAACGTATAATTTTTTTCTCCGGAATATTCTGCTTTAAGCGTAGTATCCTTATTATTATCAATGAATTGAATCACTCCTTTGTCTTTCCCTTGCGTATAAGTGACTACTTCGGTAGTCATTCCACCGTTAACAAAGGAATAATTTAACCCTCCGTCGTAAGGGATAACTTCCGTTTCGGCAAATTCTCCGTTCGATTTGGATACTTTTAAGCGGGAATGATGAATGGGACGGCTTCCGTAATACACACTGGATAAGAGTATCTCTCCCAATTCATTCACTGTGGTTCGAATATAGGACGTTTGAAGTTTTGCTTCTATTCGTTGACTTTTATCTATGTATTTTCCTATATCGTCGTAGGCAGTATCTTTCTCAAATAGAAATCCGGATTTCATTGTTTCGGCTTGAGCCAAACGCACCGTCAACATACTATCGCAAAAGTTCAGATTCCGTTCCTGCACTTTGAATTCGATTTTGCGTTTCAACTGCAAGCCTTGTTTCTGAATTTCAAACGTCTTCGGAAAAAGTATTTTAATACTGTCTATATGATTTTTAGCCGAAGTATATTCACCCTGTTCATACAGTTTTTGCGCATCTTCCAGATATGCGGTCGCTTGTTTTTTATTTGTATTACAAGCAATCAAAATGAATAGCAACCAAATAAAATATTTTTTTTTCAAGGTCTTCATTTTTTCTTACAAAGGTAATTTGTTTTTCAAGAAATACAAAAATTTTTACATACCTTTGCCCCATATTATTATATAAAAAATCAGTGAGAAATGAAAAAGTATGTATTTATTTTAAGTGTATTGTTTATGACTTACTCATGTAAACAAAAAGAAAAAGAGATTACGCTCGATGCTAACAATCCGTTTGCTTCCGAGTTTAAGACGCCTCTCGCAACGCCTCCGTTCGACTTGATTAAGGAGGGTGATTTCAAACCGGCGATTATAGCCGGAATTGAACAGCAAACGAAGGAAATAGATTCCATAGTGAACAATCCGGCGGCGGCTACATTTGAAAATACGGTTGTCGCTCTGGATGAAAGCGGCAGTCTGTTGAATCGTGTATATCATGTATTTGATGCGCTGAACCAGGCAAATACCGATACTGTGTTGCAGGCGATTAATAAAGAGGTAACGCCGCTAATGTCGGAACATCAGGATAATATTTATCTGAATGAAAAGTTATTTGCTCGGATTAAAACCGTTTATGAAGATTCTGCAAACACTTCGCTGACAACAGAACAAAAACGTTTGACGGAGAAATATTACAAAGGTTTTGTCCGTTCCGGAATAGCGCTGGGCGAAAAACAAAAAACGCGTTTACGGGAAATAAACAAACAATTGGATTTACTTACGCTTTCTTTTGGCGATAACCTGTTGGCTGAAACAAATAATTATCAATTGGTTATTGATAGTGCAAAAGATTTAGCCGGATTACCGGACGAAGTGGTTCAAATTGCCGCTCAAACCGCTAAAGATAAAGGATTGGACGGCAAATGGGTATTTACTTTGAGCCGCACAAGTTGGGAGCCGTTCCTGCAATATGCAAAAAACCGCGATTTGCGTGAAAAATTGTACAAAGCGATGTACAGCCGTTGCAACAATGGAAACCAATATGATAATAAAGCGAATATTAAGGAGATAGTCAATCTCAGGCTTGAAAAAGCCAACATGCTGGGATATAAATCTTATGCAGCTTATGTCTTAGACGAAACGATGGCAAAAACGCCCGAAAATGCCTTGAAATTATTGAACGATATTTGGCAATATGCTCTGCCTCAGGCGAAAAAAGAAAAAGATGAATTGCAGCAAATGATCAATAAAGAAGGCGGCAATTTCAAATTGGAATCGTGGGATTGGTGGTATTATGCCGAAAAATTACGTAAACAAAAATATGATTTGAACGAAGACGAAATAAAGCCTTATTTTGTGCTGGAAAATGTACGCGACGGCGCTTTTGCCTGCGCTCACAAATTATATGGGCTTAATTTCACGGAGTTGAAAGATATTCCTGTTTATCAGAAAGATGTGAAAGCTTTTAAAATCACCGGCGACGACAGTTCATACGTTGGGGTAATCTTTTTGGATTATTTTCCTCGTCCCGGAAAAGCGAACGGCGCGTGGATGAGTAATTTCACGGAACAGTCTGTCCGTGAAGGACAATTCATTCATCCAATCGTTTATAATGTCGGTAACTTTTTTCCACCTTCAGGCGACAATCCTTCGCTTTTGAATATCGATCAGGTACAAACACTGTTTCATGAATTTGGACACGCTTTGCACGGTTTACTTTCAAAATGCAACTACGGAGGCGTTTCCGGTACAAACGTTTACCGCGACTTTGTAGAATTGCCGTCTCAGATTAACGAACACTGGGCGACCAATCCGGAAGTGTTGAAAATGTACGCTAAAAATTATAAAACAGGAAAAATAATTCCTGACGAACTGATAAAGAAAATTCAAAAAGCGGAAACGTTCAATCAAGGATTTATGACTACCGAATTAGTGGCGGCAGCCATCCTCGATATGAAATGGCATGTCATTGAATCGCCATTAAATACAGATGTTGAAACATTTGAAAATAAGGTCTTGAATGATATTGGATTGATACCGGAAATTATTGTCCGCTACAAAAGTCCTTATTTTGCTCATATTTTTAGCAGTAGCAGCGGCTATTCTGCCGGTTACTACAGTTATCTTTGGGCGGAAGTGCTGGATGCCGACGCATTTCAGGCTTTTGTGGAAAAAGGTATCTTTGATCCGGCAACTGCCAAATCGTTCAAGGATAATATTCTTACCAAAGGCAACACGGACGATCCCATGATTCTGTATCACAACTTCCGTGGAGCAGATCCGAATCCGGAGTATTTGCTGAAGAATAGAGGGTTGAAATGACTAAAGAAGAAAAATATCAAACGTTACTTCCTCAAATTCAGGAATTAATAAAAAACGAGCCGGATGTAATCGCTAATTTAGCCAATATTGCCGCCGCCTTGAAACAGGCATTCGGATTTTTCTGGGTTGGTTTCTACATTGTCAAAGAAAATGAACTGGTATTGGGTCCCTTTCAGGGACCCATTGCCTGTACACGCATTGCTTTTGGAAAAGGCGTTTGCGGAACTGCGTGGAAAGAACGGCGAACGGTGATTGTTCCTGATGTAGAACAATTCCCCGGTCATATTGCTTGCAGCAGCGAATCGAAATCGGAAATTGTCGTGCCTCTTTTTAAAAACGGCGAAGTTGTTGGCGTACTTGATATTGACAGCGACCGGTTGAATGAGTTTGATGAAGTGGATGCGGAATATTTGAGGAAAATAATACTTTGATAAACTGTTTTTTATTCTTGCGTAGAATAAATGTAAGCGTCCGGCTATTGATAGATAATCATATCTGATAAAATCTTACTCAGAAAGTAAAAGTAAAAGCAAACCGGACTCCGCCTTTGGATATTTCGGGATTATTCAAATAAGAAAGTCTTCTGACATAGTAGATACGAAGAACTTTAAAGATATTTTCCACCCCAACACTCGCTTCCATATAAGGCATATTTGTCATTTTTCCTGTTCCTTCGGGAAATAGGAATAAAGCGGAATTTTGGGAAGGGTCGTTTCTATCGGACAATTTGCCATAAATTCCGCTAAATCCTGCTACTTCCCGAAGTTTCAATCTTCGCAAAAGAGGTATCCTGTTAAATAATAATCCATTGAAATGAAATTGCAGATCTAATGAAGCGTATTCATCATTCACAAATTCCAGAACATTCATCAAACTGAATGATTCGGGTTGCATAAAATAGGATGGATTGGCATTTGGAATCATCAATAAAGGAAATGGAAGCTCGCCCCATATTTTTCCCGCTTTTCCCGTTATATCCACATCGCCGTAAGCAGAAAACCAAAACCGTTTTTCTACGGAAGTTTCCAACGCATGATAAGCATATTCTCCTTTCAAATATCCTTTGATTCCGGCAGTATAGCTAAGTCCGAAAACAGGCTCATTCCTGTAGAAAGAAAAACGGGTCGACCGGTTCTGAAAAATCTCTTCGTTTCGAACAAATCTCAAATGAACTCCAATAGCCGAACCGGTATAATCTTTGATGTTAATATTATTTCCCGAATCATCTTTGATTAAAAATCGTAAATTTCCTGCCGCCTGTTCATTTTGAACATTTGTCCAAATTTTGAAAGAAAAGCCCCAATTGCTTTCATATTCATACCAGGCGATCGCTTGACGGCGATAAGTCATGTTGCCGCTATTGCCGCTCCTCATCGAAAGTAGCACATTATCTTTATCGACATACGAATACATTGTGCCCGGCGTATTTACGTCATAACTGTAAGCGAATGCAAGGTTATTTTTTCTATACTCATTCTCATGATATTTCTTCTTGTTGAAAGAGTATGTAGCGGTTGATGCGTATTTCAACACCCTGTCTTTCGTTCCATAAGCCAAATATCCATTCCAAAATAAATGCGGGATCAAATAAGCCGTCGTCATTCCGCCGAAGCGAAAACGAGTCCCTTCCAACGGATTTCCGCTAATAAACGAGCTGACCGGTCCAATATCAAAGACGCTTTTATGCTGAGAGGCATTCGTTTTGCAATAATCATTGACCAATACTTTCAATACTTTCATAAAACCGTCGAAAAAGGGAACATGCATCATCCTGTCCAACAATTCGCCAACATTTTGTTCATTCGTTTGCAAAGGAACTGTCCGGTAGGTATTCCACACAGAATCAGATTGTGTATAAGCGCCTTCCCGTTCAACAACACGACCTCCCAATTTAAAAATCGAATCGGGAACCGAATCAACGATATAATTTGTATAATTCACGTTTTTTTTCGCATATACGCCTAATGCATGTTTATACGCTTCAAAATTAACGATGACAGATTCTTCCGATTTTGCCCAAAGACCGGAAGGCAATAATTCAAATTCCTGTGAAACACGCATTTGTTTGATAAAATTCACAGTATTATTTATGGGTATATTCAACTCGATCTTTTTGACAGCCCACGAATGATCCGGAAGAATCCACAATCTTCCCGTAAATCCGAAATCCTGCACATTGTAAGGCGCAAAATCCAGCACAATGCACCGCTCGTTTTTATAATCAACCGTATCCAATATATAATATTTGTAAAAACTTACAGCCAAAGACGAAGAGAGCGGGCTTACAAAATGTTTCATTAAGATTTCCAAATCATTGTCAAAAATATTTATCTCCGTGAAAAAAGCCTCAGAATAAACAGCATCCAAACTTTCAATTTCTAATAAGCGATCAATTCCTTTACGTTTTGCAGCCCTGATGATTGTTTTTTTGTTTCCCTGATTGCGATATTCATCCGAAGCCGTTTCTTTGATAGATAAAGTAAGGATGGAAGCGCTATCGAGTTCGGAAGTTGATAAATATTCGGGAAGAAACTTAAAAACCTTGAACAAGCCATTGGTTTCAAAAGCATTATCGATGTTGCTGAACGACAAGGCGAATTTTTCATATTGTTGAAATTGCCATGACCGGCTATTTTCCAACCTGTTTTTGTTCTTATTGGCAATCACTTTTTCTATTAACTCGATTGCCGGATTATTTTTCTTCGAATATTTCTCTTTTTTAGGTTTGACTACAATCTCTGATAATTGATAATGTCGAATGGAGTCATTAGCGCCTCCTGACGCAATTGTCGCAGGATTTGAAGCATAAGATGATTGAAAAGTTTGAAAAAATAAGAAAAACATACAACACGCAAGTGCATTTATCTTATACCTTGCATTCCTGTTTCTCAAAGTTTTCATTTTTCAGTTAAAAGACTTTTGTCTATCGGATTAGCATAAATACCCAGATAAATAGAACGAATGATGTCTTTATCTCCATCCACTTGATTCATGGTATGATAAAATCGTTGAAGAAACTTATCTTTTTCTTCCGGCGTATAATGAGCTGCATATTTATTTGTTCCCGAACGAATATCATGAGCTATATAATTTGTATTCCACAATTTATAGTTTTCATAAATCCGTCTATCAATCAAATTCGCTATATTTTTATAAAACTGGTTGGGAGATTCGCCGGAAAAACCTGTATATTCTTCTTTTTCAATAGGTTTGCACAGGCTGAAATGTACATTTCCTTTTTGTTGAGTAATACCGGTCAAAATACTGATAAAATCTTCATCTTTTTGCTTTACATATTTTACGCCTCCTCGCGACTGATATAATTCTTTTGTTTTGAACATGTCGCAGGATTCCCATTGATAAGAAACAGCAATCGGAACAATATTCAATTCTTCGATTGATTTCACTAAATCATGTTTATTGCTCATGCAGAACATTTTGATAATCCCTTGATCCGTTACGTCATTACCGTCTTTGGTACGTCCATTCCGTTGAGCAATCCAAATGGAGGCTCCTTTTTCAGTTATTGTATAACGAATATATTCCGACAGATGGCGCGAATTTCCATAAAATTCACGAGAATTTCCTCCCCTGACAACTTTAAACATTTTATTTGATTTTCCAATATCAATTATCAATTGAGAACTCATTAAATTACTGCCGAAAGTAATTTCTGTTGTTGGAAAGCCATTGATAAGAAACATCGATTGCAATAAGGAAGAATCCAGCATAATATCGCGATGGTTAGATATAAACAGGTATTTCTTCTCCGGGTGTAGATTTTCTAATCCACAATAAGAAAAATGGTCAATGGAAGTTTTAATGATCCGTTCGTTTACCCAATACATTACTTTGGACTGAAAATCGTCGATTAGCGTAAGTTCCGAAATCAATTTTTTTATTTCATTTACATCTTTTCCCGGAAAAGCAAAATCACATATTGCTTTCAGATATTCGCTATTAGCAATACGTTGCATTGCCGCCGGTATTTCAGCGTCGATGTAAGGACGGATATCGTCGAATTTTGTACTCATAGTACGCAAATATACTGAAAAATTAAAGAATATCTACTTTTTTTTACGCTTATCAATAAATTTTATGGGTTTACGGCTAATTTCAGGCATTGTAATTGCCCGTATCTCATCGACCGGGCAGATTTCTATTTCGGGAGCTACACGGATGCGAGCCCTAAAACGGTCTTTTAAGTCTTTGACAATATCGCAGTCGAAATATTCACGTAATCCGACTTTTACCAGCACATCATCGTTTCCGCATTCATTATCGCTAACCTCTATCAGGTAGTTTTCAACGTAAGGAACATTATCCAGCACATCAAAGATGGATGGAGGATAAAGCGTTGTTCCTTTATATTTTATCATGTGGTTAAGTCTTCCTGCAATAGGACTTATACGCATGGATGTACGCCCGCATTTGCAAGGCCCAGTATGAAAACACGCCAGATCTCCCGTGCGAAAACGCAGGAGCGGCATGCCTTCAACGCCCAATGTGGTAACAGTCAGTTCGCCTGTTTCTCCTTCCGAAACGATATTTCCATTTTCATCTATTACTTCGCAAATAATCAATTCGGGATGATGATGTCCACCGCAACCGTACTCGCATTCGGCAAACGTAGTAGCCATTTCGGTAGAAGCATAAGTTGAATAAAGCTCAACATCCCATTTCTCTTTGATGCTTTGTCCGAGCAAGTTCAATGAAAAGTCCTGTTCTCTCAGATTTTCGCCGATGCACACGAGCTTCTTTATACTTGAGTTTTTATAATCAATACCGTGATCCTCAGCGTATTTGATAAGTTTAAGGATAAATGACGGAACCAACATTGCGACATTTGGTTTGATGCGTTCGATGGTATCCCATTGCAGCTCGGCAATACCGTTGCCCACTCGAATAATGCTTGCGCCTAACTTTCGAATACCCAGAAAATAGGCTAATCCTGCCATAAAACGCTTATCCATAGTGGTCATCAGTTGAATAATATCTCCCTTTTTTACGTCTGCGCATTCAAACGAAATTTTCTCGTTGTATGCCAAACGTTCCAAGTCGGCGTCGGTCATGGCGAAAGTGACAGGGTCGCTAAGCGTGCCGGAAGTAGTAATATAATCAATCACATTTTCACGGGGAACACAAAGAAAATCTTCGTTGTGAAGCTGCAAATCCTGTTTGGAAGTAAGCGGAATATGCTGCAAGTCTTCCAGCTTTTTTATCTGCCGGATATCGATATGATTTTGCAAAAACATTCGCTTGTAAAAAGGAGAATTTTCCTGCAAATACTGCAACGCGATTTTCAATTTCTCTTCTTGAAAACGTTTGATTTCTTCTCTCGATCGAAATTCTATTTCCGGATACATCGTATTACAACTCTTTTAGCCATTTCAAAAACTCATCGATCCACCCTGTCGCTTTGCCGACGGGTTGAATGCCAAAGCCATGTCCACCGTGACCGTATTCGTCGAGCAGCAGAAATTTATGTTTTATATTCTTATCTGTCAGCGATTTATCAAAAACTACACTATTGTGGTAATTCACCGTTTTGTCGCCTGTGCAATGCAGTAAAAAAACCGGCGGCATACCGCTGTGAACATTTTCTTCCAAACTCATCTTATGTTTCAATTCTTCCGAATAATTTTTACCCAACAAATTGCGGCGCGATCGTTTGTGACAAATGCTATCCTGCATAGATACAACAGGATAAATCATCGCCGCAAAATAAGGTTTCAACGAATCGGGCGAATAAATTGCCGCCGTTCCCGCCAGATGTCCGCCGGCAGAAAAGCCCATTACCCCAACTTTTTCCGGATTGATGCCGTATTCTTGGCTGTTCGCTTTGACCAACTGCATCGCGCGTTCCAGATCCTGAATCATGGCGGGATGGTGGTTGCCGTGCATCGCCGTACGATAGTGAAGAACAAAAGCTGTAATACCCTGTTTATTCAGATATTTTGCAACTGAAGCTCCTTCTTTGTTCATAGCCAGCCAATAATAGCTTCCGCCGGGGCAAATAATAACGGAAATACCTGAAGTATCCGGCTTTTCGGACAAAAAAATGTTTAATTCACTCCATTTTTGTTTGCGGGTCTCATTTGTTCCATCCCAAATCCGGATACTCTTTTGAGCCGAAACATAAAGGCTCGCGAACAAGAAAAAACAAACAAACCATTTGATTTTGCTCATCTGTTTTCTACTACTTCAGCGCTTTGGAAATTGTTGAGGAAAGGTCGTCGCCAAGCGAACCAAACGACATGACAACTTTTGTCACAAAGTAAGGGACGACAGAAGACGCCACGCTGCGAGAATTTTTATATTCTACTGTTGCAAACGGAGTAGTTTCGCCTTTTTTAACAAAACTTACTTCAGACCTTATTGCCGACGCTTTTGAAAAGGGTCCTGCATAAGCGCCTACCGTAATATCTTTTACTTTAATATTAATGGTATATTCGGCGTTTTTGTTTTCTCCTATCGAAAAGAATTTATCACCCATTTTCGTGTTGAAATCATCGCACAACTTGGAAAAAGCATCAGAACGCAATTTTTCATTCCATTCAGAAAGCCACTGTTTTTTTTCTTCGTCGGTTTTTCCTTTAGTTTCGTCGGCGATGTACTTGTCTTCGGCGCCTCCATTTACCAAAGTTCCCGAAAAATCGAGCGCTACATTTACCTCCTTTTGACCTTTCAAAGGCGTTAGATCGCCCGAAAGTTTTTGCGCCGAAACGCCAAATGCTGTTGCTACTGAAAGCAATACTGCTAATAATACTTTTTTGTTCATGATAATTTGTTGTTTAAAAGATTAATAAATTGGATCAGAATAATATTCTTTGTTCATAATAATGCAATTTCTTCTCTCGATAATTTGCGATAACTCGCTCGCGGCGTATCATTGAATGTTACCTCAAAATATTGTTCATCGTAAAATGATAATACCGAATTTGTATTGGGCGTACATTCCAAATACGCTATTTCCGACAAAGATAATCCTTTTTTTTCACATATTTGCTCTGCAAGCGATTTTCCTGCGTATGTCACCGATGTACCCGGATTTTCCTGATATAATTCCGTAACAATCACCTGCTTTTTCCCTTTTTTCTCAATGATTTTCAAGCCGCATTTCGAGGGAATATCCCATTGACCTTTGAAGTCGAATATTTCGTCGTAATATGTTTTTGGCACTTTCATATCTTTCTAATTATTTCTTTTCCAAACGATTTATTCACCAATTCACGATTGCGTGGACGATAGGTTCCTTCGTTCATTTCACGCAAAGCTACGTTACAGAACAGGCGGAACATTTTTGATTCCTGACTTTCTTCCTTATAAAACGTATCCCAAGCATAATCGTAAAGTTCCTGCAAACGGTCGGCGCTCATATTCTTAGGATGAAAAACCACTTGTCCGGCATTGTAATGATTCCAGTCGAAATCAAAAATTCTGCCTTGCCGCAAAAAATCATCATAGCCTTTGGTATGCGGAAATGGCGTCATTACAGTAAATTCCGCCAAATCAAGGTCTATTTCGAGTAGAAAATCAATCAAGCGCTTAATGCTATCTTCCGTATGATTATCAAGTCCCAACAGGATTGTCCCTTCAACGCCGATATTATAATCATGATAACGTTTCACTCGTTCTTTGATATGATCCGACGTATCGTAAACTGCCTGATAAACATACCATGCACCTGCCTGCGCCGCTAAATCAAGAATTTTGGGGTCGTCTTCAATCGTATGGCTTATCCATTTCTTTTTGAACGGTATCATTTCTCTGAAAAGCTGTTTTTCCCATTCTTTATTTTGTGCCAGCGAGTTATCTACAATAAAAAGGCGATTGTTTTCGATAGTTGCCAATTCCTCAATAACCTTATCCATGGGACGGGGACGAAACGCGCGACCACCCAGATAGGTAACCGCACAAGGATAACAACTGAAGCGACAACCGCGGGAAGCGTGAAACAAATCAACCATTTGCACTCCTTTGTGATTGTATAAATTTCTTTTATACAAATCTCTGCGTGCAGGACCAACGCTTTCAATCTGCGGATTTTGCAACATAAAGTTATACACTTTTTTGAGCTCGCCGCGGTTAAAATCATCCAGAACAGCATCCATTCTGCCTTCGGCTTCTCCCAGAAATATAGCGTCGGCATGAGGAACCGTATCTTCTGCATGAAGCATCGTAGCAATGCCGCCGAAAATCACTTTTTTGCCTCTTTCACGAAATTTGTCGGCGATTTCCCATCCCCGTCTTACTTGCGTAGATAGCATCATTGAAATGGCTACTAAGTCACAATTTTCCTCAAAATCAATAACTTCAACGTTTTCATCAATTAAAGAAACATCCACATAGCAGGGTAAGGTAGCAGCAAATACTGCCGGACCATGCGGGGGCAGATTAAACGTTGTTTGCCCCGGAAGTTTTTTCCATTTCGGATAAATCAATAATAATTTCATATCTTGTATCTTGTGTCTTGTCTTGTATCTTGTCTTATATTTCACCTCTAATCCTACCTAACAAATATTCCAAACCAAGCAACTCTGCGCAGGTATAAATAGCAGTGAGCGGCGTGCCGACTATTCCATGTAAATTGATATTTTGCCCCGTCAAGAGCAGATTTTTCAATTTTGTGCGAACGGGAATATGCGAGAGCGTAATGTTGTTGCAATCTTTTTTTACCCCGTAAAGCGATCCTTCTTTCTGGTTGTAAAAATCTCTAATTGTCAACGGACTACCGCTATACACACTTTTAATGCAAGCGCGTATGCCGGGAAATATTTTTTCCAATTTGTCAATAATCTGTTCTTCGCATCGCTTTTTGAACGCAACGTATTCTTTGCCGCGATTGCCGACAGTGGTATTTTCCCATTGCCGAACCGCATCAAAACTCATAATGCAATTTATTATCATTTTTTGTGCATACCTGTCGTTCATAGTTACGGGCGGCGTGATGTACATCAATCCATTAGGAAATTCATCAGGCACATATTCTCCGTGTTTCCACACTTGGCTGTAATCATCTATGTAATAGCCGGTATAATTCAAATAGGGAAACGATTCGGGTTTGAAAATAATAAATAATGTAAAAGCGGAATAAGAATTTGGAATGCTATCGATGCGTTGCCAATACGAGCGTTGAATTTTCGATCTATCCATTAATTTGAACAGGGACGACGGATGAATAGCGGAAATATACCAGTCCGCCTGATGTTTTTCGCCGTCAGCCGTTACAATATACTCAATTTCTTTGTCTTTTATTTCAATATGTTTCACGCCATTATGAGCATATACTTCACTGCCCGATTGACGGATAAGATTGGTCAATGCATCGGCAAGTTGCTGACTGCCGCCAACAAAACGTGCTGCCCCTTCAATATATAAAGTACTGATTATGGCGTGAATATATACCGGCGTTTTGTATTGGTCGCCACCGTAAAGCGGATTTGAAAGCGCCAACACGGCTCTCAAGCGCTCGTTTTCGGTAAAAGAATCAATAAATTCGCCTACGCTTATCATCAGTTTCGGCAAATATTGAGCGGTATAGTCATTGATTTCCAGATTGAACATCTTTGACCCGTTCATAATGTCGTACATCGCTTGTACATAACGTTTTATATTTTCCTTTTCTTCGGGAAATTCGGCGGCTAACGTTTCTATAAACCGTTCGGCGCCTTTGGCATACCGGTAGGTTTTTTGGTCGCTGCCGATTTGGAAAAGTTCAAAACAATCATCGTTGCTCGGTAAAATGGAAAGTTTGTCCATAACGCCTAAATACGAGCAGATTTTATTCAATACGCCGCCCGTCTGAAATGTACCAATAACGTGCATACCGGTTTCAAATTCAACACCTTCTCGTTCGAAATGGTGCAATCCGCCTCCGATTTTCCGGTGTTGTTCAAAAATTTTTACATCATAACCTTCCTTACTCAGAATTGCGCCGCAAAACAGACCGCCAATCCCTCCGCCAATGATAATTATTGTTTGCTTCTTTTCCATTTAAATAGTTTTGGCAAAAATAAATAAAAATCATGAAATAGAAATTAGAAATTCAAATTTAATTTCATAAATTTAACAGAATTCCATAATTTGTTGTCAAGTGAAAATATTTTACTTACCTTTGTATCAAGATAGCAAGATATTGATAATAATAAAAATGAGTGTACTTTCGGAAGAAATAAATGTTCTTGACTTGTTGCCTCAGCGACCGCCGTTCATTATGATTGATACGCTAACGCATTTTGATTTGAAATCGGCAAAAACAATTTTTAAGATACGTGAAGATAATCTGTTTTGCCAAGACGGGGTGATGGAAGAAACCGGTTTAATAGAAAATATCGCTCAGACATGCGCTGCATCAACGAGTTTCAAACAAAGAAACGCTTCCGTATCCGAAAAAATAAAAATCGGCGTTATCGTTTTGATACATTCATTGGACATAAAACGCCGCCCATTGGTAGGAGAAATTTTGGAAACATCAATGACAATTGAGGAAGAGATTTTCTCGACTATTTTAATTCTATCTGAGGTTCATACAGGCAATGAAACAATCGCTGTCTGCAGAATGAAACTTTTATTAACGGATAAATCGCCCGATTGATGACGGATAATATAAAATCGATGGGCAACAATGTCTATATCACGGGCGCCGGCGTTTTTTCCTCTATCGGAGCGAATAAAACCGAGACTCTTGACGCCTTGCTTCATCAAAAGACGGGCATTGACCATGTCAAATATCTTCAAACTTCACATACAGGTCTCTTGGTCGGCGAAGTGAAATACAACAACAATGAACTTCGTGAAATGTCGGATATCCCGTTGCCGGAAGCATTTATTCGTTCATCGCTGATTGGAATACCTGCCGTCGGAGAAGCGTTGAAGCAAGCGCAACTCGTTTGTCGCAGTTCATTGCGAGTGGCTTTTCTTTCGGGTATTACCGTAGGCGGTATTGATCAGGCGGAATTGATGTACTCCGATTTTCTTCATAATGATTCGAAAAACAGTTACATCGACCTCAACGACTGCGGCTCGTGTACCGAGCAAATAGCCGATTATTTCGGCGGTTTTCAAATGATCTCAACGATTGTAACAGCTTGTTCGTCGTCGGCTAATGCCATTATGATGGGAGCCGATATGATAAAATGCGGACACGCCGACATTGTTGTAGCCGGTGGTACGGACTGTCTTTCACGTTACCATGTGAATGGCTTCAACACGTTGATGATACTTGACAAGGCCGTCTGCCGTCCGTTCGACCGCGACCGTTCGGGCATCAATCTCGGCGAAGGAGCAGGATACTTGGTTTTAGAATCGGCAGAATCGGCTCAACGTCGCGGCGTAAAACCCATCGGTAAAGTATCCGGTTATCGCAACGTATGCGACGCCTATCACCAAACCGCGTCTTCACCCGACGGACTGGGACCTTATCTCGCAATGAAAGGAGCGCTTGAAGAGGCTGGATTGCCGCCTGAAGATATAGATTATATCAATGCGCACGGAACAGGTACGCCAAACAATGATTTGACGGAAGGATTAGCCGTGATGAAATTGTTCGGTGATAAAACGCCGCCGCTTTCATCTATAAAAGCTTTCACCGGACATACAACGGGCGCCGCAGGAGGTCTCGAAGCTGTCGTGTCGTTACTCGCTTTGGAATATAACTTCCTGCCTGTCAATCTAAACTTCAAGAACAGGATTGAAGAGCATAATTTTGTCCCAATTACCGATCAGACGCCGGCGCGCCCGCTAAAACATGTATTGTCAAATTCTTTCGGCTTCGGAGGAAACGATTCGGCTATTGTATTTTCAAAAATTTAATCATTTATGTCAATATATATACAATCGGCAAAACAACTATCGGCTCAAAAGCCGCTACTGGACGAATGGTTTGATAATCCCGTTTACTATGAACAAGCTCGTGTCCAAACCATCGACCCCGATTTTACATATTATTTTTCGTCGTTGCCGGAACGCCGGAGATGTTTGCTTTTGAAACGCGCCGTCTTGTTGTCGCGATTGACGCTTAAAGAAGCTTCGGTCGAAATACCCGACGCAATTATCAGCGGAACCGGACTTGGATGTCTTTATAACACGGAGAAATTTCTAAATTCGATAACGGATAATGATGAGAAATTTCTCCAACCGACTTATTTCATACAGTCTACGCATAATATTCTAAGTTCTACTATCGCCATTGATTTGAAATGTCACGGATACAACAGCACTTATGTAAATCGCGGCGTATCGTTCGAAAACTCTTTATTAGACGCAATCATGCAGTTTGAGCAGGAACGGATTCAAACGGCATTGGTAGGCGGTTTTGACGAACTGACCGACGAGTATTATCAAATATTCAAACGAATCGGCATCTGGAATTTTGCTACGGACACATCCCCTAAAAAAAAGTGTTTTACAGGTGAAGCTGCAGTCAGTATGTTAATCGGAAAAACAAAAAACGAACACACGATCTGTGAAATAAATGATGTCAAACTTCTGTACAAGCCAACTCATGAGCAAATAAAGGAAGCGCTTGATGCAATTCTTGCGAAAGCCGGATGCGCTCTTTCCGATATCGACGCCGTCCTTACAGGATTGAATACCTACAAGGAAAACGATAAGATTTATCGCGACAGGATAGATTATTTTTTCAAAAATATACCAATCTTACAGTATAAACATCTGTTTGGCGAATCGTTTTCATCGTCTGCCATCAGCGTTTACGTCGCATCGACTTGCCTCCGCAAAGGCTATGCGCCTGCAGTTTTGTCGGCGGACAAAGAAACCGGCGTCAACCATATAAAACGAATTCTTGTCTATAACCATTACAGAAATAAATCTCATTCATTTGTACTTTTATCAGCATGTTTATAATAGGTGGGGTAAATTCGCAATATTATCTTTATTTTGTCGCCCCTACCACAATTTTATCCCGCTTGTAAATGATTTTTCCATCATCGGTAACTCCCTCTATTACTATCGAGTAAGTTGACGGAGCGTCTGCCGTATAGAAACTGAACGACGCCGTTCCTGTTTCGTCGGTCGTCAAATTGGGTTGCCAGTGGATCGTAGTTCTCAGGTCGGGCGCTGTATTCTGATCAGGCGTTTCATATTTAGGCGCATAAAATTCGACGGGCTTTTGAAATCCTAACGGGACTATACTACCGATGTTTGGCATTCCCCTCGCTGCGCCCTTTTTTCCCATCCTCGTATATATGGCTATCACGCCGCATGCTCCATCTGTTCCAAAAGCAGCCAAATTTGTTGGCGACGTTAATAAATCCACTTGTGCAACGTCGGATATTTCTATCCAACCGATGGATTCTGCAGGAATATCATCAACTAAAAATTTTGCCGGACAATCTTGGCTCTTGTAAGTAGAATCGCTCGTAGAAACTATACTTCCCAATCCAAACCGGTTTATATAAACGGCAGAGCCACCATTTGCAACTCTAACTCCCGGAAGTCGATTCAACAAGGCGACCATGCTTGAAGGTGGAAATCTGTCTATTTCAGTTTCATTGATGGAGCGATCCGGCGTTGTATAATAACTTGATTTTCTTTGCGATTTCTTTTGCGCCGTGACAGTGACCTCTTTCAATTGGACGGTACGGATTCCATGTTCGTTAATGTATTGCCTTTCCGCCTTGTCGGCATATTTTATAAATCCGTCCTGTTCCGATTCTGCTGAGGTAAAAGCAGGAATCACTCTTTCAGGCCAGGTTACTTTGTCAAGCGTCAATTCAAGTTTTCGATCGCCTGTTTGCGGGATTGTACGGATAATAAACCGAGTACTGTCCGGAGCGCCGCTCTCGGGCATATAAAATCGTCCATTGCTGTCGGTAGTGATATTGCCGAAATAATCTCCCTTTAGGGTCATGAAATTCACATCTGCATTTGCTTCCGGCTTCTTTGAACTGTAGTCTTTCACCGTTCCCGATATTTCAATCCCTCTTTCCAATAATGTGTCGGGATATATAAAATCGTTTCTGACTATCTGTTTCGTATCGTATCGTCGCCAGCCCTGAGTCAGCATCAATAACTCAGCCGCCCATTCCGACTGTGTATTTTTGCGAAAATAAAATGCAGGATCGGTTATGCGTCCATGCAAATCTGGCGATAATAGAAGAAACGTCAATATATTGGAAGTTGTATCAATGGCTACCGAATAATCGTCTGTTACCGAAACGGAAAAATTTCCGGACAAGGGTTCGCCCGATTCGTCCGTGATTTTTACCGTATCCTCAACCATGCTTCGAACAGGATAAGCGTCTTTGTCGGTAACGCAAGCAACATTCGCCTGATCTTCATTATTAACAAACACCAACCGTTCGCTCAGCGGAAGCATATCTTTTGTTAGCAGCAGCAAACAGGATACGCCCGATGGAAATGAGTTTTTGTCG
>Ga0123357_10001719_pt1 | contig 23618 bp, 17 predicted proteins | sample TergutEmb28metaG_FD_89873 | JGI IMG/M metagenome (GOLD analysis project Ga0123357, IMG submission 89873) | Embiratermes neotenicus P4 segment gut microbial communities from Petit-Saut dam, French Guiana - Emb289 P4 | ecosystem: Host-associated > Arthropoda: Insects > Digestive system > Gut ... | reverse complement strand
TGTTACAAGTTCGAATGTTTCAATAACAGGCGGCGCTTTGATTACCAACGGCGCTGCAAGCTACAATGCAAGCGAAGGTATTAACTGCAACGGGATGTCAATTACGGGAGGCACGGTAACAGCCTCAGGAGACACGGGAATAGGCAGTTACGGTATTTTCAATGCAGCGGAACTTACCATCACAGGCGGCGCGGTTACGGTGCAGGGAAATTCGCAGGCAATATTTACCAGCCTAAGCATTACCCTCCCCGCAGCATATACCTATTGGCAAAATACCGCCAATGCCGCCCCGAGCGATTCGATAACCTTCCCTGGCGGCGCGGCATTTGCAAACAGCAGTTCGCTTAAATTCGCAAAAATAAAAGCGTTGAATGCTGCCGATTACGGCTTGCTCTTCAATGTTTCGGACGGCAAATTCTATGTAAATGCAGACGGCAGCGGTACGGTAAATGCAAATAATTTCCCCTATCTTGACCAGTCAACCAAATGGAGTTTTTCGGGCAATACGCTCTATTTGAACAATTTTGTATGGACAACGCCTGCGAAAATTGCACTGACAATAACCGGCGGCGATTTAAACATTGACGTCGCGGGCGATAATCAATTGAGTTCTACCTACAACGGCGCAAGTATTTCGTTAGGTATTTTTGACTTATCCAACCTTGTTGTATCAGGTAGCGGCGCTCTGGATATTACCGGCGGAAATTCATCTAATTCTTCCAGTTATGGTATCCAAATTATTCAAACACTCACGCTTAATGGCGGAACGGTAAATGCAACAGGCGGCGCGGCGCTGATGAACAGTTTTGGTATTGAAAGCAATAATGGCAATATAATAATAAACGGCGGAACCATAAACGCTACCGGCAGTGCAGCAAGCGAAAGTTATGGTATTAGCAGCGCCAACAGTATAGAAATAACCGGCGGAACAGTAAACGCCACCGGCGGCACGGCATCGGAAACCGGCGGCGACAGTTATGGCATTCGCAGCGCTGCTAATACGACAATTACCGGCGGAACAATAAATGCTGCGGGTGGAGCCGCTGACGATTCTTACGGAATATACCCGTATGAAGACCTCACAATAACCGGCGGCGCTGTAACGGCGCAGGGAAATTCGCAGGCAATAGTTTTGAACGGCGCGTTTACATTGCCCAATGTTTATACTTATTGGACAAATACCGCCGCTTCCGACCCACTCGGCACGGGAATAATTTATCCCGCAGGCGCAGCATTCGACAATACTGCCGATACCTATAAATTTGTAAAAATAAAAACAATAAATCCCGCCGATTACGGCTTAATATTCGATAAAACAACGCAAAAGTTCTATTATAATATTGACGGCACGAATACGTTTACTGCAAATGATTTTGAATATACCGAGCAGGCGGACAAATGGACATTCAGCAATGATACGCTCTATCTGAACGGTTTTGTATGGGAAACGCCCGCGACCGTTGCATTTACAATCGCAGACGGCAGCGGCACTTTGAATATTAACGTTGAAGGCGTAAATACTTTTGCCTCTACATTTAGCGGCACCGAAGTAACGGCTGGGATGTCGTCAAATCCGGCGCTGTTCTTTAGCGGCGGCGGCTCGCTCAATGTTACGGGCGGAAACAGCACAAATGGCAGTTTGGGTTTTATCGGCACAGGTTTCACGTTAAACAGTGGAACGATTACCTTCACAGGCGGCGCTACAACCGTCGGCAGCAGCATAGGCGTTAACCACGGCGGCTTTATAACCGTAAACGGCGGAACGCTCAATGCAATCGGCGGCACGGCGGGAACAAGCGGCAGTTACGGCATCGCCGGATTAGGCGGCGCCGCTCCGGTAACGTTAAACGGCGGCGTAATAAATGCAAGCGGCGGCGCTTACGGTATTTCGGATACGATGGCTGCTTTTAGTATTAACGGCGGCACGGTTACGGCGACAGGAGGTACGCGGGCAATGGCGCTCGGTGCGCTTTACGCGCCTCCAGCATATACTTACTGGACAAATACCGACACTTCCGACCCGCTTGGAGCAGGAATAACATATCCTACGGTAAATACGCCGTTTGCAAACAGCAATACTTATAAATTTGTAAAAATAGAGTCCTTGCCATACGCCGACCTTGAGATTACAAAAACGGCAAACGACCCGACACCCAATGTAGGCGATAATATCACATTTACCATCAACGTAACAAATAACGGAAAAGACGATGCAACCAATGTAGAGGTTACGGATTTGCTGCCGTCAGGATTGACTTATATTTCGTCAACCGCAACGGCAGGTTCATACAACAATACAACAGGTATTTGGAATATCAGCGTAATAGCAAACGGCGACAACATAACGCTGAATATTATAGCAAAGGTTACTTCGGCAAATCAATTTACAAACACGGCAACCGTTACAAGCGATTTGCTCGATATTGATTTAACCAACAATACCGCTTCGGCAACGGTAACGCCGCGAGTATTATATCCAACGCTGACGCTGTCGGCATCTCCTGCAGATTCTACAACTTACGGCAACAGCGTAACGCTCACGGCAACGCTCTCAGGCGGATATAATCCAACGGGAATGATAGAATTTGTTGTAAATAGTTCGATTGTAAACATAGCAACGGTATCGGGCAACGGCGAATATACCTACACTTTGTCGACACCGAATGCAGGAACGTATGAATTTTTTGCAACTTATGATGCAGATGTCAATAATGCAGCAGCGCCGTCGAACAGAATATCCGACTATCTGGTAAATAAAGCCGACCAAACAGGTTTTGCCTTTACGGATGCAAATCCGGTAAATAAAACTTACGGCGATGCCTCGTTCTCGGTTTCTGCCGCAGGCGGACAAAGCGCCGGAGACGTAACATACACGGTAACTACCAATCCTGATGTGATTTCGGTAAACAGTACAAGCGGCGAAGTTACCATATTGAAAGCAGGTACTGCTGTTATCACCGCCACCAAAGCGGCTAACGGCAACTACAATGAAACAACTGCAACTGTTACCATAAATGTAAATCCGAAAGGAATAACCGTAACGGCTAACGGCGGCAATTCCACTTATGGCGACAATCCGACAAATCAGGGAATTTCGTGTGCAGATTTGGTAAATGGCGAAACAATAAGCGTATTAACAGGATTGAGCAACAGTTTTGGAATAACAAATACCACTGCCGCAGGAACTTACACATTAACAGTTGAAGGAACTTTGACAAATGCCAATTATACCGTAACTGCAACCAATGATGGTACTTGGATTGTTAATCCTCGTCCATTAACCATAACTGCTACAGACGAAACCATTAATTACGGACAAACTCCCGCATTGAACTATACAATAACTTCCGGCAATTTGGTGAACGGCGATATGCTGAGCGGCAGTTTGGCAGTTGATAATCTGAATGTTGGACAGCACGCCATTACGCAGGATACGCTTTCAGCAGGAAATAATTACGACATTACTTTTGTACAGGGAACGCTTACGGTACTCAGCGTAGATGTAGCCATCACGGAAATTGATATAGACGGCAAATCTGCTGTGCAAGGCGACAATTTGGATTATTCCGCCGATGTGGAATGTAATGAAGATGCGGTAATTGTAACCGTTTCCGCCGACCCGAATGCAACAGTAATAATAGACGGAGTAGCAGAAAATCCGCATAGCGTCTCTTTACCCAACTATGGCGACAATGTGATTTATATCACGGTAACGGCGCAAAACGGCAATTCGCAAACCTATACGCTAACGCTGAACAAGCCGATACCTTTCGACCAAATAGTGATAATGCGCTGGAACAACACGCTGACGGTAATTAATAATCCTGCCAACAACGGCGGCTATACATTTACATCGTATAAATGGTATCGCAACGGACAGGAAATCAGTACCGACCAGTCGATTTCAGCCGGTGCAAACGGCGAGCAGCTGGATCCGTCAGACGTTTATTATGTGGAAGTAACTGCAGACGGCGTTTCGGGTATCATACGCTCCTGCGAATCCAATGTAACATTGCAAAATATTAATGTTACAGTTTATCCTAATCCTGTTTCCAAAGGGAATATGCTTTATATTCAAATTGATGCAGGCGCTGAAATGTTAAAAGACGCTGTAGTTGAAATCTATAGCGAAGCAGGCATATTAGTGCGGCAGATGAAAATTCAGGGAACGCTCACTCCGATTAATATCAGTTATGCATCGGGCAATTATGTGTTCTTCGTAAGAGGAAAAGACGGATTTAGAAAGATAGTAAAAGTGGTGGTGAAATGAATTAGGAGTTAAGAATTAGACAGCAAAAGACTGAGAAAATATTTTAAATGGCAAAAAAAGAAACAATAAATGTAAAAGGTGCAGAAATAACAGTAATCACTTCAAAAGAAGGAGATTACATCTCTTTGACCGATATGGCAGGTTACAAAGACGAGTTAGAGGCTCGTGTTGTAGTTTCAAATTGGATGAGTACGCGATTTACGCTTGAATTTTTGGGAATTTGGGAACAAATTTACAATCCGAATTTTAACCGTATGGAATTCCATACGATTAAAAATGCAGATGGGCGTTTAGTTCTTACTCCCAAACGGTGGGTGGAACGCACAAATGCAATTGGAATTTTTTCAAAATCAGGACGTTACGGTGGAGGTATTTTTGCTCACAAAGACATCGCTTTTGAGTTTGGCTCTTGGCTTTCCGCTGAATTTAAGTTTTATCTTATCAAAGAATTTCAGCGTTTGAAAGAAGATGAGCAGCGACAAAAATCTCTCGAATGGAACTTGCAGCGCACCCTCTCGAAAATCAATTACCGTATTCATACCGATGCCATTAAGGAACATATTATCCCTAATATCGTTACAAAAGAGCAAATTACTTACACATACGCTGAAGAAGCTGACTTGTTGAACGTGGCTCTTTTTGGAATGACGGCAAAACAGTGGCGAGAAGCAAACCCCGATTTAAAAGGAAATATCCGAGATTATGCAACTTTAGAACAGTTGGTTGTTCTCTCGAATATGGAAAGTATAAACGCTTTGCTTATTCAGCAACAACTAATGCAGGGCGAGCGGCTTGTGCAACTCAATAAAGTGGCGATTACGCAAATGCGGTCATTGATGGATAACAGAAATTTGAACATTGTGAAATAAAATTTGGTAATTATGAAAATCTCAATAAAATCAAGGTTTAAGATAAATAATGAAAAAAACCAAATATAACATCAATACATTAATGAATATAAATATGAATATGAAATTAACGTTCTCGGCAATAGCAGGACTATTCTTCTGTACCGCCATAAACGCACAGTATGCTCACGAATTTTCGCTTTACGGCGGAGGCGGCTTGTCAACACTAAATTACAATGTTACGGCAGGTAAACAAAACAACGGCTTCGGCGGAAAAGTTGGCTTGGGTTACCAATTTTTCTTTTCCAAAAAATTTGGATTGGGAACCGGCGCCGAACTTGCACTCTATAACTCCAAATACACGTTGGATAATCTTTCCCAACAGTATATGACTACTGATATGGAAGGAACAGATTTTGAGTTTCGTAGCGCCATAACAAACTACAAAGAAACGCAACAAGCTATGTTGCTGCAAATTCCGCTGATGCTGCAATTCCAGACAGGAAGCAAACATCAATTCTATGCCGCTTTGGGTGGAAAGGCAGGTATCCCTTTATACGGAAAATCTGAAAGTTCAAGCGCAACTATCGTAAATTCAGGATATTATCCGGAAGAAAATTACGAATATACCACGCAGGAATTTATGGGTTTCGGCGCTTTTACAGGCAGGAATGCAGATAACAATTTAAACTTCAAAATGGCATTTTTTGCCTCTGCCGAAGCAGGCGTAAAATGGAAGTTAAAGAATAAACTGGCGCTTTATACAGGCGCTTATTTGGATTACGGATTGAACAATATTTATAAAGAAAATAGTACGGCACAGCAATTTGTGGCTTACAACACTGCCAGTCCGCGCGATTTTACAGAGAATAGCATCTTTGCTTCTCAATATACGCAAAACGGTAATTCTCAATATTTTACAGAAAAAATAACGCCTTTGGCAGTCGGGATAAAGATAAAACTGGCATTTGGATTCGGCAGTAGAATGAAAAAGGCAGAGACGCCGGCAACAGAACCAGTGCAACCATCGCAACCATTGCCGGTGGTTGACAGTAGTGCGGCAATTAAAGCAGCGCAAATAGCGGCAGAAAAAGCAAAAGCCGACAGTCTGGCGCAAGTGCGACAGGCAGAAACCGCCCGTCAACAAGCCGCCGCCAAATTGCAAGCGGCTAAAACAGAAATTCAACAGCCGATACAAAATTATACGCTGGAGCAAATAGAATTAACTGATATTCAAAAACAGGAATTGGACAAAAAAATTGCGCTCTTGCAGCAATATCCGGATTTGAATTGCTATATCTATGGGCATACTTGCACTCTCGGCAGCGATAAAATAAACGAGAAAGTAGGATTACAGCGCGCCCAAAAGGCAAAAGAATATATGCTTTCAAAAGGTATTGCCGAAAACCGCATTCTTGGCATTGCCTCTAAGAGCGATACAGAACCACTTGTACCAAATATCAGCGAAGCAGATCGCAGACAAAATCGCAGAGTGGAATTGTCAATTGGGAATTAGGAAAATTGCGGGCAGTTCCCCAGTCCTTCATTCCGGTTTTATCACCAGATGGAAACTCTTTTTTCTTTCGGTACATACATAGCATCATCAGGTTTAATGTTGAATGCGTCGTACCAAGCGTCCATGTGAGGCAGGGCGCCGTCAACGCGCCACTTTCCTAACGAGTGCGGGTCGATTTTGGTACGCTGAAGAATTTCGGCATCACGGATATTACCTGCCCAAACGGTAGCGTATGCTAAAAAGAAACGCTGTGCATCGGTCAGTCCGTCGATTGGAGCCGGTGTTGCTTTCCCTTTTAATGTGTTTTGGTAGGCTTGCCACGAAACATGCAAACCGCCCTGGTCGGCAATGTTTTCGCCCAATGTGAGCGCGCCGTTAGCGTGTACTGAATCTATAACAACAATTTGATCAAAATAATCAACCAGCGCTTTTGTATGTTCTTCAAAACGTTTGGCATCGTCGGCTGTCCACCAGTCGGACAGGTTTCCTTCTTTGTCGAACTGCCGTCCTTCATCGTCAAAACCATGCGTCATCTCATGGCCGATAACGACTCCGATTGCGCCGTAATTAACTGCATCGTCGGCGCCCAATTGGAAGAAAGGCGGTTGAAGAATGGCTGCAGGAAAACATATTTCGTTGGTTGTAGGATTATAGTACGCATTGACCGTTTGGGGAGTCATCAACCATTCGTTTTTATCAACCGGATTGTTGAATTTATTCATCATATAATCGAAATCAAAATTATTGGAGCGGACAATGTTTTCCCAGTACGAATCTTTTTTATCAATTGTCAGGCTCGAATAATCCCTCCATTTGTCGGGATAGCCGATTTTAATGTGGAATGCAGACAGTTTATCCAGCGCTTTCACTTTGGTCGTATCGCCCATCCATGAAACATTCTTAATTCGTTCTCCCAATGCGTTTTGTAGATTATGCACCAAATTCAGCATTTTTTCTTTGGCAATGGGCGGAAAATATTTTGCCACATAAAGCTGTCCAACGGCTTCGCCTACTGCACCGTTAATAGCGCTAATCGCCCGTTTCCATCGTTCTTTCTGCGCTTCTGTACCCGATAGCGCTTTTCCATAATAAGCAAAATGAACGTTGGAAATAGAATCGCTTAAATATGAAGCCGAAGAATTAATAACTTTCCAGCTTAAATAATACCGGATGTCCTCAACGGGATAGGTCGTAATGATTTTACTAACTTCGGAAATAGGGTCTAATTGTTTTACATTCAGTTCTTTCAAATCTTTTGCGCCCATTTGGTTGAAAAGAGCTTCCCATTCAATAACCGGAGAAAGTTTAACTAATTTTTCGAGAGAAATTTTATGATAATTGGCAACAGGGTCGCGTAGGGCTACGCGAGAAGATGCAACTTTCGCCAATTGGGTTTCAATTTTCATTACGGCAGTTGAAGCGGCTTTCATTTCCTGCGGGGTATAACCGTTTAGTGAAAAAAGATTTTCTATTAACTCAACATATTTATCACGCAACCCTTTTGAACGAGCGTCGTCTGAGAGGTAATAATCTCTGTCGCCCATACTGAAACCGCCCTGTTCCAGGTGCATAATATTCATTGAACTATTCCGGTCGTCGGCATACACATAGCTTTGAAAGAAAGGAGTGAACCCGTCACGGAACATTTCGGCTAACAGTGATGTCAGTTGTGATTTATCGGAAAATCCTTTTACTTTATCCAAATAAGGCTGAACCGGAGAGGCGCCTTCTTTATTTAGCCGGTCGCTGTCCATTGCCAAGGAATACAAATCGCTGATTTTTTGCGCGATACTTCCCTGTTCGTTGATTTTTTGCGCAGCTTCAGTAATTAAGCCCTGTACTTGCTGCTGACTTTTTTCGGCTAATTCATCAAACGTACCGTAACGGCTGTATTCCGGTTTCAACGGATGAGATTTAATCCAGCCTCCGTCGGCATATTGATAAAAATCGTTACCGGGGATAGCAGTCGTATCCATGTTCGTAAGTGTAATTCCGTCAACACTCGCTTTTTTCGTGTTATTACAAGATAATGTAATCATTACAAAAAATAATAATAATAGTAAATAAATCTGTTTCTTCATATTTTATCAATTTATGTTATTTGTCTATAATTTTCAATACTACCCTTGCTTTACTAAGTCAAATATTTCTGATTCCTCCAAAGGAAATTTCAGGTGGCGTCACAAAAGGACTGATATCTCGCAAACAATCGTTTTTTAGCTAACGCTTCGTATTCCGTTCCCTGTTTTCCGTAATTGCAATAGGGGTGAATGCTGATTCCGCCTCTCGGCGTAAAAATACCCGTTACTTCGATATATTTCGGATCCATCAACCGGACTAAATCATTTTTGATGATGTTTATGCAATCTTCGTGGAAAGCGCCGTGGTTGCGAAAGCTGAAAAGATAGAGTTTCAGACTTTTACTCTCAACCATGCGAACATCGGGAATATAATCTATCAAAACAGTTGCAAAATCCGGTTGTCCGGTAATGGGACAAAGGCTGGTAAACTCCGGGCAATGGAAACGTACCCAATAGTCGTTATCCGGATGTTTGTTAGCAAAAGTTTCCAAGACTTCCGGAGCATATTCTTGCTTGTAGGAGGTTTTATTTCCAAGCAGAGATAGATTGGGGTGTTGTTTTGTGTTCATAATGGGGGCAAAGATAGTGATTTTTTGGTGTTTTCCGGTTAGATTTTTTTATAGATGAAGTGATTTGGACTTATTAAAGAAAATTAACAAAAAAATAAAAATTCCAAATGACTTCTTTATGTTTTTTTCTAAATAAATAAACATTTTACAATTTATTTTAATATTAAGATAAAAATTTTTTCTAATGAAGTGATTTTTGCAAAAATAAATTCAAATGAAATTCGGTTTATGTAATAAATAAACGTTATCTTTGCCGTCTAAATATAATGAAGTGATTTAGACTTATCATTGAATGTTTAAAAAAGTATAAAAATGCGATTTGAATGCTATAAAAATGAAAGGAATGTTTTTGTATAAAACAAAACATTCTCTTCTTTATGTACGAAATATGAGACAAAAAGCGATATGGTAGAAATAGTAAACAGCATATTGTATAAATTTAAAAATAGAAAATGCCTTCAGAAAACAATAAACGTATAGCGAAAAATACATTATTTCTTTATTTTCGGATGATGTTAACAATGGGAGTGAGTTTATATACTTCCCGTGTTGTTTTAGCTACGTTGGGAGTGAATGATTTTGGTATTTATGGAGTGGTTGGTGGTGTGGTTTCTATGTTTTCTTTTTTGAACTCATCTATGAGTGGAGCAACTTCAAGATTTTTGACTTTTGCTTTGGGAAAAGACAATAAAGTAGAGTTGCAAAAAACATTTTCAGCTGCATTAACTATTCATATTTTAATAGCACTCTTCATTTTTGTATTGGCAGAAACTGTGGGTCTGTGGTTCTTAGAAAATAAATTGGTGATAGATCCAGAAAGGATGAATGCTGCGCGTGTTGTTTATCAATTATCAATTATTAGTACAATGGTTGGCATTACACAAGTTCCCTACAATGCAACCATCATTGCACACGAAAGGATGAACGTTTATGCTTACGTTGAAATACTAAATACTTGTCTGAAATTAGGTATTGTATATTTATTAGTTATTGGTCATTGGGATAAATTGATTTTGTATGCCGTCCTGATATTGTTTGTTTCTATATTTACTGTAGCTATTTATAGGTTATATTGCATTAAGCAGTTTGAAGAGAGTAAGTATAAATTTGAATGGGATAAAAAAGTTATGTACCCTATGCTATCGTTTTCCGGATGGGATTTATACGGTAATTTAAGCACAGTTGCAAGAACTCAAGGCGTTAATATGCTTTTGAATATTTTCTTTGGCACAGTATTAAATGCTGCTAATTCTGTAGCAATTCAAGTTCAAAGCGCAGTATTATCTTTCGCTAATAATATTATTACTGCTGTTCGTCCACAAATTGTCAAAAGTTATGCTGCTCAAAATTATCAATATACAAAAAAATTACTCTTAAATGCGGCAAAATATATATATTTATTGCTGTTGATTTTGTCATTACCATTGATAATAGAGATGAACTTTGTACTAAATCTTTGGTTAAAAAATGTTCCACCTTATGCCATTTCTTTTTGCCGATTGACTCTTTTATTCAATTTCTTTTCTACCATGTCGCTTATTGTTGTGAGCGTCATACACGCAACAGGGAATATAAAAAGGGTAAGTTTAATTAATGGTTCTTTATATTTGGCAGTTATTCCAGCATCATATATTGCATTCAACTTTAACGGTATCCCTGAAATACCTTATATCTGTAATGTTTTATTTGTTTTTTGGGGAATGTTATCAAATGTTTATACATTGAAATTATATATGCCCGAATTTTCCATTAAAGAATTTATTTTGAAAGTTTTAATTGTTTGTTTGATTGTATCGTCAATATCCTTTACAATTTCATACTATGTAAAAAATAGATTGCCCGAAAGTTTTGGAAGATTTTGTATTGTAGTAGTTGTTTCAACAATAGTTACTGTTGGAGTGGCGTATGTTATAGCAATAGATAAACAAACAAAACAATATGCAAAAAGAAAAATAATACATATAGTTAGAAAGTGGACAAATTAGTTAGCATACTTACACCGTGTTATAACGGAGAAAAATATATTGGACGGTTGTTGGATTCAATTCTTAATCAAACCTATCCTTGTATCGAAATGTTTGTAATAGACGACGGATCAACAGATAATACTGCAAATCTTATAAAATCTTATATTTCTAAATTTGAAGTTAAAGGTTATGCGTTAACATATATTTATCAGAAAAATTTTGGACAATCGGTTGCTATAAATAACGGTTTGAAGATGATAAAAGGTGATTATTTAGTTTGGCCAGACTGTGATGATTGGTATGCTGCAAATGATGCTATTCAACAAATGGTTACAATCCTTGATAATAGTGACAATATTGTAAGTATGGTTAGATGCCAATCTAATTTATTAGATGAAAATACATTAAAACAAATTGGAAAATTTTGTGTAAATGAGAAAACGAAAAGTAAAACCAACCTATTTGAAGATTGCTTGTTTGCTCAAAATGGATATTGGCATGTGCCCGGTGGTTATATGGCAAAAACAAAAAAAATTGAAGAAATTATTCCAAATAAAGAAATATACACGGATAAAGATGCTGGGCAAAATTGGCAATTGATGTTGCCATTACTCTACAAAAGTGAATGTGTAACAATAGAGCCATTTTTATATAATGTTTTAGTAAGAAATGATTCTCATTCAAGAGGACAATATTCTACATTAGAACAGCAATTACAGAAGTATGATTCTTACGAAAAGACCTTACTTGCCACTATTGACAATATTGTAAATATGCCGGTAGCCGAAAAAGAAAAATATCAATATGCCATTCAAATAAAATATAATGAGATACGATTTTACCTTTTTATATTTTATAAAAAATATAAAGAAGCTATTGTTGTTTTTTATGAATTGGATGCTGTTTTTAAAAAGGAAATATTTACTAACCTTGTAAAAAAAATGGTAAAAAGATTATTTTGTTTTATACGATAATAATGAATCACATAAACACAAATACAAATCCATGTTCGAGCTGCGGGCTATGTGCTATTTCGTGCTTTCATGACGCTATCACATTTGGGTATGATGAGAATGGCTTTTATAAACCAATTGTAAATGAGAGTAAATGTACCGATTGTGGTATCTGTTGCAAGGTCTGTTATAAATATCTGGATGAGAAATTTCCTTTTGAAAATACATTTAAGAATAAATTGATTTATGCAGCGTGGAGTAAAGATATAAATATCGTCCTTAAATCTAGTTCCGGCGGTGTAGGTTATGAGTTAACATCTCATTATTGCAATGCCGGATACAAGATTTGTGGGGTTATATTCGATGCCCCCAACGATGTATGCAAACATATCATTACAGAATCAAGAGAAGATATTGAAGCAATTAAGACATCGAAATATTTACAAAGTTATACTATTGAAGCTTTTTCTCAATTTAAGAAAGATGAACAATATGTGGTTATTGGAACACCTTGTCAGATATATGGATTACGGCGATGGATACATTTAAAGAAATGGAATGATAATTTTATTTTAGTAGACTTCTTTTGTCATGGAACTCCAAGTTTTAATTTATGGAAAAAATACAAAGAATATATATGTGAGAAATTTCAATTGGATTCAAAATGGCAATTGGTGAATTTTAGAAAAAAAAATCTTGAATCGAAATGGCATAAGAATGCCATTTCGATTCAAGATTTATACGGTAGGAAGTATGAGCAAAATCAAGCCTTTTCAGAAGATTTATTTTTCAAGTTTTTTCTGAATAATTCTTGTCTGAATGAGGCTTGTCATCGTTGTAGATTAAGATTGGATCATTGTGCTTCTGACATTCGCATTGCTGATTTTTGGGGTGCTAAGTATGTGGCAAATAATGATGGCGTAAATTTAGTAATTATAAATACTCCAAAAGGAGAAAAAGTTTGGGAAGATATTAAAGATAAATTAGTGATCGAAAAATGCAACTTTGAGGACTTGGAATTGTCTCAGCCAATTCGTTATTTGTCAATGAATCCTAAACGATCAATTACATTAAGTGAGTTAAAAGGTAGCAAATCATTGGATAAAATATATGATAAATATTTTAGACGATCTATTCTATGTAAGGGATTGTCATACATAAAAAAGAGGATATAAATGAAAATAGGAATTCTAACACTTCCATTCAATAACAATTATGGCGGGTTTCTTCAGGCATACGCACTGATGACTGTTTTGAAACGAATGGGGCATGATGTATGGTTTATTGATTTACAAATGAACAACCCACAAAGATCGGTTATCAATACACATTTGGCTTTTGTCAAAAGGATAATAAAGAAATACATTTTAAAAAATAATAGTGTTTATTCTGTTATCCCAAGTAAAGATAGTAGGTATAATAGTATTATTATATGGCAATACACCTGTCCTTTTGTGGATAAATACTTATGTCCGAAGATATCGCCGGTTTTTTCTTCTTCCGAATTGAGCTACATAGTTGAAAAAATTCATTTTGACGCTTTTGTTTCAGGGAGTGATCAAATTTGGCGACCAAAATATATGAAACATTTTCTAAAAACTACTTATTTTGATTTTTTGAATGACAGAAATGAAAAAAAGATATCGTATGCGGCATCATTTGGTGTGGACGAATGGGAATACTCTCCAAAATTAACAAAAGAATGCTCCAAATTGATAAAAAAAATAGATGCTGTTTCGGTAAGAGAAGAATCTGGAGTCGCTTTATGTAAGCAATATTTGAGTGTAGATGCGCAATGTGTACTTGACCCAACCCTATTATTGAACAAAGAAGATTATATGTCATTGATTGAAAATGCACAAATAAAGCAAAGTGCGGGCGATTTATTTTATTATATATTGGACAAAACGGATGAAAAGCAAAAGGTGGTAGATCATGTGGCGAAACAATTATCCTTAACCCCATTTTGTACAGGAAAAGGGTGCAATGTAGTAGAACCAGTTGAAGTATGGTTGCGCGGGTTCTATGATGCAAAATTTGTTATTACCGATTCTTTTCATGGCGCCGTGTTTTCAATTCTTTTCAATAAGCCATTTGTCGTATTTGGGAATAAAGCAAGAGGCAATACTCGTTTCAACTCTTTATTAAAAATATTTAATATTGAAAAATGTTTAATAACAAGCGAAAATTTTGATCATCAATTATTTAATCTTGATTATTCCGAGGTAAATAGAATAATGGCATCAGAAAAAGATAAATCAATAGCGTATTTAATTAATGCACTTCAATAAAAATAATCAAAAATTGTTGCTTGTAATCGGTTTTATTTCCGAGCAGAGTCAGGTTGTTTTGTTTTTTGGTGTATAATCTATAATCATTTTAATAATATTTTTTATTCGTACAATAGTTTGTAATTTTTCACACAATGATTTAATAATATGTTATAAATGCTAAATAATAGCCTGATGAACAACCTGCCTGAAGTGATCATAACTATACTTATTTTCTATAATTTTTTGTGCATTTATTCCAATATTTTGATTTAAATCTTTATCCTTCAACAATTGTATTATTTTGTCGGCAAAATCTTTATCGTCATTAGCAATAAAAACATTTTTTCCATCTAATAAGAAATCTTCAAATCCTCTGCAGGCATATTTGGAAATGACACATGCCTTACTCAGAGACATAGCCTCCAATACTTTTATATTCGTTCCGGCGCCAAGATAGACAGGAACTACCACAACATTATTCTTTTCATATTCTTCAAAAATATCCTCAACATATCCAACTATGTTTACTCCGGGATATTGTTGCCATATTTTTTTACATTCACTCAAAATTTCAATACCAACAATATTAAATTGAACTTGCGGGATCGATTCTATTACTATAGGCCATATACACTCCAAAAAGTGATTTATCCCGTAATAATTAGGCTCATACGACAATCTTCCAACAAACAAAACATTTGCATTATTTTCATAATGAGTAGATTTTTCTATCTTCTTATTCGTTGGATAAGGTATATTAGGTAAATAATTGGCATTAAAAAATAAATTCAACAGACTTTTATCCGGCACAAAAACACATTTAACCTTTTTTACTATCCGTTTAGTATTTACCTTTGCTGCCGCTTCCATATAAGCATAAAAATAACTACGAAACATTCTTTTAATGTTATTTTCAAAATATCTCATTTTTTCTGTTTTATATACTTGTTGAGGTAAATCATCCAAATCTATAATTACTTTTTTACTGTATGGGAGTCCGCATTGAATTGCCATGGTAATATATCTAACTACAATATAATCATAATCTTTTGCTTTCATTATTTCTGCTAACTTCTTTGCATAATTCTTATTTCTGGATGTCAGAATTTGCTGGGAAAAGAAAAACAATAACTGCTTTACATTATTTAACAAATTTATCCAAAAAGGATATCGTTTCCAATTCCTTTGTTCAGAATAAACCACAGAACAATTCGGAATAGGATTACCAACCAAACTCAAATCACCTATTTTTTCTAAACAAAAAATATCAACCTCTCCTATTTCAGAAAGCGCTCTACAAAGTAGATTAGTTCGTTGATGCGCCCCTGAATAAATTTCAAAAGGACTATGAGCACATAAAAATAATATCTTTTTCATTTTTTATTTTTTTAAGATTTACTATAAGTAAGTTTATCAAAAATTTCCTTATCCACATTGCTATCAATTTTTCGGGCAAAGAATCCATTGGATTGCAAGATTTTATCGTAATCTTCCATTCGTAATATTTTAGGATATTCGGGCCCCGAACTCCAATCTACATATCTTTTCGAATTATTTTCTATTTGGTCGCACAGAGGCGAATTTAACAATATAGTCTGTACCCATATTTCATCTGCACATCGAGTGTAACGACATGATTTGAGAAATTCCGTGCGTTTTTCGATAAAATCAAGGAGATAACAAACCGCTTCTTTGGATAAATTTACCCAGTTTGCTCCTCCATAGTATTTTACAGATAACAGTTTTCTTCTCAAATGCAGAAGACGCTGAATATATCTGAAAAGACTAAAAAAGCGGTTCAAAAAAGAGATTGAGTTAGGTTTTCCAACGTTATCCCAAAAAAGTTGCAGGCGATCGAAACCGCCATTGAGTGGCCAATCTTTTCTGGGTAATTCTGCGTAATCTACATAACTAATTTTCGGATTTCTTTGAATTTCAGCGATAATTTCCTGATTTTTTTTAATAGGTAAATCACTGCCGCTTATTAACATATAATAATCACAATTATGCTCGTAAGCAAGTTTAAACAGATCAAGTGTAGCTAAAATTTGATTATAGCTTCCCCAATATACCTTATGTGCTTTGATTACATGTACATCCGATTCCTGATTAAAAATATCAAGGTCAATACGACTTCTTTTATCCAAATGAATAAAAATAGAAAAATCTTCTTTTAGTATATCAACTAACTGTTTCAGATGATCAGGATTAGTATGTGCTGTTATCAAAATTCCTGTTTTCATGACGATTTAATGTGTGATATAAATTTAAAAGATTTTCTTTAATTGACTCGGAAACAAAAAGTTCTTTTACCCGCTTGTGCGCATTTTTTCCTAATTGCTTTCTTAAAACGTCATCTTTTAGTATCCTATTAATAGCATTGGCAAACATTTGAACGTTGCTATTTTCAGACTCTAATCCTGTTTCTTCGTTTAAGCAAAGCCAGTTAACACCAGAATTCGCGATAGTAAAGGTTACTGCCGGCAATCCGCAATACATTGCTTCAGCCAATGCAATACCAAAAGCCTCATTCCGGGTGATGGACGGAAAAGCAAAAACATCGGCAGCATATAAATATTGTCTTAAAGTATTTTCCTCTAACCGTCCGATAAAATGGATATTGGAGAAATTTTTTGCCGATTCTTTCAGGGAGTCGCTCAAAGGGCCTTTGCCTGCAATGACAACAACCGATTCTTCTGAAATAAGCTGAGCTGCTTCAATCAGATATTTTAATCCTTTATAAGGAACATGCCGACCAAAAGTAAAAATGATTTTTTTCCCTCCGCATAACTGTTTAATCTCGGCAATCGCTTTTTCATCCCCTTCAAGTTTATGCAATTTGCTTTCGTTGACTGTGTTGGGAATAACGCTAACTTTATTGCGCCAGAATTGTAAAGGTTTAGAACCTGGTATGTAGGTCGGAGCTGTTGCTATGATTTTATCCGCCCTTTCCAGTAAACAGCTTTCAATAGGATGATAAAAAAAATAAAGAAAATTTTGTTCAATGATGTCCGAATGCCAATGCACAATCAATTTTGTCTTTCTATGGAGCGATAACAATAAATAAACGCTGCTCAATGGATTAGGTGTATGAAAATGTACAATATCCGGATCAAAGGTTCTAAAAATCCGTTTCAATTCTCTATAAAAAGAAAATGAAACGGACTGGCTGAAAAGTTTTTTCCAAACACTGCAACGAATCACTTGTATTCCTTCAACCGTTTCTTTTACCGTCTGTCTTTGATCGTGGAAACAGATAACCTGATGTTCAAGTTCGGGCAAAGCAGTTACAATGCTGTGGCATACGTCTTCTATTCCGCCGATATGAGGCGGGTAATAGTTTGGGATATGTAATATTTTCTTTCTCATTTATTATACAAAGGTAATGCTGTTTCATTGAATATGAAAATAATATAGAATTTATTTTATTCCAGGTATTTAAAATATCAATAAAATATTGGTTGATTCGGATTTTTGTAATAATTTTGCACAAATTTTTATAATAGAAATAATGGATAACACTAGTATGATTGAAAAAATAAAAAATATCTCTAATGAAAAGATGATTAATTTGGAATATTTAAAAAATTCTAAATTGCCATTGCTTTTATATGGATCAGGAGTATATGCTTCTATAGTAAAAACTTTTTTAGAAAGTAAAAATATCAAAATAGATTATGTGGTTCTTGATAAAAATTTTTATAAGCCTGATTTATACTTCTATAATTTTCCCGTAAGATTAATAGATGACGTAATCAATGAACAATCGAAAGTCGATGTCGTTTTTGCTTTCTACAAATACAGAGATGAGATGGTGAGACTTTCATCTTGTGAAAAGGTTTCAAAAATGTTTTTTTTCGATGGACTTATGTTTCCTGGTTTTGATAAAGACTTTATAGAAACTCATTATTCTATACTGGAAGAATTTTATTTTAGATTAGAAGATGAACTTTCCAAAGAAATTTTAGTCGCTTTTATTGAAGCCAAAAAAACGGGTTGCCCTGATGCTTTATATCAATTGAATGTAAAAAATGAAAAACAATATTTTCCTTCATTTATTCATTTAAGTGAAAATGAATTTTTTGTGGATTGCGGTGCTTTTGACGGAGATACATCTTTAATATTCGATGAATTAACGAAGGGAAAAGGTAAAATTTATGCGTTTGAATGTGATAAGGTTAATATAGAAAAGCTGAAAAAAAACACCTCCCATTTGAAAAATATAGAGATTATCGAAAAAGGGTGTTGGTCTGAAAAAACAACTTTATTTTTCTCTAATGACGGAAGTTCACGTTCCAAGATAGGAGACAATGGACAATTTCAGATAGAGGTAGATTCTATTGATAATGTTGTGCAAGGTGAAATCTCTTTTATTAAAATGGATATAGAAGGCGCTGAGTTAGCAGCGTTGGAAGGCGCAAAAAATACAATTCTGAAATATAAACCTAAATTAGCTATTTCGGTGTATCATAAGCAGGAAGATTTTATAACTATTCCCCAATATATTTTGTCACTAAATAAACATTACAAATTATATTTGAGAAATTATGGAGGGGTTACGGATGAAACTATTTTGTATGCTATATAGTTTTTATCCCTAAAATATTTTACAAATTAACAGATTATTAGCCCATGTTTCAAAAATTAGCACTTTTTTATAAACAGCAACAATTTTATGTAAATCCAATTTCTGTTTTCATTAATCCGAATTATTTTTCAAGAAAAGGTTTATTCAAATGTATCCAAAAAGAAGCTCCTTTCTTAAAGGGTCGTTTATTGGACTTCGGCTGTGGACGTAAACCATGGAGGCGTTTGTTTAATGTCGATGAATACATTGGAGTGGATATCGAGAAGAGCGGTCATGATCATCAGGATAGTATTATTGATATTTTTTATGACGGGCACACGTTGCCCTTCGAGAAATATTCGTTTGACAGTATTTTTTCATCGGAAGTTTTTGAACATTTGTTTAATGGTGACGAAATATTGTCTGAATTCAATCGAGTATTGAAACAGGGGGGTCAACTGCTTCTTACTATTCCTTTTACTTGGAATGAACACGAAGAACCCTACGATTTTGCCCGTTATACCAGTTTTGGCATTACTGATTTGCTACGAAAACACGGTTTTGAAATTATTCGTTTACATAAAACTACTACCTACTTTGAGACTATTTGCCAATTATTTAACAGTTTTTGGATTGAAAGTGTTTTTCCAAAAAACAAACTGATAAGAACAATATTGGAAGTAGTCTTCTTAGGACCACTGAATGTTTTATTTATCCTCTTAAATTATATAATGCCCAATAACAAAGCCTTATATTTAAACTTAGTTTTATTGGCAAAAAAGATATGAAAATCAATGTCTTAACCTATTAAAAATTATGATGCTGAAATGGACAAATATACAAAAGACAAATAGTTCCTGTAAAATCAAAGTTTTTGAAATAATTTTTGTAACTTGGCAGTTTTTTAATAAAGAAAATTTAAGTGAATATCAATAACCAACAAATATTACAGCAGGGCGAAGGGTTGAAGGTAGAATATAAAACTACATTCAATACTGAAACCGTTGAAACTTTGGTGGCATTTGTTAATGCTAAGGGTGGGAAAGTATATGTTGGCGTAAAAGATAATGGCGAGGCCGTTGGCGTACAATTAGGGAAAGAATCTACACAGCAATGGACTAATGAGATAAAAAGTAAAACGGAACCTTCTATTATTCCTGATGTGGAAACCATCGAGATGGAAGGAAAACAGATTGTTGTTTTGTCTGTAACCGAATTTCCTGTAAAACCTGTAGCGGTACAGGGAAAATACTATAAAAGAGTAGATAAATCCAATCATCTACTGTCGTTATCCGAAATTTCCGATTTGTATATGCAAACGATGCAATATTCGTGGGATGCCTATTTTTCAAGAAATTGTTCAATCAATGATTTGGATTTCAATAAAGTACAGAAATTTATCGACAAAGTTAATTCCGTTGGCCGTTTCAGTCTTGATGGTACGCCAATAGAATGTTTAGAAAAATTGAAATATATTTCGAGAGAGAAAATAACAAATGCTGCTGTCTTGCTTTTTGGCAAAGGAGAGAGCTCGTACAATGTTCATTTGGGGCGCTTCAAAACAGAGTCGATGATTATAGACGATAAAATGCTGCGTTTGTCGTTGTTTGATGCCGTAGAAGAAACGCAAAAGTACTTGATTTCGCAAATGAAAGTGGCTTTTGAAATAACCGGCATTACCACTCAACGCACCGAAATCCTGGAATATCCTGTACCGGCTATTCGTGAACTGATATTGAATTGTTTGATTCATCGCGACTATTTAAGTCCTATTGATGCGCAAATCAAGGTTTTTGATAATTATGTTACTTTTTATAATCCGGGCAAATTGTATGGCGAACTTACTATCGAAGATTTGCAAACCAATAACTATCAGGCAGCTACACGAAACAAACTGATTGCTGAAGCATTTTATTTGACAGGAGATATTGAAAAATACGGTAGCGGTTTTCGCAGAATCAGAAATGAAATAAAGCAATATCCGACAATGAAACTTGAGTGTGCTGAAATTCCTAATGGCTTTTTAGCAACAGTAAGTTACATAAAACAAAAAACTTCAATAAAAAATAAAACAAAAGACAGTGAAAATGGGGAATTAAATAAAGAAAATGGGGAATTAAAAAGTGAAAATGGGGAATTAAATAAAGAAAATGGGGAATTAAATAAAGAAAATGGGGAATTAAATAAAGAAAATGGGGAATTAAAAAGTGAAAATGGGGAATTAAAAAGTGAATTAAAAATTTTATTACAGGTAATAGAGAATAACCCCGGAATTAAAGCAAAAGATATTCCTGTAAAACTCAACAATCGACCCTTAAAAACTGTTCAAAAGCAAATACAAAAGTTAGTTGACGCTAAATTTATCAAACGCATGGGAAGTAAAAAAACAGGAGGTTATCAAGTAATACCCAACAAAGAATGATTCGCAAACCAACAAAATACTTCATATTCCGAAATTCAACCGTAGAAAATTTATTTTCAAAGTTTGAAGCCGATTATTCGGGATATAACGATATATCTCACATTCCGGATAATGCAGACGCTTATTTTTGGGTTTATTTTTCGCCGATAAAAACAAATGCAGATTTGTACATTAGTGAAGTTGAAGCCTGCATACAACAGTTGCAATTGGTACTGTCGAAAATAGAACGTAAAAAAACATGCTATGCGTTCACTTTACACGATATGCACTTTATATATGGCGAAAACAGCAACCGTTCGACGAACAGAGTAATAGAAAACTACAACAACAAACTGTTTGAACTGTCGGAAATCTATTCAAATCTCAAAATCATTGATTTTTCACGTTTTTGTAACCGCTATCCATCTTCAAATCTTGTGGACAGGAAGTTTTACTACATCTCGCAAATGTTAATAAATCCTAAACTTGCAGGCGATTTCAATACGTGGATACAAAAAGAACTGGCTGCGATTGAAGGGCAGCGTAAAAAATGTTTGATTCTTGATTTGGATAATACGCTTTGGGGAGGAATATTGGGTGAAGACGGCATAGAAGGAATACAGATTGGAAATACCTATCCCGGAAGCGCTTTTCTTGATTTTCAAAATAACTTGCTTGAACTTTCAAAAAATGGAGTCATCCTTACGGTTTGCAGCAAAAATAATGAGCAGGATGTTTTAGAGGTATGGAATAAAAATCCTTTTCTGCAAATCAAAAAAGAACAACTTGCCGCCTGGCGAATCAATTGGAACAACAAAGCCGATAATATTGCCGAATTAGCGCAAGAATTGAATATCGGGTTAGACAGCATGGTTTTTATTGATGATAACCCCTCCGAAAGAGAATTAGTAAAAAAAATACTGCCGATGGTCGAAACGCCTGAGTTTCCCAAGCAACCTTATATGCTTCCCGATTTTTTTGAAAAGATTTCTACCGACTATTTTCAAATCTATAAATTAACCAACGAAGATAAAGGTAAATTAGAGCAGTACCAGGCAAATGCCGAGCGCGCCTCGTTCCAACAATCGTTTACCTCTTTCGACGATTATTTGAAAAGTTTGGACATCGTGTTGAATATTCAAGAATTAAACTCAATGAACTTATCGCGCATTGCACAAATGACTCAAAAAACAAATCAATTTAACCTTACTACCAAACGCTATTCCGAAGAAAATATTACAGCGCTTGCCGAACAGGGAGCTAAAATATATTGTATAAGCGTAAGCGATAAATTTGGCGATAATGGCATTACTGGTGTGATTATGGTAACTTTAGATAAAACAGGTAAAACTGCCGACATCGACAGTCTCTTGCTGAGTTGTAGAATTTTAGGAAAAAATATTGAAATAGCCTTTATTCAATACGTGTTGATGAAACTGAAAGCGGCAGGTATAAAAACCGTAAAAGCTAATTATATCAAAACTTTGAAAAACAGTCAAGTAGAAGATTTTTATGAAAAACTGGAATTTAACGTTGATAAAATTTCCGATACAGAAAAACAGTACAATTTAGATTTTAATAGGATAAACTATTCAATATCACATATTTATAAAATCAATGAAATATGAAAGAAAGGATACAAGAAAGAATGAAACGTGTCTTCAATTTAGATGCAATATCAGACGATATTTCGCAACAGAATTGCGAAAAATGGGATTCTATGAATCATCTTAATCTTATTATCGAACTGGAAGAAGAATTTGATGTTTCTTTCGAGCCGGAAGAAATTGCAAAAATGAAAGATTTTGCTGTTATAAAACAAATGATACAGCAGAAAAAAATATGATGCTTTTCAATATCATTTTTAATGCTTTAATATGATTAAAACGTGACTCCCATCGCTTTTTACAGTATGATAGTATGAATCCAATACGACAGGTAAATTCAGTGAATCATAATTGCAATCGTAAGATACATCATTAATATGACGGTAGCCATAATTAAAATGTTCCAAATAATAAAAACTACTCCCCCAGTCTATTCCTAATTTTTTCGGAACTAATCTTTCAATTACAGGATAATGCATGGCGATATTTTTAATGGATGGAGCATAGTCTATCGAATTTTTTAACTGAAATGTCATGTCTTCTCTATTTCGATTCGGATATAAAGA
>Ga0123357_10001717_pt1 | contig 23630 bp, 14 predicted proteins | sample TergutEmb28metaG_FD_89873 | JGI IMG/M metagenome (GOLD analysis project Ga0123357, IMG submission 89873) | Embiratermes neotenicus P4 segment gut microbial communities from Petit-Saut dam, French Guiana - Emb289 P4 | ecosystem: Host-associated > Arthropoda: Insects > Digestive system > Gut ... | reverse complement strand
TGGGGGGGGAAAAAAAAAAAAAAAAAAAAAAAAAAAAAAGAAAAAAGGGGGGGGGGAAAAAAAAAAAAAAAAACCTTGATTTTGTTTGTGTTAAATAAAGAACTTACATGAAAAAGACTGTGCAGATGTTCAATTTACTTTGTAAATATTATCTCTAAACAGAATAAATCTAATAAACACATTATTTTCCACTGAATATTATTTAGTTTTTATTTAAACCACCGTTCCATATAATATTTCAGCCTATTTCATAAAATATCATAGTGTAGCGTAACTTTAAAACTAGAGCCAAGTAATCTTTTTATGTCCCTTTTCTAACTTCATAGATGCAAACAAATGAATTAATAACATATTCATCACAGATACAAAAAATGTTTTGAAATTTGTTGTCCAGTGTTATTAATGTCAGTATTACGATTGTTACGAAGACTGTTTGGGGTTGAATCTTTTGCCATAAAGGCAAAGCAATTCCTGTACAGACAATGAGGGTTCCAGGTGGTTGAGTCCACCAGATTTCAGGACAATTGGCACATGAAGGTGGTAAGGATGTTAACCGTAGGCACCGACCGCCTTTTATCCCAGGAAATGTTGCTGGTACTCATTTCTGTTGCAAGCTGATTCCACCCGAGGCTCATAGTGCAGTCGGAAGGAATAAGTCAATGGAACATTCCAGTTGCACCGTCGGGAATCCAACCCGCGATCTTCCGACTTGGAGCGCAATGCCTCAAACAACTGCGCTACCATTTACCTCATACAAGTAAATTATAACGTGAGAGTGGTGTAAGATGCGTTCCGCGAACGCGTAATTAGGCCTACTAAAAAACGTAACATTTTTACACCCATTTTATGTAAACATATTGAAAATCAATGCACAATATTTTGACCATACGAGAAAACATTTTGCGCCTTTAAATAAACTCATTTAATATTATTGCTTTTCGAAAGGAGGGTTACTTCAAAATCGCCCAAAATGAGATCTAAAATTAACTAACTTGAAACGCACAGTAGGGACAAGAATATCGTAGATTTTTATAGGTACATCAATGGCTTTAAGAAGGTTTACCGGCGTAGAAAGAATATAGTGCAAGTTGGGAAGGGCGATCCGGTTGCAGACCCCTACAAAATTTTGCTAGGCGGAGAAATTATTTTTATCTGTTGAATGTACATGGGGTTAATATTGTTAGGCAGACAGAAATACAAACAGCAGAACCACTTGTGAATGAACCGAGTGCCTTGGATGTTGAGATGGCTATTGAAGTTCTAAAAAGACAAAAATCACGAGCTACTGATCAAATTCCGGCAGAACTGATTAAAGCTGGAGGTAGGACAGTTTGTTCCAAGATCCATAAGCCTGTTATTTGTATTTGGATTAAGGAGGAATTGAATGAGCAGTGGAATGATTTAATCCTTGTATCTATTTACAAGAGGGGTAATAAAACAGATTGTAATGATTATCGAGGCAGCAGAAGGGAATTGCATACAGAGTTTTTTTGGAACGCTTGAGTGGAAAAGAAGAAGGGGAAATCATATTAAAGTGGACCTTCAAGAAATAGGATGAGGAGACGTGGAGTGCGGGGAATTTCCCGACTATCTGAGAACTTGTTAACTTCTCTTGAAGATGTCTGTTGCATGGAGTCAGTTATTTAGTTAGAGATATTTGTTTCAATTGCCAAGTGCACAGAATTTTATGGATTTCCGAGGTACCAGACCGGTCTCTCGAATAGTGAGTGCATTCTTCACGTGAAAGAACATGGTCTTAGTCACCTGTTTTCTCTTCCAGGATCTTGTAAAGGCGTTTTTCTATCTTGGTGTGGCTAACTGAGGTCAGCTGATATCAGTCTTGAATATTAATTTCCAATATTAATTTTAGTGAATATCTACTTATAAGTTGAGAACCAGTAGGAAAATAATTATTTAAAATTTGGATAACCCAAACGTTTGAATCTTGGTAAATTAGGTGACGAAGAATCACAATGGGAGGCACTTTTTTCTGGTGTCACATGATTCCGGTTTACTTACGCCCTCTGTCAGTGAAGGAACAAACAAAAATTCAAACCACGCGAAAATAATCTTCAAGTCGTAATCATCCATCGTACAGAATGAAGTAAACAACCCGCACGTGCAGTGTTAAATGGTGATATACATGTGGCAGTTCAGAAGAAAGAAGGCGTAGACTTTGGACCTGTACCACGTGATATTCCCTGCGACAAATCTGAGCTGTGCCGTGAGCGGAACTTTACACCATACATCCTTGTATCCGAATTGCACCGACGACCAGAGGACAAGATCTCGAGCAGCCCGGCAGGAGAGGAATGCGCCCTTACCAGCAGCGCAAAAGTGGCGGTTGGAAGGTTTTCGATGATGATTTGTACAGGGGTTTTCATTTTGTTTTCTTTACTTTGGTGGCATTGGCCTTAAGGGAAATCAGAGGATTCGTCCGATAACTTTCACAATTCAAGCTGACAGTGAGGGTTTTCTGTACAATTATCCAAATTACTATCATCACAGAAGTCGCTTAACTTTAAGGCAACTTACCTAACTTGCGTTACGAAACAGGAAACTTACAAGGAATTTTACTGAAGAAGCCTTGGTAAAGTTACTACACAGAAGATATTCACCTAATATGAAGAACGTCTTATTTCGAAAACTGATGGTGCAGCAATTTCTGAACGGAGGACCTACAGAAAGTTTCAGCTGGCTGTTGCCTTTCGCTAAAAGCTACACACACAAGCTGTGGGCGTGTAGTATACATTTCGATGTGTGGTTATTCGGTCTAATGATCTGAAATATTTGGGGTCTCTCCTACGTATAAAACTAGTGGAACCGTAAAATTAACATCCAAATGTAAACGGTTGTTTGATTATCGTCTATGGTCTGTCGGCTGTAGTGTTGACACTATCCAATCCATCACGTGGCACCAAATGGAAGTGCGGTGTCTCCAAGGGGATTCGTTGCGGGCTGCACCAAATCACCGCACAACAGTTCCACGAAGCGTCGCGCTGCATTGCAACATTGCTGATTTATACAATGTGCCTTGCGATTGTAACGCCAAGTGCAGTTTGAACGAGACTGTGGTTGCAAACCTGCTGTCGTACGAACCATCTATACGTTTAGAATGTTTCAGTGAACAGAATATCACGTAACCGACTGTGATAACATGAGTCACGTAGCAGCTAATATTGTTGTATAGTTGCAACATCGCGCAGGTTTGTGTTGCTATATATGTATGCACTGTATTGTGGCTGTAGCTAGTATAGTCTTACCGACTGCTGTGTCAGAGGTGTGTCTTGCTAAATGTCTGAATGCTAGGATATTACCTTGAAAGGGGGATGTCTGACTCCTTAAAAATTCTTATTTGTTGTAGATCCAAAGCAAACGTCTGACCTCAGCAGACACTGCGAAAGTTGTGAAGCTGAAAACAAAATTACTAAATTATTTGAATATGAGGGGTATGTACCACCGTACTGTCCGCTGCAACATTATATGTATGATACGATATGATATATGATATTTATTGACTGCAATTGGGTTTCCACCCGGTGGTAGTGGCCATTAAACTTGTACAAAATTAGGAAAGAGACAGCGAGAATAGAGAAACAATGCACAAAACAATATCGAAATAATAAAAAACATAGAATACGCAAAATATAAAACAAAAGAACAAAACAAGGAAACAGACATAAAAAGAATATAAAAAACGCGTCGAGTAATTAGCAAATAGCAAAGAGAAGCAAATAATAATGACACAACGTACTGCACAGAACTTACATACAGCTACATAACTACAAATCAATGAGAATTCACACATTTCACCCAAAATTATCACTTTAGTTCACTTCACTTCACTTTCCTTCACTACACAATTTTCACGTCCTTGCACTTTTAGAATGTTCGTCACCACGCGTCAAAAACCCTTCACTCTTCCTCACATATAATTACTTCCCTAACTCTCTTTTAAAAAATATGTTATTTACAAGGGAAGGTCGCCAGCGCTACTCTTAGTAGTGTTACCTGAACTCTCTTTACCAAGGAAGCGCAGTTTGTTCTCTGTGAGTGAGGCCCAGCAGAATTGTAATGGATAGATTTCAGGTACGCCATATCATTCAGTATGAAAATTTGTTACACGAAATAATACTGGAAAAGGGGGTTCTCCGAGTGCCTCTATTCCAAAGTCATTATCATTCCACAAATTATCTAACCATTTTGATATTAGTGCTACTCATAGCAGACGGACAGAGAAAATGTGGGAAGCTTCTAAAGGATAATTCTCTTTCGGATATCGGAGGAAGTTGGACAGAACAGTAATTTCATATTGTTTTCTAACTCTTGCAACCAGCCAAATCCATTTAAGTTTTAAGTGGTATTCCTCGACCCTAGACTAAATGCTGATTTTGTAACGAACTGCCACGTACAGTATTTGCTTCTTATGTAGCCGCCCTAACAAAATGATCACAATATCCTCCAAAAACGTGGTCCTATTAACATTATCAAACTTTCATCACACAGAATACCCTAAGCATAAAACTGAACGAACCCGCAGACCTAATCCAAATTCTCAACTCTTTCTGTAATACATAACTGAATATATGATTTTTCGTCACATTAAGCACTTCAGTTCCAGAAACTAACTTTATGGTCTTTTCCACCGTTTCGAGCATTAAAATGAAAAAAACTTTCTAACACTATGTTTCGGGGACTGGATTAGTTCCATTTCCTGGATTTTTACTGAAACGTAATGTTATCACAGAATTATTTACATTCCGCTGTAGCACAGATGTCTGTCAAACCAGTGAACAGAACATAGTCCACAGACTGTCTGAAAATTAAAGAAACGCAAAGAATTTCACTGTCGAACCCGGTGGCAGCACGATCTAAGGCGTGGGATTGCGGCCGCTCGCTTGCGGGTAGTGTAGGTTCGAATACCACCGGAGGCATGGAAGTCTGTCTGCTGTGAGTGTTGTGTGTTGTCAGGTAGAGATCTCTCACCAACCACACTCCGTAGGACTCCTCTGGACGAATGATCAGCTCGTCGCAGAGACCTCTACCTGACAACATACAGCACTCACAACAGACAGACATTCATGTCCCCGGCAGGACTCGAATCCACAACAGCCGCAAGCGAGCGGCCGCAGAACCACGCCTAAGATCGCGCGGCCATTGGGAGCAGCATTTTTGATACATGTCATCCAAGTGAAAGCTCCGTCCAGTTCTCTCTCTCTTCGAAGAGGTCATTTTCGAAAATAATGAACCAAGTTCTGCGTAGTTTGGTGCATGAAAAAAAAAAATTAAATTATAGAGACATTTAACATTTTCCTACTGGTTAAACTAAACCTCAGTTGTAGCTCCAATCTGACATCTTATGTCTTCACACAGAAGGATCTTTGAAGTACTCAAGTGGTCCCAGTAGATATTCAGATCTACAAATGGACATCAATATAAAAAATATGCTTAAAACCGTCAGGTTGCATTCCGAAATCACGAATATTCCGTTGACGGTTGGCCATTCACTGTCTATGTTTACAGCTTACCCTAAACATTTCGTTACATAGCCTTTACACAACATAAAATGTAGGTACGATTATTCGCAGTAGCTTTCTGTAAATATTCCTCATCGCCACGTGAAAACCGAATTATTGAAATGTCGATGTGTTTAGCTGGTCGACAGTTGCCTATCGCTCTGGTCAAGAACCCCGGCATTCACAACTGATAAAGCCAGCACATGTTTCTTCTCCAATCCATTCGACTTCGTTTTAGCAACTTTTTTCCCAGCATTCCTTCCATCTCATCAGTCTTGCATGCGAGAAATTTTCTCCTATATCAGAGAAGGTTATGAAAGATTTCAGTCTGCATTATTTGAATATAATAGTATAAAACAGTTTGTACAATTGTCCTACTAAAAAATAACCACCAAATCAAATATTCTTAAAATTAAATCTTGAATAAAATTGCGATTAATGGATGTTGCTTTTTGATGGTCCGTCTGTTAAGAATTTAGTAAAATTACAATTCAACTATCTAATTACATAAGCTAGAGTTAAGATGTCGTAATTTAGAACTGTATTGAGTTGAATGTTTAATGACGCATTCTTGGAATATGTTGAGTCTTCTGTAGGAGAAGGGCGTCTAGAAATAAATCCATCCATCAACAATGAAATTAAGCCGGCTTGGTCTATGCTAGAACGTAAAACAATTAAACTAGTGTTTAATGTAAATCCATTAAGAAGTTCCAAAATTATATCGGTTTGTTTCTCCTGCTGAAACGAAGAATATTTTGATTTTTTTTTTCCAAGAAAAAAAAAACCACGAAATGCACTGAGTGCTTGGCAACACAAAATATCTTTTCTGCCAGTAAACACTTGTTTGTGTTTAAATCTTGAACAGTCAGCACGCAAGAGAGTTGTGGGTTTCCTAATAGGTTTGACATCGCCATGTCTAAAGCTGTAACATCAGTGTCAAATTAAGAACGAACGGCTAGTCAACAGACTCTCAGAGCGGGAGAGACCAGATCGAATTCTTGCGCTTTGAGATTGCACAAAAAGGGACAGTCAGTGATAAAGCAGTTTGCTTGAGAGTGTCTGCAGCAAAACTGTCTACTGCAGCTGTTACTTACACCTAAATACCTACTGTATTGTTATTATAATTTTATATATTATATTTAGTACTGTCAATACACAACATCTACAAAAACCAGATGCTTAAATACAACTGGGTTATTCTTGGCGACATGATTCGGCTGTTAAACGGCCATCCTCAGGCCAACTTAGAGCAATGTTGTTAAGGTACTGTCAAATTTGTTATCCAATGGGATCCCATTGTTTACATTAAAACTTGATACATTTGTGGAATTCTTAGTTATGAATAAAACATTTAAAACAGTAGGGTAAAATGATAAATATTCCGAACGTTTTTGTAGGGGCCTCACAGAACTCACTATAGATGGTGGTGTGAACGTGTGTCGTTATCTATAGTATTGGTCTGGCAAATAAGGCAGTTCAAGCGATGAAGCTTCTCACTTGTATTAAAGAGTTACGTAGTTTGTTATCGGCCGGGCACCATAAGGTCGGTTATTTTGTCAGTTCTTCTAGCCAAATTTTAAAGTAATTTATACAATACCTTCTGATGTCTTCCACACCCTTAGCGCAGTTTGATTTCCATTCATCTTCCAACGTAAATATTTTGGTCTATAACTTATACAATTAATAAATCGTCTTTTAGATGGCCAATTATACTTAAACGTTTTGGATAAAATTTTTATTTGTGACCCTTACTGTTACGTGAGATCTTCACTAGTCGGTTGGAGCCATACGAAATAATTTCTATTAACGCAAGCACATGTTTCCCTTTTGTAGCTCTCTAACTGCGTCATTTTGCGCCGAGTATGTGTGCTTACTTTTCATTGGCAGGTTCGATCTAACAATCTGCAGCAGCCTTTCTATAAAAATATTTTAACTATTACTTGATACATTTTTCAAACTATTCCATTTTATCAGTTTCTAGACACTAAATAGTAAATCTTGGAATGCCGTCGACCTGTGCAGACATTGCTGACAAATTTAAAAGCGACAAAATATTTTGTGTTTACAGCTCGGTGAATATGTGTCAGTCTTTGAAACGAATGTTGTAACTTGATCTTGTTAGCGGCCAATATAAGTCAGGGAGCTGTTGTTATTGGGGGTGGTCAAGTTGGGTGTTTAGACTGTTTGGATGAATAATCTTAGCATGTTGCGTATTGTTTGAAAGGCATTTTGACACAATAGGTTAATGTAATGACGATAAAGTAATTGTACAATAACAATAATAATAAATATCATATAAAAGAACGTTATGATGTATGTATTACATTCAGCTTGTTTAGTATATTGTTAAATATTAAGGCTTAAATCAGCATTGCCGAAGAATAGTATTGTATTACGAAATAACGTAAATATGTATGAAACGTTTGTGACATTTGCATCCTTTAATATGATCAGAAGTTCCGGACTTATCTGTAGAAATCATAGGCAGTACATTTGGTTTCCTTACTGTGACAAAATACATGTGAGGTAGGCCTAAAAATTAATAAGATTAAAAATGTTTATTTCTGAAATTGCAGTAAAGCGTTTCCAATGCACAGAGTGAGCTGCAGACCGATTCTGATTAAATTTAAAACAGGATGAGTAATGAACTTAGATGGATATGTTGATCCTTCAAAGACAAGCAACAAGGAAAATGAGAACGTAAAATTGTCGTAAACGTAAAATCTATATGACCTAGTATTGTTCGAATTATAAAAAGCCAATAAATGGGATGGGCGGAGTGTACATAAAGATATTCAAATTCAGAATGTCTACAAAATTATGGTCAGATAACATTTGTTTACAGACATAGTCATGTGGGGTGAGGATACAATAAATATTAGATGACGTGGTTGGTTAGACGTAAACTGGTCTGTGTTACTTTAGAGGAGAGTGTAATGAAGTTTTGTGTATTGTGTGGGGAATATTATCTTTGTTAACAATGAAATTGCAAGCTGTATTACCCGTATTTGTGACGTGTAGTCGTATCAGCTAAGTGTGACAACTTGGTCCGGTATGTGGAGTGTTATTGTTTTCGTCACCAAAACCATAGATCAGCATTTCTTTGGGACATTACCTCAAAGAATAAGGAAGCCAAAGGGTGAAGCTAACCACTAGCCTCTATTTTATTGTGACGGAGAAAGGTGCAGAAATATAAAGCGAAAGAAGATTCTACTTGTTCCAAAAAATGAGAGTTGAATTGACACCTATATGAAAATTCAAAATCGGTATTACATAGAAAAAATTCGTCAGGCACATACCTAGGCCACTTTACACATCTAGGAACGAGGCCTTGTTACAATTCAAATTTTAATTAATTTCTTAAAGAAGAGTAGGCCAGTCAGTCAACTAATATCCACAGCAATGATTAAACCGCCAATAAAATACACTTGTCAAATAAATGTAGAAACGCATTGTTTTATCTAATACATGCTCCAAAATGTTTCACTTTTGATTAAACCATCATCAGGGAGAATACGATTTCAGAGGAAGTTAGGCATCCAGGACCTGTACGGGCATAATTCAGCAATGTTGTGTGCATCATATGAAGTGCTGGTAGTTACGATATTCTGTACTGTTAGGTCAGGTTCAATGTTTCACATTTATATATATATATATATATAGAGAGAGAGAGAGAGATTTGAAATATTGAAATTAAAATCACACAATGTATGTAATAATAGTCTCACAAGTTGTTTGTTCAGTCTTCGAAGTACTGCAGCTAAAATGTGTCTGAAATCGTAAACTGCCTATTACAGTTTCAGAGGTATCTAAAATTACTTGACAAGTACATTTTGCTGTGGTTAATAAACACTGGATTACAAATAAAAAAAACGTGCAACACTGCAACATTAATGCTGGCTGAATGTCACTTCGACCAAGAAAGATGTGCGAATTCCAGTGAGCCTCGTTTTTACGGAAGCATTCAGATTTCCCTCTTACTTTCCTCTTTTGATTTTCGCTTGAAAGTAAATCCTGTTGTAATTGGAAAAACTGAAATTCTTTCTGAAAATTTCTCATTATTCCCTACACCACAGGTACTTAAGGTACCTTGGGGGAAAATGCACAGATAAAGGTAAAGCTAAAGCTGAAGTTTAAGAGTTTTCTGAGCTACACAGTGTCGACTGATAGCCACCGCCATTTCTAAAAATCTTATATTCTAAATCTTGATCATCAGTAATTCACCCTTTTTTATCGCTTGTCCCTGAAGTGGGAAACACCACGATTCTTCGAAGCATCGGTATTTATTTGCCACTCAGCTTGGTGTAAAAATCCAGAAGACTTAAACTTCAGCACCTCTTCAGGCAGCGTATCAGATCTCGCAGAATTAAAGTCATACTTGTGGAACCCATAAAGACATGAATGAATTGGGCGGGAGAGGAGGAAGGGATACACGCATTTGTGAACTCGCCGTTGGCTAGAGTCGGAGGCCAGCGTCGCGCCACCGTCGCTTAGAAGTTCCCAGATCATAAATTAATCGGTTATGAAGTCCCACAAATCTATACTGCAGAACAGAAAAGACTTTAAATTTATTTTTCGCCTCCCTTTCCTTGTACCATTCGTTCCTTTCTCTTTTTGTTCTTTCTTTATTTCCTCCATTGACTGCAAGACTAGTGGAACTGAAATGGTTTCATTAAAACAAGGTTTCTACCGTCAATTGCTTTTAGTTTATAGTTTATTAAAAACTCTTAATCGGCATTGAAGGAAAACTACTTTCCTGCTGTCAGAGCCTGCGACAATTTGTCCCCCGCCCCCACCTCCGGCTCATGCAATCCTCATCATAATTATCATCATGATCCTCATTATCATCATTCGAAGCATGAGATGAATTATCTTTTTCCTCTTGATGAAGCAGAGGGTATATCAGAGAGGAGAGATGCTTTGTGCTCTCAACATGGAGTGAAACAAACAGATGAAATCGCAGATTTGCAATTTGTTCCCACAAGGGGTGCTTAGCACAAATCATACGGGGTCAATTTCAACACAAGAAACACTAGGGTTCGTGTCGGGTCGGAACAATAGCAAACCAGGACCGAGATCCTGAAGGAAGTTTATCTACACATATTCGAGTTCTTTCATTAACCTTCGCGTCTGTGAGAGGAAGGGAGAAGTAGAGTCGATACGTGAGGTCTGCAGAACGAACGAACGAACGAACTGTCGAGTGGAACAATGGGCAAATAAAATCCCATCTTCCATAGCCATGTTTTAATTAGACGCAAAGGTTTCGGACAATTAAGGCTGTGGTCTAATTAGCTGCCGTCTTGACACCTACATTGCCATGAAGTGATATCAAGGTGTGGTTATGATGTGCCAATCAGACCTCTTGCTTTGTTAACAGATTGCATCTCATTTACTTGTCAGCGTCTATCTACACGAAGGCATAAGGCGGTGATTTGTAGTGTAGTTTATAACAGCTACTGACTGAGTCTCGTCTTCGTTATTAAATGTTTACTGTACTTACAGACCTTAGGATATGATCAGCGTCTATTAAAGCAGTATAAAACTTTATGCCTGCCTGTCTTCAACGTATTGTATGAAAAAGCTCGTAACATCATTTTTTAAAATACTTGCTGCTCTCTTGCTAACCTTCACTTTAAACACGTTGCTAGCCGTTAGGTTTCAAAACCCCAAAGGGCTTAGATTACACGATAAATTTAACTTCAGAATACGCAGATTAATCTAAATTACGTAGGCTCTAACTATTCACGTCATACATAAAAAGAACACTGTGCTTTTCCATTAAAAAGCTCAGGAGCTTAATAGAGCATGCAGAAATAATTGTTCTTGAAGTGGAGAAATATATGTTAAAATTTGACTAGAATGTGGCGGCAAAATGCAGAGTTACTGGAATTAAAACGGAATGCACAAACTCCGCAGTAACTATTGGCCTTTGAACAATCAAATGTTAGTGTTTTCAATCGCGTCTGGCCACGAAGTTTATTCCTGTGCTTTAAAAGTACGACAGAAACGTTGAGATTTACATTAGAAACTGTGCTAATTTGAAAACACTTGGAATAAAAATGTATAACGTAAAAGGACAATTTAGAGCTTTTGTAACAAGACTGTTCGTATAGATCGCCTTTTACTGTTGGGCGGAAAATGGAATGCTAAGGCTGACTAGAATTGTAGTTGTTCTTATGGGAACACGTGAGTAAGAAATTTAGTGGTGAATGTCTTGCAAATTTGTCGTTTGGAAGGGTGCACTACAATATTTGTGGATTCATAGAAAACAGTTATGAAAGTAAATGGTGAATAGTACTATCTCACAATCCCAGCGTGTATCGTGACTCATTATTAGCTTTCTTGTGACCTTGAATTACACCACTAGATATTTAATTTGTTACTTAATTATTGATGATATTTAATCCTTTGACGCCTAACGACAGCTATAGTGGTCGTACCGCACCGCTAACCTCTAAACGTTGCATTTTATATATTTACTCAACAAATAGAGGTACTGAATATTTTAAATATGGTATATACTCTCCGTTTTTTTCTCTTCAAAATGGAGTTTGTTTCATAATTCTAACATATTTGGTTCCTGTTTTATTCACATTTCATATACAGAATGTGCTAAAATTTAAAAAAATAATTCAGGGGCCGAAAGCTTAATTAAGGGAAAAACAAACTCAAAAACAAAAGTATAAAAAACGTGTAGAGGGAAAACAGTAGTGTTTGCAGACAACAGTCTTAATATTTGTATGAACAGCTTAACTACATTAACGAAATATCCTGCAGAGACAAGTAGTGTACTTGACAAGCATCTTCACTTTAGCGGTAAATTGGGTGAATTAACGACGAAGAATAAGCGTGTCGAATTATGAAATAATTATAGCTGCTCATTGCTAAAATACATTCTTTATATTATTAGCCACATCATTTTATGCGATCAGTGCAACTTGAAATGTGCACTAATTTTCCCGACTAGTGCAAAAAAGTGTCTCTAATTAAGCTCAGCACTTCCAAAACACAGTGTCTGAACACGTAGCGCAAGAATATTTCGGTTTAAAGGCAGCTAAATTTAGAACTTTAATTTTTGTTGCTGCCACAGTAGGCCTACCGGTTCTCGGAAGAGAGATTTGTCATAAAGCGTTAGAACTGCAAAATGCTTCTTGTTTTTTGAGTTTAACAAAATTGCCCTGTGTACTAGGGACTGCCGCATCATAGTCTATAACGAATGTCTTCGTCAGATCACAAGGTGAGTTATCAAATAACGGTGAAAGTAAATTCAAAGATTCTTCAATAAAAATATATTCTAAATTTGATCTACAGCATCACAACTGTAAATATATCACCCATCCTAATTCAGTCGGCACATACCTACTGCACTGAAGTTAAAGGTGAAATCGTCCCTGTGCATGTTACGAAGGCATATTGGAGGACTAAAGTGAAAGCTCCGCCTGTTTTTAACCTCGGCTGTACATGAAAGTGTGTCATAAACTTCACGTACCAGCAGTTTTATCCTCGAGAATTGAGCTCCCTCTACCGAATGAAAAACAGACTGGGTGGAACACAAAATCAGTCAGAATTTTTGGCAAAGAGAATCATCTGTTTTTCCTGCCTACAATTGAAACACAATTCCTCGGGTAGTCGAGCTTGTAGCCTAATCAATATATCGACTGAGCTTATTGGACAACTGTAATTGTATTGTGGCAAACACAGTAAGGTTAGTGCTGGTACCTGAGGTAAAATATTTTTGATGTACGGTAAAATAATTGTTTTCAATACTATCCATCATCTCACAATTTAGTTCACCGCAGTGAAGTCTAATGTAATCACTCCTGACATACAAAGGGGTTTCTCTCACCGCTGAACTGGAAGTTATAGGAATGGCGAATTTAATTTTATTTCATAAGAACTGCGTGTAATTGGAAGATGTAATAATTCCCCAGGTCTCAGGTCTCTACTTTGCACGTCTTCTTTTCTGAAGCCAGTGATTTTCTCTCCGCACAAATGACGTTGGTCAGAAGCTTGGTTAATCAGAGCTGATTGCCTACAGTATTTTTGTGTGTGGGACTGTGCACGTGCGGAATCTTGATCACGTGATTGAAATGCTACGGGTCCTGTTAGGACGTACAGCAAATCGGAACATCTGTATCTCAGAGACCGCACGGTGTTGTTAACACGCGTTCTGAGCTTCCTTACTCATGAAGGATGTATAGACGGGCTGGCGGATGAGTGGATGGATAGTTGAATTGATAATGGGAAAGAAGAGAAGGGCAGACGATTGGATGGATAAACGGATTAGTAAATGAAATGGACGGCAGATAAATTGATTTACTAACCCCTTCAGAAAAGAAAAGACAATGCATTGAAATTTCTATTTTGGCTTCGAGGTTTTACTACGTTTAACTGATTATACCGAATTTTGTTTGTCTCTTGTGTATCACGTAGTCTTCATACATTCTTCAAAATACCTGGAAAATATCTGCAGTATTCTTACAGCTTCGGTATTGGAAATATAAAAAATTGCTGTTTTCATTTTTCATAACACAAGAGAGTAAATGTGTTGTGGCTTTAAATTATTTCCCTTTTCACACTTCAGCGTCGCAGATAAAAGTTTCTTCCTCAACATTGACATAGGAATGGGTTTTTGGTAAAGAATTCGAAGATATTGAAGCGCGAAGGTGTATAATAAACACGCTCTTCATCTCGGAATATGCAGCTGCAGCTGTAAAACCAAATTGAACACACAGCGAGCCGACTCAATCGAAACCTTCTATTGGATATTCGGCGAGAATGGAAAATATCAGTTTCGGTTGGCACAAAGTACTGAGTCCTTTAAGGCGAACTGTACGTTTCAGTGACTGGGATAACAGGGTTACAGATGACCCTGTGCTCAGGTACTACACCAGGAAATAGTAAGTTGTGTCAAAATCACAGTCCTCCAGACATGTTTGAAAGCGAAGCCTGATATAGAAGCGAGTAGTCAGCTTCAGCAACCGACCGCTTTGACCTCAGAGATTACTGGTGTGTACCATGTACGGATTAAAGATAACGTTTTAGAAAATGTTCACATTTGATGAAGAAGAAAAATATTTCTTTCCTTGGCAGAAATCGAAACCTGACAATCCAGTCCTTCGTCATTCACAATGAAGTCCACAGAATTTTTCTGCATTGTTATCCTGAGTATAAAAAAGATATGTAGATGCACTTCGTGGCAGACTAGTTCTGTGTTTTGTTCACAGTGCATCTACCGAAATTACGGAAAGAGTTTCTGTTAAAATTTTAGTGTGTGTGTGGGGATCCCACTAACAATTGCTGACAGAATTTGTGTTTGGTAACACTGTAAGCCGAATTTAAGTCTAAATTTTTCAGTTTTTTAAAAGGAGCCTATTTTACAAAAAACGCTTGCAATGTCTGATCAGAGCTTCTCAAATTATACATTCAATTCGATGATTGTTTATAAATTATAACAAAACAGAGCAGTTCTCATTTAGCAGTGATTTAGCCTACTCGAATTATCTTGTTCTGAGAATTTAAGAGTCATAGATATTTATGCAAATATGAGACATAGGTTTAGGCCTTAGTGTTTAATATAAGGTGATTTGCAGACATTTCAAGGTACATAGCGATGTATATGGGCAATGGATGGAACAATAGTGAACGTACAGCAACTGGAATAAAAAATGTTCATAGAGATTTGTAACCAGCTCATAGCAAACTTGTGCTGTAATCTGCGACGCACTATGTGTCTTATAACATCACAACAAATGTAAAAAGACATGCTATTTTGTGCCTTACAGTGGTAGTAATGATAAGAAAATACAGGTTTTTAACACAAGTCTACTAATGTACAAACAGACGTCTTTGTAATACCTCACCTTAAAAAGTTGGTAGTTACAATTTACAGTTTAAATGTTTCGCGCGGTCATGTACCTGCAATATTGTGTTTTTTTGTATGGGACAAATATCTTATAAACTCTGCGGATTTGATTGAATGTGCGATGTTAAAGAAATGAAGAATAACTTTGCTGCTGTTTGTATCTCTCAGGCAGACAGGCAATGACACAATTAATTCACTTAATTACAAATCTACCGATATGAGACAGTTTATTATTGTGTTATATTTTTGCCATGTTTCACTTTTAGGATTAACCTCAATTTAATGCATATAATCAAATGTTTGTCGTCTAGGCATTACAAAGTGTAAGCTTACAAGTTTATTCCGCAGATGCAGTGGAAGGTGCTGCCTAATCTACAAAGTGACTGAATTTGATACAGGTAGCTACTAATGTATTTTATGAGCCTACAAGGTGTAATAAGGCAGAAGGCTGTCTTCTTGCCAACACGCGCCATGACAGCGTACAAGTTTGATGTGTAAAATTAAATCAAGCTGGAGGTTCCAGTCGTCTGGTAAGTTACGCCGTAAGACGGGCAAGTGGCTAAGATGTTAAAGGCACAGTCCAACTGACTTCTGAAAATAAAGGCACTACAATTACAAAACCTGGATATGTACCAATACATACGGCGTGATATCCCAGAAAACGTGAATCCTCACCAACTACGTTGTGAGAAATTCAAATCCCGAACTGAATCATAGAGTTATTGGACGCCTGGTCAAACACACTTTGTGCTTTAAAGGAATTTGCTATGAAGGTTTCCTGTTTCCTAGGTTCAGATATTCCGATAATATTGGTAATTGTTTAGTGACTTTCTCTGAACATGCCGTTTCAATAATACCAACGTAAGACGCGCTAAAGAATCGTAAGAAATGTTTCCTGGTTTTTACTTTTCTTTCACAGTCGCACTGAAATTAAATCCACATTCAGTCGGTAGTGGATCAACAACATGAAAAGCACAAAACTGTGACACGAACGCGAGATTATTTGACGTTCTGCCCATGTAAATGAATCATATAATTACGGGAGTTAAAAAGTACATGACCTTATTATACTGAAGTTGACCTTGCAACGTGAACCGCACAGCTTTATCCACACTGTTCATACAATGGATCAGTTGGTATCCAGAGGGAACTCCGATCATAACTCAGAGTTCTTTATCATGTTTGGAGATCTTAGAGAAGTGGAAAAGCTACTACATCCTGCCTTCAATCAAAAAAACCTTTTTCCCTTTTCTTGGCGCGTTCGCAAAATTGCGAAAAGCGACTATTAGTTTCATCATGTCTGTCCGCCCATCCGTCTGTCCGCATGAAACAACTCGGATCCCACTGGATGGATTTTCATGAAATTTTATATTTGAGTATTTTCGAAAAACCATTGAGAAATTTTAAATTTAATTAAAATCTGACAAGAAGAATGTTGGGTGCTTTACGTGAAGACCGCTGGACATTTTGTTCACATCTTGCTCATTTCTTCTTAGAGTGAGAAAAGTTTCAGACAAATTTGTAGAAACAATCAAAACACATATTTGTATTCAATTCTTTTTTTTAAATCTTGTCTTTAAAGAGATAATTTGCAAAATATTGTAGAGTCGGACAGGCCGCAGATGACAATATGGCGCATGCTCGTTGCGTGCTGTGTAACTAAGGCTACAAGCACACAGTCACAATGTGTAGCACTTACTGCTTTTCCGCTGCAACAATGGTTGCACTTACGCGCTTCATTGTTACGTTATGCGTACACTGGCTGTCTTATTCACATGTACGTTCGTTTATTATCCAGGCTTGACTGTTTCTGATGCCCAATGTCCGTAGATGGAAATATATTTGTTGCAATAACTACGTTTAAATTAGCATCAAAATATAACATGGGTCAGAACAGTTACGTTTCTATGAAATTAAATTAAGCCATTCGGTATAAGCATAGCGTCACTCTTATGGCGCTTTTCTGTCTAGGATACTCGCATTCCAGATAAATTTTGGTTCCTTCGCGTCCTAGCAGCAGCCTTACAATCAATTTCTGCTTCATTGCGTTCTGAATGGTAACGTTGTTGTATTTAATTAACAACCACGCAGTGCTTACGTATGGGCTGTGGAGGCGTACATCCACTCCTTCTTAAACTCACACTGGAATCAGATGCGTGTGCAGCTGTATTTACATACATTTTATTTACGGAGAAATATTACCGTGATAACCACAGTGCAGGAGACTGCGTGAATCAAAGGGCATGATGCGTGTTGTAGACGGTTAGAGAAAAATGTTGTGCCTGTCGGGGATTGAACCCCACACGTTCTTTCTAAAGCCAGCTCATATTTATTGCTGAAATATCCCGGACTTAGATGTGATATAAGAATGAGGAATATTGTGTTTTTGCACGCGTATAAATGTAGGCATACAGCACAAATGCTAGAGTATTTACAATTTCCATTGGGTTCTGTCCAGCTGGAAATGTGTAATGGAAAGCAGACCATTGCGTTCATCATATAGTAAGCAAACAATATGAGTCCAGTTTCCCATCTTTCTACCAAATTTGTGTTGTGTGCAGTTGAGGGCTTGTTTAAATAGGAAAATGTCAGTTGAGAGTTACATGAGTTCTGCATTTCATCGGGAGGAATTAATTTTATTTCATTCCACTACTTCAGTATAATAAGAGCTGTGAACAAACAAAACAGTGCCTGGTCAAAATATCGACACGAAGCAGTCTGACGTTCCGCAAGAATAGTGAAGTTTAAACATGAGAATATGAGAATACTCATCTGTCCTACAGTTCGGCCGCTGCTTCAACGTACTTTATATCTTTCAAAATTTAAAAGCGGGGTTTGGGATCACAGTGCTTTTTGTTGTTGTATCAAAAGGAAGTAGGCAGCAGATTGCGGTTCATTCTTTGATGTATTGTGGCCAAAATCTTAAAGAGTAATGAGTTAAAAATACTATGTAATGTGACCTAACAAAATGTACGTTTTTCAAATTAATACATTAATTTGAAAATCGTGCACTTTGTTGGGTTGTATTATGTAAATATATCACAATTGACGGTACAGAAACAATAAGGTAAATCAGTTCCGTTACAGGCCTGGAGTGGCCCAGAGGGTTCTAGGAAGTTAAGGTTCCCAGATTTCATGACAACGGCACAGGATGGTGGTAAGGTTGTCAGCCTTACGCACCGGCCGCCTTTACCCCAAGAAATGCTCCTGGTACTCATTCCTGTTAGAGGCTGAGTCGACCCCAGGGCCATAGTGCAATCGGAAGGATTTTATGTCAATGAAAAATTCCAATGACACCAGCTGGGATCAAGATAGTGACCTTCCGATTTGTAGCACAACACATTAACAACTGAGCCACCGCGGTCCACACAGAAACAATAAGGAATTAAATATAGTAATTAAATATGTTCCGGTGTACACGTCCTTGCTGTAAAAACCCGTCGTGGTTAAGGCTTTACGTATTTATATCAATGTAGCAATATTCATATCTGCATTTTTTTGTGCCTCAGTGCAGTAAGCAACTTAGAATTGTCCTTGATACGCTGTCATGTGCGTTGAACATAAGACACGTTCATATTGCAACACGAAATTGTTAAAAGATCAGTTTCAGGTTGTATTTTTTTCTTCTTTGATCTACGAATATGCCGAATATGTTGTTTCCCAGTACGACACTTCGTCAGTAGTTCTTGTTAGGAGATAGAGAATGAATCGAATAACTTAAAAAACTAATGTTTGTGTTTGTTGATGGAAATGATCTTCCGAGACGTTACAAGAACCATGTATAGGGATTAGCATAATTTAAACCCCAACCAAGTATGTCTCATTAAGTTGAACACTTTACCTGATGACGGAAGCGGAATTATCTTCCGACTCTTTCGTTTAACAATAGGAGACAGTGGATGAAAGCAGAAGATACGTATTAGTTGATTTGAAATTTTAGTCTAAATAGTTTTGCATTTGTAACATGCATTTAAGTCAGAAAGAAATTTCTGTAAAATGGAGGCACGAGGCATTTGCCTACACCGTAAACTGTCCTATATATGTATATATATATATATATATATATATACCTAACCTGTAACGCCTTAATTACGTTTATTATGGTAACTGAACTACATTTATACTACAATAAACCTGACAATATAACAATACACACAAAGTGCGTCACTCCGCACACACCCAACAATTTTAACCCCCCAAATTTTAGCCATTACCAGTTTTAACCTATATTTATATTTCTTATATAATTGTAACTGAAATTATAATAATTTTTAATTGTTATGCAGTGATGGCGACACAGCTAGCCACATTTGTATTCACCCTGAAGATAGCCGAAGTAGCGGCCGAAACATATAGGTGAAAATATAGCGAATAAAGTATAGTGAATAAAATACATCTGAAACCTTGAAATGCGTTTTGCTTGTTATTTATATTACACATATCATTGATGCACTGAAGATTGAAAACTATTAAAATAACACAAAGTGGTTTTTAGTCTTAAGAGTGCCATAATTTTTTTTTTTTTTGGTAGAAAGAAGAGACTGAAATACCGGTATACCTTCAGTAATGTATCTTTCCGCCATCTCAAGACGTTGCTCTTAATATTGGCGGCTTTGAATCCTGATACAAATCGCACGAGAATAACAGGCTTCAGCCTTCCATATGCCTTGCAATTTATACAGCCATGGCTTTGGGGCAAGGGAAGGGCTCTCAATATATTGAACTGTTTTTGTGACTGGCTTCTTTGATTTAAGGTCCTGGGAGCAGGACCGGCTTCTGAAATCCAGTTTTCAAGTACGCGTAATTATCATTAGTAGAAGGGGCTGTCAACAAATCAAAGGTAGTCTCTTGCAGGTGACAGTATGCAGGTGACAGTATGCAGGTGACAGTATGCAGGTGACAGTATGCAGGTGACAGTATGCAGGTGACAGTATGCAGGTGACAGTATATGCGTGTCGCGGAAGTTTGACGGTTAAGGCAATCTGTCAGGTACTCACATTTACAACGTTTTACGTGAATTCACAAATTACACACTTATTCAACAATCCTAAACTGTCTCCAGTTTTGTTTGTAAATACTGACATGTGTTCAGGACAGAGGAATTAAAGTACTAAATGTGATTATGTGGGCAGCACTATGGAGTTGTTGGCAGTATTGCTTCATATTCAGTAGGGATCAGGTTTCACTTATCGGGCGAAGGTCTTAACTAAGGAGCATGACGTTTTTCGCTGTGAATGTGTATATAACACATCGAAATATTCAAGAGCTCGAAGAATTAAGTTCTCACGGCAATGTTGCTGAGGTTTAAGTTTTGGTTCAGAAGACTTTAAATCTATCCTACGGCCACTTCTTTCCATAACCATTCAGATCCATTACTCACGTACTGTCGTACCATTCGACCCCATTAAGAATCGAAAACGTCGTTAAAAATGAGAGTTATGAAATGAAGATGAAGAATCTGTTAACATTAGATGAACTAATTTTGCCCTTAATACATTCGGTTGTTGATTTTCTTGTGGGGTTCTGTACCTTGAAGTAGCTGATTGTTTGGGAGGAACCTACTGCCTTATCTTCAGCGTGACAGACCGGTTCACGTGGAACTACAACGGCTGGGCAGAAGGCAATATGTCTTTTATATGGGAAGGTTGCAGAAAATCTGGCCGATCAGAGCCACGGGTTGAGACAGAGTAGGGCTAGTATCGTGCCAACGGCACAGAGTTCCAAGAACGGCCCTTTTAAATGTCACCTTTGGGGATGTGCAGATAAACAGGTGTGAGCGGCCCATTGTGCTTGGATTAAATAAAACCCTTAATTAGTTTTGCAGTTTATATATCGTCGTCCAGCATGACGAGTGTGTGAGACATCGATAAAGATTTCCTTGCTTACGTCTGCCCTTCAGAGCCTTTAGGAAGTGTACTTGTATGTACTGCTAGTGTAAAATGAAGTCCCCTTTTATTTTGTCACACAATAGGCGTATTGTTCTCAGTAGTTTTCAAAAAAAATCTAACTCTCCACAGCACAACGTCGACTGATTTTTCATTCAAGTGGGCAGAGAATGTGTTTTCTGGGAGCCAAGGCAGAGTTTTTGTACGTAACGTAGATTAATGATAGTCTTTAAGGTTTAAGGCACTCTCCAAGCATTTGTTTCGGTAGACGATAGAAACTAGGAACACAGAGCTATCAATTATACCTCCTGCCTGGGGATTTCAGTTGGCATTATTTGGTGTCCGGCGGCTGGCTTTGTTATTAACGATTATAAATATTTGCGTTTGTTATAATACAATAAAACACCGACCAATGAAAAGGTTTTTCTTAATGATTAGATATGCTTTGGCTGACCGCCATCTTAAGGAATCAAGTGAACACAAATTTACGTATCTATTCATATGATCACTGATGATGGCGACCCATAGGAAATGGTGGATCGATAATAGATATATTTTAATAGTGTGGTCTATTGGTACTTTATAGCTGTACACTTCTGTGCACCGTCACAATGTGCGACAATATTCGTGGTTATTTATCTGAATTTCCGAGTGTAAAATTTTTATAGAATGTATTTTAATAACTGAAAACTACAAATGTTCCCTTCTGTCTTACACAGTACGAAATAGATTGGTGTCATAGGGTTTTGACCACCCTGTAGAATAGGCCACACGAACATTGTGCTAGACTTAAAGCACACGTGTGTATTGACTATGTGTGTGTATGTGTGTGTGTGTATGTACATGCATACACTCATACATACATACATGTGGGCCGGGTAGCTCAGTCGGTTTAGCGACTGACTACGGGCTGGACGATCCGGGATCGAATCCCTGTGGTGACGAGATTTTCAGCCCGTCCAGACAGGTCCTGGGGCCCACCCAGCCTCCTGTAAAATGGGTGCTGGGTAAAGTGCGGCAGGAGCGTGCTGCTGACCACTCACCTCTTCTAGTGCCGCGGTTATAGAAGAGTAGAGCTATACCTCTACCCACCCTTTGGGTCACACAGGGCCTGTAACGGGATTACTTTACCTTTTTTACATACATATATACATACGCACGTACATTTATACACAAACAGAATCTTGTGTGACATTGTAGTAGAGATAACACGGCCGGCCCTGTCCGTTGACTTCACGGCCGAAAGCCACTTCCAGAACCCGTGCTTTCCACATCGATGTGTGAACATAACCCTTAAAGCGTGAGCGTTTATGATTCCGTACCAGAGCACAGAAGTTACAGATGAACGTCTTTAAATAAAGATTGATATCATACATTCTCCGTGCAGTGGTGTATGTGAAAATAATTACATACCGATAACTGCACCGTTCGTTGGTTTAAGTTCACATTACTAAATCTCCAGCATGTTTAGGCTAGTAATAATTGACGTCTTCAAGGAAACACTGACACAAGGATGCATTTGTACACTAAATCATATTATTGTCATCTGGATAATATTTGTTCAATGGTACAGTAGAAGCGAAAGGTTGAATTATCAAGACCTAATATGAAACAATTAGTTCTATGAAAATTAGGGTACAATTGTACGTTATATTTGTGTTTGTATTACCATTGTATCCAAACATCTAAAGTCACAATTTGTCTTCGATATTGTCAAAGGAAGTTGAGTTTATTCCAAAAGCATCCAATGTGGTGTTTTCTAGGATTAATTCCGAATCCCCTACCAAACATTATCCCATCAATATTTCATGCACATTTATCACATAATTTATGCGCTAGGAACATCGCAATTACTCTTCGTATTTGAGTTTTCACAACTGATCATTAATAATGTAAATTTTCTGCCCAAATTATTTGGTGATTATTTGTTTGTCTAATTTGTTCGAAGTGGACTCATACCTATCCCTTTGATTCTCTGTCTGCCTACTTGTCTGTCTGTCTGTCTGACCAACTTGTATTTGATCACCGAAAAATTTGTTCACCAGCCAAAATTTCTGAGCTTTATTCGAGAGGACGTGGGCCGCATTAAAAAGAAAAACAGCTGAACCCAAAATCAAGTCTGGCAGAGATTCGAAGTACTGATATCCTCTGGTTCATGTGTGGAGGACGACCTCTCAACCGGCGTTTTTGGTAATAAAATTCGTGACTTTGCATTTCAGAATCTCAATTAATATGTGTAAAGAGACCGCCTCTGTGGTCTAGTGGTCAGAGTTTCTGGCTACAGATACAGAGGTCCCGGGTTCGATCCCCGGCGCTACCAGATTTTCTGAGTAGTAGTGGATCTGGAACGGGGTCCACTCAGCC
>Ga0123357_10001716_pt1 | contig 23641 bp, 23 predicted proteins | sample TergutEmb28metaG_FD_89873 | JGI IMG/M metagenome (GOLD analysis project Ga0123357, IMG submission 89873) | Embiratermes neotenicus P4 segment gut microbial communities from Petit-Saut dam, French Guiana - Emb289 P4 | ecosystem: Host-associated > Arthropoda: Insects > Digestive system > Gut ... | reverse complement strand
GCGGGTCAAGAATGCGGAGAGCATGATTGCCATCCGCATCTGCCGGGCCAATGACGGCTGGGGCGACTTCTGGGACGCCAAAATGGCAGCGTAGCATCTGACCACACTTTGGTTCGCACCCCCTCACCCAGGTCGCCGTCATCGCCCTGATCGAACGGGGCCTGCTCAAGATCGAATCCGGCCTTCTGGTTGCCGCAGAGGGAGCTGCTGACAACGCCCGTCGCCCGCTCGACAAGGCCGTCCTCAATCTCTACAAAAAGCCCGGTGCCGCCAGCCTGGCCTTCACCGACACCATCGTCCGGATCGAGATCCGGAGGGTGGAAGGCCAGCTCTCCGCCCTGAAGGAATTTGACAGCCCCGGGTCTGCGGTCCTCGTCAGCCCGGTTGCCGTTCTCTGGGCAGTCGCCTTCATCAAGATCTTCCTGGCCTTCTCGCGCGGCCACCACAATGTCATGTTCCTGCTTTTCATGGGAGCTGCCGCGCCCTTTCTGGTATGGTGGGCGGCGATGGACAATACCGCCAGGCTGGCGCTCGATGCCCTGCGCCCGCGCTTTGCCGGCATGCTCGACCACGCCGCATCCCTGGATTTCGATGCCAACACCGGGAAAGTCGCCTTCCTTGTCGCCACCTTCGGTTTGACCTCCCTGCCGTCACATCTTGTGAAATCCCTGCACGGCATCGTCCTGGCGCCGCCACCTCCGCCTTCGACTTCGTCGTCCTCAGGGTCCGGATCCTCCTATTATGACTCATCGTCCTCCTGGGGCTCGTCTTCCTCCTGCGGATCCTCGTCTTCCTGCGGATCCTCCTCAAGCGGCGGTGGCAGCGGCTGCGGCGGCTGCGGCAGTTCGAGCTGACAGGCATCAGGGATGATCCAGGCGCCCATGCCGCGACACCTCCCGATGCGCGGTTCCACGCAGCACTCCATACGGTCCAGACGGTGGTCTGACCCAGCTCTTTTGCCATCCCGCCCCCCCATGCTGAATCCATTCAACCTGTCAGGGCCTGAATTCCTGCTGTTTTACGCCGCAGCAGTCCTCCTCGCCTTCATCCTATTCCGGCGCGACACGATGCGGCGCCGTGCCGCCAAGACCGTCGCCATCGAGAAGGTTGCGAGCCGATACGCCCAGGCCCCCTATCTGATCGCCAGCCTCCATGGCGATCGTGATCGCATCATCCAGGTGGCCATCCTCGCTCTCACCGAACGCGGCCTGCTGAGAGCAGAATCCGGCCTTCTCGTCGCCGGCGAAAATGCCGCCGATCACTCCCGCCGCCCGCTCGACAAGGCGATTCTGCGACTCTACAGGAAATCAGCTGCCCCCGGCCTGGCCTTTACCGACGACATCATCGGCACCGAGGTGAGGATAGTGCGCCTCTCTCTCGCCGCCTTCAGGAAATACGACAGAGCCGGAAACGCAGTCCTCGTCACGGTGGTTGTTGTTCTGCTGGCACTCGCTCTCCTGAGGATCGTTCTGTCGCTGGCCCACGGCCACAACAACGTCCTGTTCCTGCTCGCCATGGCCGCCGCCATGCCCTTCCTGCTGCGCTTTGCAGCCACCGACAATACCGCAGCCCTGGTTCGCGATGCGGTCGCCAGGCGCTTTGCCAGTCTCTATGACCATGCCTCCTCGCTCCAGTTCGATGCCGGCACCGGCAAAGTCACCTTCTTTGTCGCCGCCTTCGGTTTCTCCAACCTTCCACGCCATCTTGCCGCCTCTTTGCGCGAAATCGGGCTGGCTCCGCCGGAACCGCCAACCGCCGTCGCGGCCCGGTCCTTGTCCTTCTCCGGTTCCTCCTCCTGCGGCTCCTCCTCCTGCTGCTTCCCGTCCTCCTCGGGCTCGTCCTGTGGCGGCAGCAGCAGCTGCGGCGGCTGCGGGGGCGGCTGCAGCTGAGGCGGCTTTTGCCCATGATCCGCGAGCGACTCTTCGGTGGCCGGGCCACAACCAGTTTCACCCTGCAATGGCATCTCACCAATGCCTGCGCCTTCGACTGTTCCCATTGTTATGAGCGCCTCAACCGTGCCGAACTGTCCCTCGACAGCGCACTCGAAGTGGTCGCGGGCCTCGCCCGTTTCAGCGCCCGCCACCATGTCACGCCCCAGGTCTGCCTGACCGGCGGCGATCCCCTGCGCTATGTCCATTTCTGGGCGCTCTACCAGGCTCTGCGCGATTCCGGCATGCGCATTTCGATCCTCGGCAATCCGATCCCCGAGCGCAGCATTGAGCGACTGATGGCGATCGCTGCGCCCGACTACTACCAGGTCAGTCTCGAAGGCTTCGAGGCCCATAACGATCGCGTACGCGGCCCGGGGCATTTCTCCCGCGTCATGCGTTTTCTCGACGATGCCAGACCGCTCGGCCTCGCCACCCATGTGATGCTGACCCTGACAGGCGACAACATGTCCGAGGTGATCGCGCTTGGCGACCACCTGCGCGGTCGCACGCTCTCCTTCACCTTCAGCCGCCTCGCCCAGGTCGGCAGTGGTGCGAGCCTCACTTTGCCCGAAAGGGACGCCTGTGCCGCCTTCCTGCGCGACTATGCGGTGCACGCCCGCCACAACCCGGTGCTGCGCCTCAAGGAAAATCTGTTCTGCCTGGTCAGCCCCGAATCCCGGCGTCACCGCGGGATGCGCGGCTGCACCGGTCACGGCTGCGGTGCGGCGTTCAATTTCGTCGCCCTGCTGCCCGACGGCGAGGTCCATGCCTGCCGCAAATTTCGATCGAAAATCGGCTCCATCCACGAGTCAACGCTGGATCAGATCTATCAGGGCGAAACCGCGCGCCGCTATCGCGGCGGCCCGGAAGGCTGCCGCGACTGCTCCCATCGCCTCCATTGCAATGGCTGCATGGCGGTAGTCCATGGCTGCGGCCTTGATCCCTTCACCACCCGCGACCCCTTCTGTTTCCGCGCCATGCCCAGATGAACCGCTCGGGAAAGCCTGGCCGGCTGCACCGAACGCATCACGCGTGCCGGACTGCCCTGGCGCAGGCACGAGCTACAATTGCCGCGTCGCCGGGCAGCGACTCCTGCCCCACGTTCAGTTTCGATGCCGTGCGGCGGCCAGTCTGCGCAGTTCCCGCTGCGCCAAAGCCGCCGATGCCCGCGCACACTTCCGCCCATGAGAGCTGTATCCCTGTCGAAATGCCGGCCATCCGTCGTCAGAACCGGCGGAAATATCGCTGCTGGGTGCAAAACCCTATAGTTCGCTGCCACCCGTTCTGCGCTGGCGCTGCCAGCCACGACAATTTCGACCCGTGGTGAACCGGGTTGCAGCCAATGACCCGCGCCCGGGCAAAGCCATGCCGCAGGCCCGGAAACCGCAGGGAGCAGCTACCCGGGTGGCACGCTCTCTATTGCTGCCGCACCCGAACGCGATTCGCGCGGCACCAGGCGTAAACCGGGAACCATGCCGGAGCCTTTCCACGGGCCTGAACACCGCCCGGGGCCATAGTCGCCGGAAAAGCCCTGCTCGCCTGCGCCCTGACGCCTTTCCGCAGGGAAGCGATCTGCCGATCCTGCGCCGGGAGAGGAGGGTGCCGCGGGAGACAATACAGCCTGCCGCTGCACAGCGGCAGGGAAGCGATCCTTTGCCACTGGCGCTGTGCAATGCAACGAGCCGCGAGAGCGCCTCACTTTCGACACCATTGCCGATTTTCCTTAAAGGCGCGACACTGCACAATCCTTCCTGTTATCGATCCCGGACCTGTGCAGCGGCACGACCGCTGCCGCCTCCTGCCGACAATTTGCGCCCCCCCCCATCACCAGGCCCCGGTGCCTCATGCTCATGTCTCCTCTGCCCTGGCGTCCCCGGCTCCAGCGATTGTCCGCTCTGCGATTTCCGGCCACGCTGTGGGTGGCGGCGCGTTCCTCGCCGCCACCCCCGACCTGCGGCTTCGCCGCCTGGGATCCACCTTTCGTAGCTGCGCCCTGACGGAATCTCCACAAAAATGTGCGCATCCGTCTCCACAGGCTGCGTGCAGAGATGAGTGCACCTCCTTTTCACACCATGACCGGCAGAAGCTCTCCATGCCACACGAATGTCAGAAGGATACCAGCATGTCCCTTTTTCGGGTCGCTCTCTGGCTCACAGTCCTCTCCGCCCTGGGCGTGACGGAGGCCGCAGCAGAGTGCGGCTATGTCGACAATCCCTGCGAAGTGCCTGCGCATCTCGACAGGATCGAAACCATCACAATCGACCAGAACTGGAAGATTGACGAAGACGATATCATCACAAGATGCAGCGAACGCTCTCCCCTGACGGTTGGCGATGTCCGCGCCTATCTGGAGAAAGCCGGCCGCATCTCAGACGAGGCCGCGAAAAAATCCATCACAATTTCATCCTGCCGCGCCCATGGCACGCTGACAACCAGCACGGGTCGCAAGGGCACGTGGAACATCGGGCTGTTTCGCGAAGGAATTCTCTCCTGGCCCGACAATTCCTCAAAGAAGGACTATCTCTATTGCGGACATTGCAAGGCGCCATTTGCCGAGTAAATCCCGGACACGGCAATCTGAAGTGCCGTCACCTGCGCACCGACATTTACAGTCCTGCCCGGCAGCGCAATGAGGGCCGGAGTTCGGTAAGCGCGCAAGATCACGAGGCGGCACACACCGTGCCACCCGCACATCGCCCGCGCGGCGACCGCGCTGGTCTCGCCGGACTTCAGTCCACCGCTCAAGCCAGCAAGGGGATGCCCTGGCTTGCGATCCCTCCCAGGGAAGGGCCGACAGGGCCGCTTAACATGTCGCACAGTCATGCGCCGGCGGGGATCGTACGCTGTTCGGCACCAGGCGACACGGACCTGAAGGCATGTTCCTGCGGGAGCCTCCTGCACCATCTGACGAAGTCCACACGCATCAAAGGAGATAGCTGCAACGACTCCCCCGGCATCAAGCCAAACGCCGTCATGTACAGCAACCTCTGGTGTTCCATCACATCCGGGAAAGGCAACGCTGTCCACCCCCGGCCCGATTCGCGATTCGCCATGGCCAGTGGCATCGGCCTCACACAGAGATTCACCCGAAAGCCGCGGTCGGCGGCGGCATTGGTGTGCGCCCGAACCAGCGTTACCCCATCCCAAAGAGCCCCAGGCAAATCCAGGCATGCAGAGGCGTGAGGCGTTCGGATAGAAGGATTGACACCTGCGGAGATATCCACCAATCCGTCTCCCGTTGTCGAATTCCTGGCCGCGTTGCGCCCGCCGCTTCACATGCGCCTTGAACCGTGCAGGATACCATCCGGCGAAAAACAAAAGATCACCATCTCGCTGACCGATCAAGTCCAGTTCCTGCACAGCGTCGCGATCACCGCCCTTGGTCGCCAGCCCTCTTCCTTCCTATTGACCAGCGGCTCGAACCCGGCACCCAGCGAGAGGTCTTACTCACAGCCCTGAAGCCCCGGAGAGCGCAGAAACAGATGCACCACCCCTCTGGTATCACTCCAGATCAGACTTCCGCCGAAATCACTCCCGATGTCCCAAATACCATGTCGTCCCTTCCCGGCTGTCATCCTGCCCTTGGCGCTACACTTCGGATAGTATTGTGTCACTATGGCTTCATGCCCGGAGATCCGCCCGGCCGCAGACAGATATTCGCGAACAACCTCAACTGTAAACGGCCGCTTGGCCTTGCAGTCGCTCCTCCGATCTCGTCCCGCAGACTTCCAGTTCTCTATGACAATATCGGCAATCGCTCCAATATGGTATGGCGTGGTACATAGATCAGCGTCGCCGGCGCAATCTCTGGCACGAGCGGAAGTGGCGCAAGCAAAGAGCGCGGGCACAGTGCAGAGCCAGAATGCCACTCGCATCATCACCACCTTGCAGTTGAACCTTCTGCAGGATTCTCTATTGCAATATCACAGATGACGGCGAATTTCGATCGTTGCATATCGAGGGTATCATTTTCAATTCATTGATGAGCCAGGCCAGCGACTGATTCTGAGCCGTGTTGACTCGAATAACGCCCTTTTATCATCTGTAACTGGCAGAGTTCCATCGGGATTACGTGCCTTGCTGACGATCTCCATCCTGATACTGTACCGGTTTCCAGGATGACGGACGGGATAGAGTGGCTGCGGATGTGGTCGACGGACGGAGCCGCCAGACGTGAGGGTTGAACAGGACCCCAGCTGCAGCGAATGCCAAAACGAGGACATGGTTGCTCCAGGACACAATCGTGTTCTGACCAACGTCGAGAATTCGCGTCGCTGTCGGTGCCCGGGCATGGATCGCATACATCGAACCGGATCCATCCGCCCAGTGCCAGGGAAACAGGGTCGGCATTTCTGCTCCCGTCAGACCAGGAAGCACCCGCAGGCCATTGTCCAGAATGTCCGGTGCCAGCGCGGCGAGGCCGACGGCGGCGAAGAGCAGGACATAGCGACGCTGCACAGCGAGGCACCACGCGGCAAGCAGAACAGCGCCGCAGAGCACATCGGGCCACGCCGCAATCGGGTATCCGTGTTTGAGGCCGTCAAGCACGCCGTGCGACAACACCCCGAGCAACATCGCCGCTCCCAGCACCACGAGGTCCCTGGCGCGCGGCAACCAGACCTGCTTGTCTACAGCTTCCAGACGGACTGCCGCGACATGCGCGATCCCGACCGCGGCAAGAACATGGAAGGTGACGTTCATGGCCGATCAATTCTCCGCGGCAGCATCCGCCGTCTGTCCCGGGTCGCGCCACACCGCACAGAGCCAGAACACCAGGCCACCGAAGCCGCCGGAACCGAGCAGGATCGCCCGGACAGGCGCTTCGCGGCGTGCGAACGCGACAGGATTGCCTGAAATTTGCTCCGAGCCACCAAACAGCAGCTTCATCGAAAGAAAGAAGACGATCACGCCAATGCAGGCCCCGGCTGCCATGGCCGTGGGAATGCGTAATTTCACCCGCCCGATCAGCAGTGCATAGAGCGGCCCGCCAAAGACGAACGCCCCGGGAAGACTGAAAGTGAGTGCGAAGGCAAGGAGGAGATCCGGCTCCCAGGATCTGCCCTCAAATTCTGCCAGAGCCAGGCTGAGGAAAAACGACGCCGCAGCAGGAGCGGCCACAAACGCCAGAAGCAGACGCTCCCAGCGCGGCCGGAACGCCTTCCAGGCCCGCGGACCAGCCGGTGAGGCGGGCGGCGGTTCCGCCGCCACCTCCCTCCTGTGAATTTCCACAGCCGTGTCAGTCGCGGCTTCCCTGATCTCCGCCATCCCCAATCTCCGTCACCCCCAACCTCCTGTCGAAGCGGACCTCTCATCCGTGGTGCCCCAAAGCTTAGCCTGCGCAGCATGGAGATGACATGGCTATGGTCAGCACAAGCTGACGGGTTTCTGTGCAGATGCTGCGCAAAGCGCGCGCACACACGGACTGGTCAGGCCTGCAGCACTTTCGAAATCCGCCCTTCGATTGCCCTGAACTGTCGGGCACGCGACATTTTCCGTGGACCACCAGGGGCGAGCCTTACGGACGTGATGGATCGCATCGAGACAGCAGGCGGGCCCGACCGTGGCGTCAAATGTCCCACCCGTTGAGTCTTGCCCCCCGCAGCCTGTGGCAAGGCCCAGGACAGACTTCACGACCCCGGCAGGCGGAAAGCCTCCTCTGCGCCCCTCACGCCTCGCCGCCGACCTCCAGCGTCGCCCCCGGATTGTAGTCCGGGTTTTCGCGCACCCCGCCCAGCAGGGGATAGCCGGCCTGGTTCGCGAACACCCGCGTGGCGCCAACCCGATAGTCATGCGAATTATGGTCATGACCGTGGATCCACAGCGTCGGCGAAAGAGTCAGGATCGTTTCCGACAGATCGGACACAAAGGCGGGAGAAATTCTTGATCCCTGGTGCCGGGGCGCGACCGGGTTGGGATGCGGCGCGTGGTGCGTAACCACCACCGTGGGGCCGTCGAAGGGCCTCCCCAGCTGTTCCCTGACAAAAGCCAGATCGCGCACGTGAAGGCGCTCGGCATCCGCCGTGGTGAAGCGTCGCCGCGCCCTGCCCTCGCACCACCGGATCACCCTGTGGTCGTTCATTCCCCGCTCGGCGGCGATACGAGCCAATACGGCATCCCCCAGGAGAGCATAGTTGGTCCACATGATGGCTCCGATGAAGCGGACGCCGCCGAGTTCCACCACTCCCGGTGCCAGGAGGTGAATGCTGAGTTCCGCAGCACGGGCGGTTTCCGCCAATTCCGGCCAGAGCCCGATCTCACCGCCATAGAATTCGTGGTTGCCCGGCACATAGACCACGGGCTTGTCGGCCAGCGCGCTGCGGCGGCGCAGCTCTCCCAGCCACTCCACTGCGGACGCCACACTGGAATGGATATCGCCGGCAAGTACCACGGCGTCGAACTCCACGCCCGCGGGCGGCTGCCAGTCGGAGTTGCGGAACTCGATGTGAAGGTCGGATATGCAAAGAATTTTCAAAATCTTCTCCATCGACTCCGGAACGGTCGGCGCACGTAGCAACGGCAGGCGCGCAACCAACAATGGCGAAATGCAACACCGTCTTGTGGCAGCAAGTGGGCAGCAAGGGTGGAACCTGCGCCTTCCCCTCTGGCTCCAGCGGGGTTTTCACAACTTCGGCTGCTCGAAGCCTCAATCCCCTGGAACCGGGATACATCTCTCAGTCTCCAGCGCAACTATCTCTGTTGTCTCAGCCAGGGAAGGTCTTCTGTGCACCGTCAGCGCCAAAACGCCATGGAACTGTGCACAGCCGATTTGATTGCGGTCCGCCAGTTCCGGGTTCCATTTTCAGGTTCCATTTTCGCTATCCCTGGCGTGCCACCCCTGCGGCGTTGCCGAAAGCGATTGCGCTGTCTCGCTTTCCTGTTTGCGCACCGCGCTTCCCCTGATGCTTCCGTGCCGCAACCGACTGCACATCGCCCGAAGCAGAGCGATGCCGCCGGCGCTCTCCGTCTGTCGTTTTCGCTTCCTGACTTCCTGACGGCCCGTGTTGACAAATCTGACGGGATTGCCCCGAACGCCCCTGGAAGAACCATCCGAAAGGCCGCCGGAACGTGCCTCGCACAAGCGAATGCGCAACCCCGGCAGCGGAACGCGCAAGGTTGCGTCCTTCTTCCCCAAGCTCGAGCGTTCACGGCCGATTGGTGCTTCGCAAGGCGCCTCGCCTCTCTGAGCCCGTGATGTTGCAGCGGAACCCGAATAGCGCGGCCGGTATCAGCCGCGACAACAGGACTTTCCCAGTGTCAACCGATTCCTGGAAAAAGGGAAAAAGCGGAAGCCTCCGCTACTTGCCGATTTCCTTGCCCATTTCCTTGCCCATTTCCCTGTCGAGGGCATCAGACAGTTCCCCGGCACTGCGGAACCGGGCCCGACGCTCAGCCATCGCGGTGCGGGACTCCGCCATTGCAGCACGGGTTTCCGCGTTCGGCACCCGCAACTCGGGCGGCAAGGTCCCACACTCAACCACACGGACAAGAGCCATCCGCATCACGTCGGACAAAGTAAGACCGATTTCGGAGAGGATTGTTGCCGCCTCCTCTTTCAACCACGCATCGACGGTTGCATGTACAGGAACTTCCGAAGCCATGATCCGTCTCCCACTCCCGCAGCACCGCGCGCAGAATAGAGCACAATCGAGTGCTGCTCCAGAGTCGAGGCACCTCCGGAGATGTTGCGATCGGAACGATGGAACCGGGAGCCGGGAGGATTCCGCCTGCAGTCACCGCAAACTCGCAACAACGCGAATCAACCGACCGGGCATCTGCAGCAGCCGCGACACGATCCGCCGCCCGATGTCTTCAGATCCGCGGGTCCCACGTCAACGAGGCCGCCAGGCTTCACGCCCACACCCAGCATGGGATGACGCCTCTGGCGCGCGAGAACCCCGAGGCTCTCACGGGGGCGGTTTCGAAGGGACAAGGCGGGGATGATCCCGGAGGTCTTGCTGCGGTTTCAGCCACGCCCTTGTCACGGGGGCTCTGTCGCTGTCTCAGGGGAACAGCCCCCCTAAGGCGGCCACAGGGCCTTTCCAGGGGATTTTGACGCGACCGCACGCGTTCCCGGCGCCTGAGCGACCTCTCAGTCGGTCAACATGGCGCCGACATCAGCCTCGGCGACCACCTTGCCATCGACCATGGCATCCCCGTGGAACCACCACATGGTCTTGCGGCGCCCGATCGAGCGCATATGGTACTCGATGGTGTCACCGGGCTTCACGGGTTTGCGGAATTTGCATTTGTCGATGGTGAGGAAGTAGACCGCTGGCGGCTTCTCGGTGCCCGGAAACGAGCGGATCCCGATCACGCCGGCGGTCTGGGCCATGGCCTCGATCATCAGCACGCCGGGATAGACCGGCCGTTCCGGGAAATGCCCGAGGAAACAGGGTTCGTTATAGGTGACATTCTTGACACCGATGCCGCTGTAATCCTCGCGGATATTGATCACGCGATCAATCAGCAGCATCGGAAAACGGTGCGGCAGGGTATGCAGGATGGCGTCGATATCCACCAGTGCGAACCTTATCGGCGCCTCCTCCATCACTCACGCTCCTGTTTCAGCTCTGCTGCGGCCTCGCGGGCCAGACGTTCCACGACCAGAATTTCCCGAAACCACTGCCTGGTCGGTTTGGCAAAACAGCCACCCCAATGGCCCCGGGGCGGGATGTCGTCCTTGACCCCGCTCATTGCCGTGACCTGGGCACCGTCGCCGATCTTGATATGGTTGTTGATGCCGACCTTGGCCCCAAGCGCCACATTGTCGCCAAGGGTCAGACTGCCAGCCAGTCCGATCTGTGCCGCCAGGATGCAGTGGCGGCCGATGGTGACGTTGTGGCCGATCTGAACCTGGTTGTCGATCTTGGTGCCCTCGCCGATCACGGTGTCGCGCAGGGAGCCGCGGTCGATGGTGGTGCCAGCCCCGAGTTCGACATCGTTCTGGATCAGCACCCGTCCGGTCTGCGGCACCTTGGTGTGGCCGTTCCCCGAGAAGATGAAACCATAGCCGTCCTGGCCGATGCAGCAGCCGGGATGGATCAGTACGTTATTGCCGATCAGGGAACACTGGATCACAGTTCGGGCACCGACATTGCAGTCGCGCCCGATACTGACCCCGGGTCCGATCACCGCGCCGCAACCGACGACCGTGCCGGAACCGATGGCCACATTGGCACCGATGACCGCCAGCGGTTCGACGATGACACCGTCTTCAAGCTCGGCCGAGGGATCGATGATCGCCGAGGGATCAATCCCCTCCACATTGAACCAGCTCTCTGGTCGCAGCACGTCGCTGTGCCACAGGCGGGCGATTTTGACAAAAGCGGCAAAGGGTTTGGAAACCCGCAGCACCGCAACATCGGGCGGCACTTCACGCTCAAAGCGGGGATGGACCAGACAGGCCCCGGCTTTGGTGGCCTTGAGCTGATCGATATATTTCAGGTTTTCGAAGAAACCGAGATGCATGGGACCGGCCTCGTCGAGCGAGGCAAGTCCGGTAATGACATCGCTGCCGCGGCCAGGGTCAACCAGTTCCGCTTCCGTGATTGCAGCAACTTGCGTGAGCACCGACCGGGGCGGTTTTTTAAAGAAGGTCGGCTTAGTCATCTTATGCTGTCTCGTTCCAGTCAAAAGCATGATGCGCAGGGCGCGCATCATGCTTTTCTTTTTGCGAAGCTTCAGCACTTTCCCGGGAGAGAAAGCCGGCTTTTCGTTTTCAGACCACATTCAGATCCGGTCAGAATGTGGTGCCGCCGCCGAACCTGAACTCCTGGACACGGTCATATTTGCCCTTGGTCAGAGGCACCGCGTAGTCGAAGCGCAGCGGTCCGAAAGGCGACTGCCAGATCAGGCCGACACCGACCGACGACCGCACGATCTTGCTGTCGTCATAGACCAGACCGGCACAGGTGCCAGGGCCGCCGTTGCCAGGCTTTGTGCAGCCTGCGGTGTTCATCTCATTGGTCAGCGCCCACTCCGTCGGCCCCTGATAGTCATAGAGCCCACCGGCGTCGGCATAGAGCGCCCCCTTCAGACCGACTTCCTTGGGCAGGAACCAGAAAGGAACCTGCAGCTCAGCCGAAGCGCCCCAGTATTTGGTGCCACCGAGCGCGTCCTGCGTGCCATAGGGATTGATGTCGCGCGGGCCGATACCATAGGGCTCGAAGCCGCGGACCAGATTCGGTCCCATCTGGAAGTGGTCATACATCCGCAGTTCGGTATTGCCGACCTTGTTGAGGATGCCGCCCTGGAGGTGGATCAGGCCCACCATGTCGGCAACCAGAGGCTGGTAGTATTTCACGTCGACCGTGTTCTTGAGATAGGACACGTCACCGCCAACACCGGCGTAATCCAGCGACCAGTTCACCAGCAGACCGTCGGTCGGGTTCTTGTTGTTGTCGAGCAGGTTCCAGATCAGGGAGTAGCCGACCGAAGACACGATCTGGGCACCCTGGGCCAGTTCCTTGCGCAGCGGCAGCGATACTTCGCCGTCCGAGTAACAGCCGAGATTGGTCCCATCCCATCCTCCCGGCAGCGTGTTCATATAGGCCGGGCTGGGATTATAGGCGGCACTGCCCTGGACGTTGTTACAGTTCATCAGATAGCCCGGCAGATCGATCTGGTTGCGGGTGATCGAATAGCGCGCCTGCAGGGTCAGGTCCTCACGCAGCTGGAAGCCGAGATGGGGGCTGAAGCCGAGTGTGGTCTGACCATAGGAGATGTAGGTGTTGGCGAACTGCTGGCGCTGATAGAGGTCGAGGCCGAGCGCCACCCGGTAGTCGAGCAGATAGGGCTCAACAAAGGACAGAGAGTAACCACGGGCATACTGGCCGTAGGAGATCGACGCCTTGGCGAACAGGCCGCGACCAAGGAGATTGCGCTCGGAGATCGAGACTTCGCCCAGCGCACCGTCGGTGGTCGAGTAGCCGCCCGACACCGAGAAGTCGCCGGTCGATTTCTCCTCAAGCTCCACCGCCAGGATGACGCGGTCGGTCGAGGAGCCCGGCTCCCGGGTGATCTTGACGGTCTTGAAGTAATCAAGGTTCTTGAGCCGGCGCTCGGTGCGGTCGACCAGCGCCTGGTTATAGGCGTCGCCCTCCGACACATCGAATTCACGACGGATCACATAGTCCCGGGTGCGGGTGTTGCCGCGGATATCGATGCGCTCGATATACTGCCGCCGGCCTTCGTCGACATTGAAGACCACAGCCGCAGTATGGGCATTGAAATCACGGTCGCCGCCGACCCGTACCACTGCGAAGGCATAGCCGCGGCGGGAGGCTTCAAGCTGCATGTCCTCAACCGATTTCTCGATCGCCTCGACATTATAGACCGAGCCGACGCTGACCTGGGAACGGCTGCGCAGAGACGGGGCATCGAAATTCGGGATCGAGGTGTGGAACTCGACCGAGCCGACGCGGTACTGGCTGCCTTCCTCGATCTTGAAGGTGACCAGGAAGCCCTTGCGGTTGGGGTCATATTCGGTGAGCGCGGCCACGACCTGGACCTCGGCATAGCCATGCTTGAGGTAGAAGCGGCGAATGAGGTCGCGATCGGCCTCGACCCGATCCGGGTCATAAATGTCGTTATTGCCCAGGAAGCTGAGGAAGTTGGACTCATGGGTTTTGATTACGTCGCGCAGACGCGCGGCCGAAAAGGCGTTGTTGCCGACGAATTCGATCAATTTCACGCCGGTCTTGGCACCTTCGTCGATCCTGAAAATCAGGTCGACGCGGCTGTTGGAGCCTTCGATGATCTCGGGAACCACGCGCACGTCATAACGGCCGGAACGGCGATAGATTTCGGCGATGCGCAGCGTGTCCGACTGCACCACGGGGCGCGAATAGGTGCCGCGGGGCTTGGACTGAACTTCGGCCTGGAGCTGTTCGTCCTTGATCTTTTTGTTGCCCTCGAAGGCAACCCGGCCGATGACCGCGTTCTCGGTCACGACCACGAGCAGACGGCCGCCGCCGACATGGCGGATCTCGACATTCTGGAACAGACCCGTGTCGTACAGGGCCTTGACGCCGTCGTCGATCGCCATCTGATCCAGGCGACCGCCCCGCCCCCTGAAATAGGAGCGGATGGTATCGGCCTCGACTCGCCGGTTCCCCTCAACGGCTATCGACTGAACGCTCTGAGCGGCAGCGGGTGTAACAACAACAGACCCTACCGGAGCGCTGAACACGATCAGGGCGGCGAGAATCCCTCCCCGGATATGCATTCCTAACTTCATGTCGAACGCGCCTTTATTATTTCCACGCCAGATTCCGGGACGAACGACCCAGCTCTGGCAGATTCCCAACTTCAGACACTTGTAACCATTTTCTGCAGCGCCCGCAAACCACGGACGACCCCGGATTTCCACATTCATCACCAAAAGTGGCGCATTGGCAACGCCCCGGCGGGGGAGCGGAGGGCGTTCCAGGATGAAATTTAATTAAGTCCCGAAGCACCCGGCAGCCCCCGGATATAGCTATAGCAGGCCAAACTGACGCAAGATGTCGTTATAGGTGGCAAACACCATCAGGAGCACCACGAGCGCCAGGCCGATGCGGAAACCGATCTCCTGGACCCGCTCGGAGAGCGGACGGCCCCGAACCGCTTCGGCGGCGCAGAACAGAAGGTGGCCGCCGTCAAGCAGGGGAATCGGAAACAGGTTTAACAGCCCGATCGATACCGAGAGTATGGCGCAGAGGCCGAGTACCGCCGGCAATCCCATGCTCGCCGCATCCCCCGACATCTGGGCGATCCCGATCACGCCGGCGACATCATGGGCATTGCCGGAACCTGCGAACAGCTTGCCGATGCCGCCCAAGGTGCCGGTAATAATATACCAGACGCGATCAGCCCCGAAGGTCAGAGCCTCGAGGGGGCCGACTGCCAGCATGTCCTCGTCGCTCACCTGCGGGCTCACGCCGATCATCCCGCTACGCTGCGCCGCAGCAGAGCCGGATTGTGACTGGCTTTCCTTCGGTGTGACCGTGAGGGTGATCACGCCGTCGCCACGCCTGACCTCGAAACTCAGGCCCACGCCGGGGTTTGCTGCGACAATCCTGCGCATGTCTTCAAAGCTCGCGATCGGCTTGTCACCGATCCGCAGGATCATGTCCCCGGTCTTGAGCCCGGCCGATTCGGCCGCCCCGCGCGGGACCACGGCGATTCGCGCCGGAAACAGAGGATTCAGGCCGAGTATCCCGACCCGCCGCACCGGACCGAGACCGAACCAGGTCGGACTTTCCTGCACCTTCGGTGTGGCCCTGATGGCGATGACGCCATCGCCGCGCCTGACCTCGAAATTCAGGCCCACACCGGGACTTGCCGCCGCGATCTCGTCGATCTCCTGGAACATCGTGACCGCCTTGTCGTCAATGCGCAGGATGCGGTCGCCATCCCTGAATCCGGCAGCCTCGGCAACGCTGTCCGCAAGCACTGTGATGCGCGCGTCGGGCGGCGCGGCCTTGCCGTAAATCAGCGCCACGACAGCAAAAATCACGATTCCCAGGATGAAATTGGCAACCGGCCCCGCCGCGATGATGGCGGCGCGCGGGCCCACCTTCTTGTGGTGGAAGCTTTTTTCGCGCTCCTCGGGGGTCATCTCCGCCAGCGCCTCGTTCGACGGCGTCGAGGCTGCACTTTCGTCACCGAAGAATTTGACATAGCCGCCGAGCGGCACGGCTGCGATTTTCCATCTGGTGCCATGGCGGTCGGTAAAGCCCGCCAGTTCGCGGCCGAAGCCCAGCGAGAACACCAGCACTTTGACCCCGGCCCAGCGGGCGACCAGGAAATGCCCCAGCTCGTGGAAGAACACCACCACCGACAGAATCAGCAGAAACGGCACAATCCAGCCGAAAAAACCCTGTCCCCAAATGAGCTGTGACATCCGAATCCTCGTAGGTGCTCAGGCCTTTGCCGCAATCTGCGGCAGCTGTTCCAGGGCCAGGTTGCGGGCCTTGAGATCAAGTGCGATGGCATCGTCAGCCGAGCCTGGCGGCACAAGATCACCGGCCTTCATCCACGCCTCCAGCGTGGCCTCGACCAGGGCACTGATGCCACCGAACCGGATCCGGCCGTCGATGAAGGCCGCCACCGCGATCTCATTGGCGGCATTATAGACCGTCGTGGCACCACGCCCAAACCGTAACGCGTCGTAAGCTAAACGCAGCCCCGGAAAGCGTTCCAGATCCGGCGCTTCAAAGGTGAGCTGGCCGATTCTGGCCAGATCCATCACCGCCGCCCGCCCCTGGATGCGCTCCGGCCAGCCCAGACAATGAGCGATCGGGGTGCGCATGTCGGGGGTACCGAGCTGGGCCACCACCGAGTGATCCTGGAATTCAACCATACCGTGGATGATCGACTGGGGGTGGACCAGAACATCGATCTGATCGGCAGCAAGCCCAAAGAGCCAGGAGGCCTCGATGACTTCAAGTCCCTTGTTCATCATCGACGCCGAATCAATCGTGATCTTGCGTCCCATGGTCCAGTTCGGGTGTCTGAGCGCCTGTTCCAGGGTCGCCGCGGCGATATCCGCCGCCTTCCAGGTGCGGAACGGGCCGCCCGAGGCGGTGATGATGACGCGCCGCAATTCGTCGCGATTGCCGGAACTCAACGCCTGAAACAGCGCGTTATGCTCCGAATCGGCCGGCAGGATGCGGGCTCCCGCAGTGTTCGCCCGCTGCATGAAGAAGTCGCCGGCACAGACCAGACATTCCTTGTTGGCCAGCGCCACCGTGGCGCCGCGATCAACCGCGGCCAGAGCCGGTTTCAGTCCCGCAGCACCGGAGATCGCCGCCATCACCCAGTCGGCGGGCCGCGCCGCCGCCTCGATCACCGCGCTCTCACCGGCCCCGCAAGCAATATTGCTTCCGGCCAGCGCCTCTTTGAGTTCGCCGAGCCGCAAAGGATCGGCAATGGCGGCAAAGCCGGCATTGAATTCTTTTGCCAGAAGCGCCAGCCCCGCGACATTGCTGTGGGCGCTCAGGGCCTCGACACGGTAGCGCCCGGGTGCCGCCCGGATCAGATCCATGGTGCTGTCGCCGATCGAGCCGGTGGCTCCAAGCACGCTCACCACCCGCGGGCCGGCGGCCACGGCTTTGTCGTTACGCAACGGAACTGCACTCATCAAATCACCAAATCATCAGGCCGCCGGCCACGCCGTCGACCCCGCCACGCAGAAAACCCATAATCGCCGCCACCACAATGGCGGCGACAAAGCCGTCGAGCCGATCCATCAGGCCGCCATGGCCCGGAATAATCTGACTCGAATCCTTGACCCCGAAATGCCGCTTCACCGCCGATTCGAACAGATCGCCGCATTGCGACACCACGGCAAGTCCAGCCCCGACAGCGATCAGCGGCAGCAGGCGGCCGACCCCGAAAACTCCGAAACACGCCGCCACCGCCATGCTGGCGAGGAGCCCGCCGATGGCACCGGCCCAGGTCTTTTTCGGACTTACCCTCGGCCATAATTTCGCGCCGCCAATGGCTCGCCCGGCGAAATAGCCGCCGATATCGCTCGCCCATACCACAAAAAATACAAAGAGCAGCGCCACCAGTCCCATCCCGGGATCCTGACGCATCAGAACGGAAGCGATCGCCGCCACCATTGCATAGACAAATCCGGCCATGGTCCACAGCCGCCGCTGTGACGCCGCCAGAGCCCCCGTCAGCACGCTTCCCGCCAGCACCAGAGCCAGGAGCGTCAGCCCCGCCGGAGCAAGACCCAGCGCAATCGTGGTGACCGCCACCAGCACGACGCCTGCGACCACCACCGGGCTCCATCCCGCAGCGCCGACAATCATCGCCCATTCACTGTAGAGACCGCAGGCTGCCGCGCCCACCAGTGCGATCCAGAACCAGCCCCCGGCCCAGGCCAGAGCCAGTGCCGCCGGCACCATCACCCCTGCGGCGACCAGGCGCAGCACCAGATTGCTTGAACCGGGCGCAGGGCCCGCCGGATCTGCACTCACGATGTACCATTCCCGACCAGACCGCCGAAGCGGCGTTCCCGCCTTGCAAATTCGGCAATCGCCCCTTCGAGCGCCGCCTTGTCGAAATCGGGCCAATGCACCGGCACGAAGACCAGTTCACTATAGGCGGCCTGCCACATCAGAAAATTGGACATGCGCTGCTCGCCCGAGGTGCGGATGATGAGATCAGGATCAGGAATATCGGGGGCATCAAGATAGCGGCCGAGCGTGTCGGCATCGATCGAGGCCACATCGCGCTCTCTGCTGGCAACCTCGAGCGCGAGCTTCTGTGCCGCACGGGCGATTTCCTGGCGCGAACCATAGTTGAAGGCCACCACCAGGGTCAGAGCCGCGTTGCCCTGCGTCAGCTCCTCGGCCTCCTCCAGCAGTGCCAGAATGTCGGGATCAAGTCCGGCGCGCTCGCCGATGATGCGCACCCTGACCCCGTCCCGGTGCAGATCGGCAAGGTCGTTGCGGATGAAGCGGCGCAGGAGCCCGAACAGATCGCCGATCTCGCTGGCCGGCCGCGACCAGTTCTCGGCGCTGAAGGAGAAGATGGTGAGATAGCGCACCCCGAGTTCCTGCACCGCCCGCACCACCCGGCGCAGCGCCTCGACGCCGCGCCGGTGGCCCTCGACCCGCGGCAGACCGCGCGACGCCGCCCAACGGCCATTGCCATCCATGATGATGGCAACATGCCTCGGCGCGGGCGCGCCGTCCGAGGCTTTCCTGGCAATCGCGGCATTCGGCATCGCGGCAGACTTCCCTCAAGTTTTCCGTGGCCTAGACCGTGAGAATCTCTTTTTCCTTGACCGCCAGCAATTGATCAATCTCGTGGATGGTATCGTTGGTCGCCTTCTGCACGTCCGCGTCCAGGCGCTCGTGATCGTCCTCGGACATCTCGTGCTTCTTTTCGAGCTTCTTGAGCACTTCCCGGCCGTTGCCGCGGACATGGCGGACCGCGATGCGGGCCTCCTCGGCATATTCATGGGCCTTCTTCACCAGCTCCTTGCGCCGCTCCTGGTTAAGTTCGGGAACGCGCAGCCGCAGCACCTGCCCCTCGGTGGCCGGGCTCAAGCCCAGATTGGAATTGATAATCGCCTTCTCCACCGCCTTGACCATCGACTTGTCCCACACATGGACCGAGATCAGGCGCGGTTCCGGCACGCTGACGGTCGCCAGCTGGTTGAGCGGCATATGGCTGCCATAGGCATCGACCTGGATCGGATCAAGCATCGAGGCTGCCGCACGTCCGGTGCGCAGGCCCCCCAGTTCATGCTTGAGCGACGCAATCGCGCCCTGCATGCGCCGCTTCAGTTCGTTGAGGTCGAAAGTTTCCATCACCTGTGTCCCTTCATCACTCCGACCACGCGCAAAAGCGTGGTCCACAACGATGATCCGGCCACCCGGAGAGGGGGCTGGGCCATCAGCCGGCAACGACCGTCCCGCGGCCGCTGCCACATAGAATCGCGCGGATCGCACCCGGCTCAGCCAGCGAAAACACGATGATCGGCAGAGACGTGTCGCCGGCAAGCGCGAAGGCGGTCAGATCCATCACCTTATACCCCCCTTCGACGGCCTGTGCATGGGTCAGGCGGTCAAAACGCCGTGCCGAAGGGTCCTTCCTGGGATCGGCGCTGTAGATCCCGTCGACACTGGTCGCCTTCAGCACCGCCTCGGCCCCCAGTTCTGCGGCGCGCAGCACCGCGGTGGTGTCGGTGGTGAACCAGGGGTTGCCGGTGCCGCCGCCGAGCAGGACGATTTCGCCCCTTTGCAGACAGGCGAGAGCCTCATCCCGGGTGAAGTTCCGGGCGATTTGCGGCATTACGAAGGACGTGAGCGTGCGCGCCGCCTGGCCCTTGCGCCGCAACACCTGTTCGAACGCCAGGCAGTTCATGATCGTGGCCAGCATGCCCATGGTATCGCCGGCGGCCCGCGGCAGCCCGCGGGACGACACCTCGACGCCACGCACCATATTGCCGCCGCCGATCACCAGCGCGATCTCGATGCCGAGACCACGGGCGGCGATAACGTCGTCGGCGATCCGCTCCAGCGTGTCCTGGTCGAGGCCGAAACCCCGGGCTCCGGCGAGATATTCGCCGGAGAGCTTGATCACCACGCGACGATAGAGCGGCTCGGCCATGATGGTGGCCCTATTTCTGGCCGCTGGCGGCCGCGACCTCACTGGCGAAATCCGAATCCGGCCGGTCGATGCCCTCGCCAAGCGCATAGCGCACGAAGCCGGCGATCTTCACCGGCGCACCGAAGCGGCCCTCGGCCTCCTTCACCGCCTGCGCCACCGACTTCGCGGGGTCATGGATGAAGGCCTGATCAAGCAGGCAGACTTCCTTGTAGAAGGTCCTGATTCCGGACTCGACGATCTTGACGATTGCCGCCTCGGGCTTGCCCTGCTGACGATATTTGTCCGCAAGCACGTCGCGCTCGCGCCGGACCACCGCCGGATCAACCCCCTCGGGATCAATCGCCAGCGGGTTTGCGGCGGCGACGTGCATGGCGAGCTGGCGGGCGAAAGCAGCGAGTTCGTCGCCGCCCGCGTTCGACTCCAGGGCCAGCAGCACACCGAGCTTGCCGGCACCTTCGGTGGCCGCAGCATGAACATAATTGGCCACGCAGCCGGCTTTGACCTCAAGCCCGGCGGCCCGGCGCAGCGTCATGTTTTCGCCGATGGTGGCGATGGCGTCATTGATCGCGGTTTCCACCGTGACCGCGCCGACTTTGGCTGCCTTGATCTTCTCGACATCGGGTCCGACATCGAACGCCACCTGGGCGATCATCTTGACCAGGCCCTGGAACTGCTCGTTGCGGGCGACGAAATCGGTCTCGGAGTTGACCTCCACGACCACGCCTCGGGTGCCCCTGCTCAGCGCCCCGATCAGACCCTCGGCGGCGACCCGGCCGGCCTTCTTGGCCGCCTTCGACAGGCCCTTCTTGCGCAGCCAGTCCTGCGCCCCTTCCATGTTGCCGTCGGTCTCGGTAAGCGCGGTTTTGCAGTCCATCATGCCCGCGCCGGTCGACTCGCGCAGTTCCTTGACCATCGCCGCAGAAATCGTTGCCATCGTTGAAATCCTTAAAGCTCTGGGCCCTCGAGGATCGTGCCTGACTGCGGCTCAGGCCGCCGCCGTAAGGAAATCCCGTCTCACCCGAAATGCCGGCCGGGCTCGCCCCGGACGCGGCGTCAAACCTCTTGATGTGGTCCGGCGCGCTGTCGCTTCACAAGGCAGCGTGCCGTGATCTGTCCTTGAGGCCAGGCGCAGGAGACCTGCGTCCCGCCGTCCGCAAAAGGGAAACGCCCTGTTCCGCTTCCGTGGGATCAGGGCCTTATTCCGCTTCCGCGGTCAGAGCCTTGGCCCTGGTCACCCAGGCCTCGGCGCGGCTCGGCAGGCCGACTTCCTCGCCGATCTTGAGGGCGGTGTCGGAATCGAGTTCGGCGAGCTGCCAGTAGTGGAAGATGCCGAGGTCATTGAACTTCTTCTCGATCAGGCCGGACACACCGGGCAGCTTCTTGAGGTCGTCGGCACTGCCGCGGGGACCAGCCAGGCCCTGGAAGCCGCTCGCGGCTCCGGCCGGGACCTCCTCGACCACAGGCCTTTCGGCGGCACCAATATCAATCCCGGCGTCGCCCTGGGCACGTGCAATGCCATCGATCGCAGCACGAGCCACCAGATCACAGTAGAGCGCGATGGCGCGGCCGGCATCGTCGTTGCCCGGCACCATATAGGTGATGCCCTTGGGGTCACAATTGGTGTCGACGATCGCCGCCACCGGAATATGAAGCCGCTGGGCTTCCTGGATGGCGATGTCTTCCTTGTTGGTGTCGATAACAAAGATCATGTCGGGCAGTCCGCCCATGTCCTTGATGCCGCCGAGCGAGCGATCGAGCTTGTCACGCTCGCGCTGCAGCGTCAGCCGCTCCTTCTTGGTGTAGGAATTGGCCTCCCCCGAGGCCAGCACGTCGTCGAGCTGGCGCAGTCGCTTGATCGAAGCCGAGATGGTCTTCCAGTTGGTCAGCGTGCCGCCGAGCCAGCGCGAATTGACGAAATATTGTGCGCTGCGGCGCGCCGCCTCGGCGACGCCGTCCTGGGCCTGACGCTTGGTACCGACGAAGAGGATGCTCCCGCCCTTGGCCACGGTGTCGCTGACCGCCTGCAGGGCGTGATGCAGCATCGGCACGGTCTGGGCCAGATCGATGATGTGGATATTGTTGCGGGTACCGAAAATAAAGGGAGCCATTTTCGGATTCCAGCGGTGCGACTGGTGGCCGAAATGGACGCCAGCCTCAAGCAGCTGGGGCAGAGTGAAATCGGGCAGTGCCATGGATGTGATTCTCCGGTTCAGTTCCTGGCGGAAACGCGTGAGCAAAACGGAGCGTGATGCCCCGGCAAGCCACCGGACGGCCTTTTGAGCCATGTTTCCGTGTGAGATGGCGCGTATATAGCGTGATTTCGCGGCAAAGCAAGGACATCGACCCTGCCCGACCCGGCGCAGGTTCGTTCACGAAAGCGCCGTCCAGGCTCCCGGTGGCTCCTCCCGGCACCATGAACTCAGGTTCCGTTAACCTTTTGCCGTGCCTCGCGCCTGGCGCGGATGCCTCGACCCCCGGCCAGACGGCTGCCTTCTTCCCACCAGGCATGCGGTGTGGTCCGACGCACACTGAAAGGCCCGGGACTGAAAGACCTCGACCTGTGCTCCCCGCTGCGCTTCCGTCCACGTCCGGACATCGCACCTGCCTCGTCCTCGCCCCGTGGTCTTTACCGGGGCAGGCATGACGGGTTGGGGGCGAGATCGTCGAAAAGTCGCACATTCTGTACCTTGGCGGCTTGCTGCCATGTGTCGGGTATGGCGGCAGCACAGGCAAAGAGCCGGGAATGGCGCATCTTGTGGAGGAATTGAATCGGGGGCAATTTTGCTTGACGTTCGAGATCGCAGGAAACATACAGGGAACGCGCATCGTGCGGGGATCATGGGCTTCACGCACTCAACTGCCGGCTGGTTCGTCGGGGTGTATGGAGGGGAAGCGGCCCGGCTTTGGCGCCGCAGCTGTGCGCGACGAAGGAACCTGGTTTCGAGAAACACCACAACCGCAGGCTGGTCCGGCAACATGACGGCATCTCAGTTTATCGCCACAAATTACAATGTGTCTCATCCGAATCCGATCACGCCGCAGGACGTGATCGTGGCGTTCAACTGTGGCAACGACGATCTGCTCCGGGAACTGCTCTGGGAAGCCGAACCGGAATCGATCGTAGATCTGCAGATAGAACTCAATCTGCACATCACGCCGATCTGCGTCCACATCCAGCGCCTGCTTCCACCAACGCATCCACTCCGGGTCTGGTCCCTTGAATAAACCCCTTGAAGATCGATTCAATCCAACCCAATGGATCTTCCTCCTCGACAAGGCATTGCCTGCGCTCGACGCCGTTTATGCTGGCGAAGGAGGCAAGGTCTGGACCCTTGGGGAAGGCACTGCGATGGCGCTGCGCATTTCCCACCGCTTGAGCGACGACATCGACATATTTGTGCCCGGCATCGAGCTCGAAAAATTTGTTCCGACACACAATCCGGACACCATGGCAATTTCTACCAGGTTTCAATGGGTGCGATTAAAACCTCGGGGGACCTCATGCGGCCATTTTCGTCTCCCAGTACTGTGACCAGTCGTCATTGAACCGGCAGATCCTCAATGCAGCCATGAGTTCTGCATTCCTGACCAGCCAG
>Ga0123357_10001715_pt1 | contig 23648 bp, 14 predicted proteins | sample TergutEmb28metaG_FD_89873 | JGI IMG/M metagenome (GOLD analysis project Ga0123357, IMG submission 89873) | Embiratermes neotenicus P4 segment gut microbial communities from Petit-Saut dam, French Guiana - Emb289 P4 | ecosystem: Host-associated > Arthropoda: Insects > Digestive system > Gut ... | reverse complement strand
ATCGGGAGAATGATGGGAGATAGAGAATGAAGTGGCCTCCCCCCCGTCCCCCCCCCGAATATATCAGAAAAACTAATCGCTGCAACAATGTTGAATTTTTAGGCGCGGTCGCAAAACTGCCAAAAAAAACTACTATTAGCTTTGTCATGTCTGTCTGTGCTCGTCTGTCCGCACGCATGGAACAACTCAGCTGCCACTGGACGTATTTTCACGAAATTTTATATTTAAGAATTTTTCGAAAATCTGTCGAGAGAATACAAGTTTCATTAACATCTGAAAAGAATAATGAGTAACTTGCTTGACAGCCTACATAAACTGATGATAATATCCGCTGAATTCTTCTCAGAATGAGCAATGTTTCAGACAAACATTGTAGAGAAAATCGAAACTAGTATTTTTTGTTCAAAACATTTTGACATAAAATCGTGTTGTTTATAAGATAATGTGCAAGAATAATAATACAGCCGGACAGGTCGTAAATGAAAATATAATACAGCGCAGAAAATATGCGATTTGCATGCCAGATAACTAAGGCAAGAATACAGACACACGCTCACGATATTTAATACTTATTACTGTGAACAGCTGCACGAAATATTTTGTAGCTCGACAACAGAACAAAGGAAACCCACTGTTTCATTTCTTTGGCAACACTGAACACTTTTATATTGTTGGCAGCTACATCTATGCCAAAACAATAAAGAGGGAAGGTAATGTTGCGTTTCCACGGTAACAAAGGTTACGCGAACGCATCACAAAGTAATTTTGTGTGTACTTTATCTACCTTATTTGACCCTGCGTGTTAAGTAATGACATGCCCCCACGTCCACTGACATCAAACTGTCAGACCAGGAAATTCAGACCAAACTCGGATCCGAGTAACTTCAGCAGCTCAACAATGTTTTCCTCCCCCATCGTCAGTCACAGCACCGAATCAAGCAAAATCAAACAGAGGAAAACGTTCCACACAGACCGACTACAGATGTCTGTGCCACAGTGTGTTTATGTATTATAGATACGTTAACCGATTCAGGTTCACTGTAGCCTGAAGAAGATGTTAAAACCGCCGAGCCTACTGCACTGTACCAAAACCCACGCTATAATGTCCACCATATAAAGGTAGTCCTATGTGTGTTAACTGCGTCGCGGTACTGCATCTGCAGTAGAGCTACGGTACCATTTGATATTAACAGCACAGAGACTGCACTTTTGTTCTTGTATTCATTAACACTTATTTGTAATAACCACGATCTATTTTGCAAGATTCAATTCTTCCTCTATAAGAAAACTAAAGAGTTAATTAAGTCAGGTTATTGCATCTTAAACATCTTCCATGTTTAATAATGCACATGTTCCGTGCAATTTGCATATGTATAAACAAGTTTATCACCAACAAACTCTACTAATTTCTGAATAGAAAAGATCTCCTACATATTTACGATGTCATTTATTGTCACCTTCAGGGAGTGTCAATACTTCAAGACGTATACAGCATTATTATACAGTTCTGTCAATTGTAAATGGTAAAATATATAACGCAAGTATGCTATTACAACAAGAATATATCGTACTACATTCATATAATGCTAATGTTATTATAATGCAAGAGAGTTTTTAACATTTTCTGCATCAAAACATCCTGAAATAGTGAAATCTCTTCGAATTTAATCGAGTGGCAAATCCTATATTCTGTCACTCAGTACAAGTGATTGTTCATGAAGTGCACACAGAGTGATAAACTTGCTTATGTTTATCTTCCATTTTCTTCAGCCACAACCCCTACTCGCTTTTATACGTCACTCACTCGGGCAAAGTTTATAATTTCGTGTACTAAAGGTGGTTGCGCTTTTTTATATTTGCAGTACGTTACGCAGAAATAGACTAAATCTGGCGCCAGTAAAGTCTTCATTCACTAAACGCCCTGAGTTTACTTCAGATACTGGCTTTAACCCAACAAACTATGTATAAATTTGCATATGGCTAGTAATGGCCAGTTAAAATCATAGAACCAAAAATAAATTACGCTGTACAACACGAAGAGTGTATATAATAATAAAAATAAAATTATACATACGACAATGAGACAAACCACCTGAAATTCATTCCCGAAGAATACAGAATACGATAAAGGTTAAAAGAATAAAAAAAAATGTGCACCGCTTTCTTGTTACTGTCTACGTGCAATTATATAAATATATCAGGAGCATGTTTCTAAAGCAGCAATGGCGACTAAACACAATTACACATCGAATATCTACACATCTTGGAAACAGGTATTTGTAGCAAAGCTGTCCTTCACCGAAGTGGGCGTAACTTCATCAACAGTAATACTTAAACAAGTGAAAGGGTACGGAACCTCTTTAGACCATCTGACGTGAAACTGGAAATAAGCCAAGAAAAGTAGTTATATTAGACCTAATTACAAGAAAAGAAGAAGGGAAACGATTTAAAAAAAAAAAAAAGCTGTCTACGGACTTCGTGTTTGGGCGCACATTTTTTACAGTCCGTATTGAAGGCTGTTTGAAATTAACACAATCGTCACATACTTACCTGTATCGCTGCTCCCCCCTCCCGCAAATATTGTGTTGGAATGCACTTGTCCGTCTCTATGAATTAAGACATGCTCCAAATTAGACACAATACAACACCTTTCTCTGTCAGTCTCAATAGCATTTTTGAAACACTTTGCACACTGATAACATAGCGCCCATGCATGTTGCTCTGTAATTGGTGCATTGAACGAAATTAAAATATCTTTAAGAGTTACACAACCGTTAGAATCTACACTGCACTTTGGTGTCACTTTGACATCGGCAGCCATGATAACAGCCCACCGCCTATCTCACTCCGTCAAGCATTCCCCGGTAACTGAATTGCTTTCCGAACACGCACCGCGCGCGACCGGCTGCTGCGCAACTCCGTTGCCAACATACGAATGGTAAAGTCGCTAGACAACGACGTATATCTCGAACAAAAAACCGCGCATTCGTTGCAGTATGTAGGTGGGACCCTGCTCAGTTATAACTCGAATATAAAATGTTACATGCTGGATGCTTCAACTTAGGGTAACCTCTATGAGTACTTTTTATTTTCTTGACAACCGGAATAAAGGTCTGCTCAGTGGAACGTCATGTTTTTAAATTTTGTTATCTTATCATAGGCAATTATTATTATCATCATCATTATCAGAATCATCTTCATTGTCATCGTCTATCGTCGTAGTTAAGTGTTCTGAAAGCCTCGGATTCTAATTTGTATGTTCCTAGTAGTCCTTCTTTGGAATGGCAGGCACAGTTGAGATAAATTAACTTCTTTTCCTGTAACCTTTTTTAACCTTCTGAAGATAGTTAATTACTTTATGTTATTGTAATTATGTGTTCGTTATGACTGTCGAAAAACAGCTATAATTTCCCTACACAATATTCACCGATTGGCTTTCTAATACAAGCGCACTGTGCCCTTCGTGCGACAGAAAATGAAAATGTATGCGTAATGTAGACTAATTTTAGTTTTCAGAGGTTTAATCCAGTATTGTATACATCATCATTGTGCCTTTCGATTCTATGTAACACACGTAGCTCAGAAAGCATCGATAAATAAAGCAAGAAACCAGAAAAAGAGTACGCTCGTTAAAACGTTTGCATTAACGGTACCTTGAACCTTACATGAACAAATACGATGTACTTGATATTATGAACCAGGCGTGGGAATGGATTTTCTGCCTGATGTGAGTGTTGTGTGTTGTCAGGTAGAGGTCTCTGCGTCGGGCTGAACACTCGTTCCGAGGAGCCGTACCGAAAGTAGTGTGCCATAGTGTGGTCGTGAAGCCTCGAGAGTCAGGAGACCCTGACCCACTAGGGGCTATTGCGGCATGGGAGAGAAAAAAAAAATAATGTTATCACAGAATACACCTAGCTTGTACTTTGATATATTGGTCAATTAAGGGTAGTTTCGTTAACCATCAAAACATTTTTTGGGGTAAAATATTAATTCGTTGGCTCTTGAGGCAGAATAACTGCCCTGTGAATTCACAATTAAAATTAAAAACTGCGTCAAAATTAGAGACAAGTTGCACGATGCATTACAATTATGTTAGACAAACGTCAGATCCAACAGCATTATTTTAGTGTGGAATGTATTCCTTCAAAAGTCTTCATTTCCGGACAAAAGATACTACCCTTCGGTACTACATCATGCTCTAGACAGGTCATTTCGCTTCAAGATGGCAGTCGACACAATTTCAAACTACCAAATATGAATATATTAAAACCTGGGTCTCTCACGTGCCTTATTAAACAAACTATATACGATCGCCCGTTGTAACTTGCATGTCCCGACGTGCTCAGTCTGCTGGAGAACTTCTTTCGGGATACGGGTGGGGTTCATCGGATCCACACATCGCTCATTTACGACAGGTGTGTCACAACTCAAAATCTGGCATTTTTGAGCTATTGGTATAGAAAGAAACGTTTGCAGATGCACTTTCAACAGGTATAGTGTCATAATGCAGTTTGCAAAACTCGCCGCTGGAGAGCAGTTGTGTCGTCTTTGCACCCATAGAAAATTATAGCACTTCAAAGCCTTTAAAAGTTTCTCCTGAAAAATCACAAATTTTGAGTTGTGACACTGTTGTCGCAAATGAGCGACATAGTCTTCACGATGTTTATGTATTTATTTGTATTTGAGATACAACGTCGGAGCTTGATTAGGTAATCAAATAACAATCATGTTCTAACTAAAGGAAAATCAACAGACAATTCATTCCCGAACTTGTAATCTGCTGTTTTAGGTTAACACACTCTCTACCACCTCACTCACCCCGCTCTCGTACCCGACTGCCAGCATCACTCCTTTCCGTTATCAACTGCTAACCGTTTTCTCTTTCAAATCTCTGTAGGTAACCCCTCCTACCCGTCACCAACGGATCTTAAATGTGCGTTGGTAGTTTAAATGGATGGCAGTGGCCAGCAATCGCTCTGTCCAATAAACAAATACACCAAAAGTGTTCGGCTACAAAACGGTATATTATTCAACTTCAAGTCAAATTTATTATTTTGATTTCATGTACACAAGATTAAATAACACAGTAAAAAATATTCCGGTTTGGAAAAAGCAGTGAATAATTTATTATAACCTTCCATAACATATAAAATTTTGAATAAGCTGCTGGTTAGTTTATTATACCTGATAAGTTTCGAGCCACAATTTCTGTTTCCGTTAATTTAGAGAGATAGTAGGAATTCTGCAACATAGGGATGGTAACAGATATTGGACGTTATTAAAGTGAATAACTTTAAGCTTAAATTATGTGGTGTAATGTTAAGATAAAAATTAAAATCTTCAGTTAAAATGATTGTCAAATTTACACAAGTCATCTACAGGCGTCCAAAGAACTTTAATACTACATTGCCTAACTAATTCAGTCCTTGAGCTAGACCCCTCCCAGGGAATATTACGTGATCTTACACAGTCACATTAACAGTTAATAGACTCACTTATTTATCAAGACAGTTAGGAAAATTCGTCAAGTCTTTAACATTGATGAACTTTCTATTTTTCATAGTGGTTATCAATTACGAACAGCACTCACCTTTGTTTTACCACTCGCGAATCTTGTTTAATCTTCCAGTGCTTTTTCCAGTCTGACCCACGCGGATCCGAAACCAGGTGTCTCCTCGAACCTGGGTTGGGTGCTTCTGAACACTTGCCTTCTTATAAAAGAGGTGTTAACTTTGAGCGTTGACCACACGTTCAACTAACCCCTCGCCGCAATACGGCCAGTGCAACGCGTCGTAACAATACGGTCATAAATCTCATAGCAACTCCACGCCACAATACGGCCAATACAACACCTCGCAACAATACGGCCATAAACCTAATAGCAACTCCTCCCCACAATACGCTCAGTGCAATGCCTCGCAACAATACAGTCATAAACCTCATAGCAACTCCTCGCAACAATACGGTCACAAACCTAACAGCAAATTCTAGCCACAATACGGCTAGTACAACGCCTCGTAACAATACGGCTGTAAACCTAGTAGCAACTCCTCGCTACCATACGGCCAAGAAGTCCGTACCTCCCGGTGTGGCACTTTAATCTCCGTCCCATGCGTCAGTATCTATTTCACTCGGATTCTAATAACTTTGAAATCAATGCAGCCAAACGTAATTTTGCCTATCTAACGACTGAGCTTATCTGTGATCTGGTCTCGAACCAAGGATCACCGGTAACACCTCTTTACTATTTGCATCTATATTTACTTTAACAAAGTGCCCTTTCTTCCCACTCCTGACACTGTAAATTCGGTTACGTCTATGCGTAATTTATATGTTACGTTGTTACATATATTTGTTCATGAGGCTCGGTAGTTGTAATTCTGGTAATACATAGCCACATAGATATGAAACTGCGCAAGATAATTGGAATGAAACTGACAAATGTGGATACAATGTGTACATCAGGAGTGACCTGAAAGTCTAGCACGAAAACAATTTACACGCTTACTATAAGTAAGCCATCTAAGATAAATGAAAATTGACTACACTTTTTTAACTGATGGCTTTAATTTTTATTTTAATGTCGCAAACGCTTGGTTTAAGCCTAAAAATCTTTATATGTATGTTGTTGATTGTCATATATCACCAACGTGCCAAAAATTCTTAATAGTCGCCTAAATAAGGGATCATTTAGAACGAAAAACGAGATCAACAGCCAATGAATGATGTTACATTTAACGGAAGATTATGTACAATTAGTCAATAATAAAATGATGTTGCACTGAATATCAAAGTTGAAGAATACTTATGTAAAATTTAACACCAACTTGTTGCAGAACGCTTTTATTTGTTGTTTAATTCTCCGACATGTTTCGGCCTTAACTGATGGCCATATTCATGGAGCTTTCGTTAGCAGGTGCAGCTTTGTTTCAAATTAAATGTTAGAAATTCCACATATTAAAATTATTGTTATGATGATTAGATGTTACAGGTCAGTATTATAGTTAAAATATATTTAAGATACACTTAAAACAGTACAAAATTATTTTGCTGTTTGTATAATTGTTGTTTCCAATTGTTGTTTTCACCTTATGCATAGCGTGAATACAAAACCCTGGACATCTGATCACGGAAGGAAGATTGAACATAGATGTTTGGACGCAAAAATTATATCAACAGCAAAATAACTTTGTTACGTTATATAATAGGCATTGATTATTTGTACATGCACTGTGTGTGATAAAACTGAAAAGTTAAATTCCAGTGTCGTGCAAATTAGAACTTAAAAATTAAATTCTGTGGACGTCTTTCAATGTACTGTCTCAGGACCATGTTTGTCCAAACCTGAACGGAAATTTCGGACACAAAGGTAGGGCCCGACCGTCAGACATTTCCACTAAACTGGTCATTCTTGTCATAAATTTTGTGCAACGACACACAAAAATAACAAGATATTTTCGTTGAAAATGAAACGTCGATTTTCTCGACAGATATTTGAAAAATATTCAAGTATCAAATTCCAAGAAAGTCCGGCCAGTGGGAGCCGAGTTGTTCCATGCAGGCAGACGGAAGGACAGACAGATAGACAGACAGACAGGCAGGCAGGTAGACAGGCAGGCAGGCATGATAAATCGCTTTTGGCAATTTTACGATAACACCTTAAAAAAGTCGAATGAATGGTTAAAACCTTAGCAGAAGTTCTACGTTCAGGGACAGGATAAGAGCGTGAAAGCGTGCGAACTGTAAAATCGAATTTCGAGGTGTATAAAATTGATGCTATATGATTTGATCCCATTGAGCAAGGTCCTTCTCGACTAGCAAGCAATCTGTGAACTTGTCCTCGCCTTTTATCGAAAATAAAATTTCTTTACACTGTTCATAAGAACTGGCCACTGGATTATATTGTAAAATATGAATTCAGTACATTTCTCCACAAATAGTTCTGTATTGTCGATTTTCCTATTTTTATCCTCCAATCTTAAATTTAGTCTTTTCCTTCCAAATTCTCAGACCAAAATTTTGCCGGAATTTCTCACAATTCCCATGGTACTATATGCCCCTTCTTTCCAGCCTTCTTAATTTCATAACAATTGACATGAAAGACAAAATTTCCCACATATACGACTCAATCGGTAAGTTTATACAGTATACCAAGACTTTTATACATAAAAAGTTTCATTTTTTTCAAATACTGGTGACGGCTTTGTTGAAAACCTGGACCTTTTGAGTAATACGATAGCACACAAAACAGCCTCTCCCAGCATATTAAAGATAAAATAAAATGATTACATTTAAAAATAAACAAATAATTTTGTACACAAATATAAGCCTAGGTCAGTGTTTGCTTTCTCACTTCATACTCGGCAATATTGTGCTGATCTAGAATACTCAAACGTAACTCATTATTCGCAAGTTGTTCCGTTTCTTCCATTTCTGCGTCACCTATCTTCATTTGAACAAACGTACATATCTACAGGAGATAAATTTTTTTCGAAAATATATTGTTTCTGAGGACTGTATATTGTGCCGCATGTGCTAAAGATCAAATTAATGGATAGTCGGAGCTGCTGCAGAGTAGATGTTATTATAAATTTACTTAGCTGCTTGTGAAAATACAGTATAATCGAAGACTAGGTCCCATGGCTCAATTTGTCGCTAGTAAGGAACGTGGCCTAAAAGTAAACACTCATACAATTAAGCATGTGTGTATTTCAGGATCTCATTATCAGAACGTGGAACAAAATCACAACATAAAACAGTTAAAAATCTTTTCAAAATGAAGTAAATTTCGGACACTAATAATTCAGATTTGTATTCACCAAATATCATTCTGGTGATCAAATGAAGAAGAATAGGCTGGCTGGGTCATGTGGCATGTATGAGGGAAAGGAGAAGTGCATACAGAGTTTTAGTTTGGAAGCCTGATATAAAGGGACCACTTTGGGACCACCTGGAAGCCCGAGGTGTAGATGGAAGAATTTAAAATGGATCTTCAGGAAACAGAATGGGCTTCGTGGACTAGACTTATTTGACTCGAGAGCGGGACACGTGGTGGAGTATTGTAAACAAGATAATCAACATTCCGGTTCCATAAAACGCGGGCAAATATTTGGCTAGCCGAAGAACTATAAGCTTATCAAGAAGGACCATGCTCCATGCAGTTAGTTAGCTAGTTAGTTAGTTAGTTAGTTAGTTAGTTATCCATGAAGAAGTTAAGAACAGATTAAATTTGGGAAAATTTTCTACTATTCAGCTCATATGCACCCATCACATCTAGCGCCAAGGTTAAAGGGAAAATATGCCTATGGCTCTATTCCCCCTCTGGGCCTTCATGGCCTGTTCTAGGATGAAATTTACTATCCAGATCAGATTGATATAAACAAAAAGATAATTTTGTCGGTCTTTTTTTGTGTGGTTTTGAACATGACCTCTAATGTCAAATGAAGAACAGCGTACGAGAGGTGCTGAGGTGTGTATGTGTATGCAAGAGGATGGAAGTGATGGGATGTTGAAGAAAACTGTTTAATGAGGGACTTTGTGAGCATTACTTCTTCCCAGAAAGTATTAACCTTATCAAATCCACGAGGATGAGATGGGCGTGGCATCATAATAATGGAGGAAGGAAATGCATAGAGGTTCTGATGGCAAAACGTAGAAGAAAGAGACCACTTGTAAGATCTGTGCAAGACAGGAAGATAATACTGCAGTTTATCTTAAAAAGTAGAATGGGAAATTGCAGAGTGGATTTTATGGTTCACAGCAGGGACCAGGTTGGTCTTTTGTGAAGACGATAGTGAACAATATGGTTCCATAACAAGCGGAGAAGTTTTTGACTAGCTGAACAATTAGTAGCTTCTCAAGACGGACTTCAGTCCATGGAGTCAATACATTCGATGCACAAGAACAAATTTGCTGGAGGAAATCTAATACCACTGATTACATAAAACGATACGCAGCACGGATTAGAGCGAGTTTTCAATACCAATCAAGCATGCAGCGCTATCTAGTAATAAAAGTAGAATCTTGGGATGTAACACTAAAAAAACCGGGTTGTAGGGGTAGGGGGAAAATAAGTAAATCCATCGTATTATCATGTCTGTCTCACATAAACGGAATTTTTGCAACATCCTAATCACAGAAACATTTTTCACGAAAGCAGAACTTGATACCATCACAATGAATTTCCTTCGCCTGTTCCATTTTAAGAGCGGGAATTTACGTTTAATTCTTCGATCTCTTACATTAGTCAGATATAGTGCACGTTTATCGACGTTGAAGGGCGTGTATCTTTATGTGCGGCAGCATCGCGATATGACGCGGTGGCCATGTGAGGCAGATGACATAGGCACCTGTCAAAGTGACTTAGTGCTTCTGTTGCACTTACTTGTGTCAGCCAAGGTTTCATTGGGAAAAGTGATTTATTGAAATCGTAAAGTTTTCCTTACTTTATGGATGGTCTGGCAACAATCATTAACCCTGTAAAAGCAGAGTTAAATTCCACCTGCCATCTGCTGGCATTACTAGGAACTCACCACATTTTCCACGTTAGCGGTTTAAGGGTTAAGTCGTTAGCTGGTGTTAACGATCCTGCATCTGTTCAGTCAGTTGATCAAACCAGTGCGATCTACATGTTCCAGTTCATCGTTACGTTCCTTGATGAATGTCAATTGTATTGAACACTTTAAACTCTGACGTGAATTTAAATTACATTTAAAGCCCCAGTCCGTACCGCGCTGTAAACACTTTTCATCTCGGTTATAAAAACCAATCAGTTTATGTTGTAAGTGGCACAAGTCGTTGTTTGTTCTCAGATAAGTACAAAACGCACAAAAACAATGTGGGCAGAAAGCACAGTTGTTGAATGTTAAACTGGTGGTATATATAGTGACCACTGGGCTTTAGAGGGCTAAACCTATTTTATAAAACCAGTCAGTTAATGTTGTACAGGGAAATAATCGCTGTTTGTTCTCAGATCCACACAAACGACATAAATACACTGTGTGGGCAGAACGTAGAATTTTTTAATGTTAAACTGGTGGTGCATATAGTGACCACCGGGCTGTAAAGGGTTAAATCTCGGTTACAAAAACCAATCAGTTAAAGTTGCACAGGGAAATGAACGCATTTTGTTCTGAGATACACACAAAATACATAAATACGTGTACAGTTTATGGGCAGAAAGTAGAATTTTTGGATGTTAAACTGGCGGTACATATATTAACCACTTATCTTTAGGGTGTTAAACCTTGGTTATAAATACCAGTCAGTTAATGCTATATAGGGAAATAATTCCTGTTTGTTCTGAGATATGCACAAAACACATAAATACATTGTAGAATTTTTGAATGTTAAACTGGTGATATATATAGTGACCACCGGGCTGTAACGGGTTAAATCTCGGTTACAAAAACCAATCAGTTAATGTTGCATAGGGAAATAATGGCTGTTTGTTCTCAGATCCATACAAAACACATAAATACACTGTGTGGGCAGAACCTAGAATTTTTTAATTTTAACTGGTGTTAAATATAGTGACCACCGGGCTGTAAATGGTTAAATCTCGGTTACAAAAACCCGTCAGTTAATATTGCACAGGGAAATATTCGCTGTTTGTTCTGAGATAAATACAAAACACATAAATACAGTTTGGACAGAGCGTACAGATGTTGAATGTTAAACTGGTGGTATAAATAGTGACCACTGGGTTTTAGAGGGCTAAACCTCTTTTATAAAACCAGTCAGTTAATGTTGTAAGAGGAAATAATCGCTGTTTGTTCTCAGATCCACACAAATCACATAAATACAGTGTGGGCAGAACATAGTGTTGCTGAATGTTAACATTTTGGCGCCGGAATTAATTTTTTAAATTAACACACCCTGTATATAAAATGTGAATAAAACAGGAACCAAATAAGTAGGAATAATGAAACAGACTGCATTTTTAAGAGAAAAAAACAGAGAGTGTATACCATGTTTAAAATATTCAGTACCTGTATTTGTTGAATAAATATATAAAATGCAATATTTAGAGTTTAGCGGTGCGGTACGACCACTATAGAGGTCGTTAGGCGTCAAATGGTTAAAATGACGATAAGCACCTTATTGTAACCAATAGGTTTTAGAGGAGTAAATCAGTACTGACCTGCAACATTGCATTACAGGCAGTGCAGTACCACAAATAGGGTGAGTGGAGCCGTCTCACGGCTATACATCGCGCACCGTCCTTGCGTTGACGCTAGCAAAATCGTACACTTGGTCCTTCAGTTCTCTGCTACTGACGTACTAGTTTTTCTCCGGCACAAAATGTTAAGACCCTCATGTAGGGTGATTGGAACAGGCACAGCATCCCGGTAGAAAGGAAAGTGATTATGGTTGTGGTCTTTTGGTTTATGACAACCATTGGCCGCATCAAATTTATGGAAGAACGTGGTACCCCCTTCGCACCAAGAAGACGGACGCAGCAGTTTGTTTCGAAACACTGGTGACCACTATGTTACCAAACGTTAGTTAGGAAGGGAGGAACCTTTTAGCAGTAAGAACTAGAAATATCGTCATGTACAGATTGACCCGAAAGACACTGAACCTCCCGAGTTAGAATAGAGACTAAATAAAAATGTGTCTAGATCCAATCACTAAATCCCAAAGGAAAACGTCGTTGTTTCAGAGTTGGTAGTAAAAGATTTGCAAAAATATCAGATTTCACTTAGCAGTAAGTGTAAATAAGATATTAAGCCAGGGAACGAATGAATTTAGAATACCTGATTTTTCAGTTAAGTGTCTTTTATGCGCTCCCATTACGACTGGAAATGACTGAAGTATATTCCTTTAAACACTCAGCTCAGACCGCTCCATTTAAAGCCCCAGTCCGTACCGCGCTGTAAACACTTTACAACTCGGTTATAAAAACCAATCAGTTTATGCTGTAAGTGGCACAAGTCGCTGTTTTTTCTCAGATAAATACAAAACACATAAATACAGTTGGGCAGAGCTTACAGTTGTTGAATGTTAAACTGGTGGTACATCACGTAACCAGTAGGCTTTGAAAGGTTAACATACATAAACAGTCATACTGCCCGCCTGCTGACACTGATACTGTCAGTTTGTATAGGATAAAGTGGGTTCGAGCACGAAGTGCTGAACGAATAATGCGTGTTAACGCAAGATAAAAGAACGGAGATTTAGGCTGTTCGGTACTTCGAAATGTCTGTAAATTGCTTCCAGTGTGCATTGTTTAACATCCCAGAAGAATATAATAATGGTACAGTGAAACCTCAGTCGGTATAGCGACTCGCTACTGGCTGGAAAGTACGGGGATCGAATCCTGGTGGGGGTACCCTTCCAGACAGGTCCTGGGGCACACCCAGCCTCCCACACAATGGGTACCGGATTTTTTCCGGCGTTAAAGCGGCCGGCGCGTGGCGTTGAACACCCACCATATCTGGCGCCGAGGTTAAATTAAGAGTAGAGCTATAATTCTACTCCCCTTCTGGGCCTTCGTAGCCTGTTCTAAGTTAAATTTACCTTTACTGTAAGACCTACTTATAACGGAACCGCAAGTGACCAACTTTTCCCGTTGCGTACAGGTCCCTTTTTCATGCAGGTACTAGAATTTTGGATTCTGGAGAATCTAGAGCCTCGGTTCTGTACATGTTTTCCGGTAAATACAGGTTTCCGATATGCCCAGGTTCAGTTTAAGACAATATACGCTATATAACGAGGGCGTTTAGAATTGTTTGCCCTCTTTGTAATGGTGTAGTGTTGGAACGACTGGAGGAGGCTGTCACGTTACATGGCAACATGATATGCATACAAAAGTTTGGTTTCGACTCTTCGTACGGCTGTTTCACTTTGTAGTTCAACACTGAGCGAAAAATCGTACTAGTCTGGATCTTGAAAGGATATTAACACGTCCTGCCATACGATATCAATTCCTGCTGCAAACTAACGTACAATTTCGGCAATACAGCAGTAACAAGTTGCATTCTTGTGACTAGTAGTTTGAGTGTTGTAGCACAATAATTCATGTAGGAGGAGACAATCTGGCATATGTGTTAAATAACAAATAGATGTATGTGTTACTTGCCCTTTAAGGACCAGCTTACACCATGTTACAGTCAGGAGCCGATCAACTATTCTTCACGCACTTTAAATACCGCATAGTTGTGTGTGTGTGTGTGTGTGTGTGTGCAGTGTTAATTGGATTAGTACATACCACCCAAGTATACAAATATTTTCACTAAAGCTTATTATATTTGAAACCTTTCGGCCACTTTTCGGCTTACAAGTCATTTTCGAATAGATCTTCGCAGACAAATTCTGCAAGTGGTACCAAAAGTTGAAATTGTCTTTACTGATGAGTATAGATACTACTAATTCTTTATTATGTTTGAACATGAGTGTTTAAACTAGTGATCGCATTCAAGGTATGGTACAATAAATTAAATACTTTTTTTAATTACCGTGGGAGTTCTCACAATGGGAGTCGTACTTTAAGATTACAAGAAAATAATGATATAGAAAATGGTGTATAACAAAATTAAGGGAGAAACTGATAACGCGTAAATTGCAAAATTAACTTTCACGGAATTTCATTTTCATAAGTTTTACTAAAGTTTGCCCACATATTTCAATACTGGTAAAAACTGGACAGGGTATTTTACATGAAGTAACATGCGAGTTTGCATGTATCGCGAATATAAGTCGTTAAACATTCATGAGAGCTAAAAATGTTAGGAATGCAATTTGTGGACAGAAGTGAAACAGTTTATGCTCAGTACACTTTTCTGTAAGTCTTGCGATTTTATAAATAATTAAAAGGAAACTGTTGCACTCTGCGTATAACATTATACGCATAACGCATAATATAACTTATGTATTCAATCATCAACTGTGATATTCCTAACACACACGAATATTCCCGCAACCCCTTACTTTCGCTGATTCTGGTTCGTACTCGATAATTCTGAAGACGTTTTTCCCCACTTTAATATATATGTACACACTTACAGATTTAAGTATACCTTTATATGTAGCTGCACTCAGTTTTAACCTTTGTAGTACATGGAGGATTAACTTATCACTTGGCCGCATTACGCCGGGGCAAACAACCCTCATAACCCACTAAACAAGGGTCTGGGTGGGCCCCAGAACCGTTCTTGGCGCTTTTGAGAAAACACTATTATAGTTGAACGCTTCGTGGCAGCAGGCTCCATCGAAGCGTCGTTAATTACGTACCGGTCAATACGGCATTATCAAATGAGCTCGTGCCGTCGTTGCTAAAGTAGTTTACTTCTTCCACTAACAAATTTGTCTCAAATGTGACAATACGTTTGAATTGGGTTCGACGCCACGGAATGATCTGGGGTCACGGATATGAGCGAGTTGTTATCTGTGAGATGTAGGTCGCGAGACGCGTGGTTTGGAACATAGTACTTTTTCGCATGTATGTGTGTACATTTCGTGCGTGCGAATGATACGTGATTTTTTTTTGCTTGTGCAGACATATGTAGTTAGTCATGTAACGTACCCCTCGACACATCATTGTGTACTAGGTAATGTAAACGAAAGTTTCGTATTATGCAGTATAAACACACGCAACCGCAACCTCTCACGATGACAGTTTTTCAGGTACATATGTTTACACGTGCGCGTATGTAAACAAGAGTAAGACTTGAGTATTTTCAAGTGCAAGGGTATACTACAGTGGCATAATTTTGGTACGTATTAGAAATAACATAATTTGTGGTATGTGAAAATCGGCTTTGTTATATTATAAATTATTCGTGTTAGATCTGGTAGTCAGTACACGAAGTGCAACTTTGGTATGCAAGTTGTACGAGTCAATATAATGTAGGTTAAATATCGGTTCCAGGAACCCAAACATCACTGAAATTCAAGTTTTTTATTACTGAAATTCTGGTTGCAGCTGTCCATTAACTATTTAAGTTGCACCTTCTTGATACATGTTTATCATTCAACATAATTCGTTTGTTCGAATTTTGCTAATGATCAAGTAAAATTCATTTACCTTGTACTTTACTTTTAGTGAAAAATAAAGATTTGCATATGTATTACCAATAATTTGAAAGCAGTATGTTTGCCATTTGTGATGCAAGCCATTCATATTTCAGTGTGACAGATACTTTTGTCACCATGAGCAAAGTCAGTCGTCCACAGCATATGGCCAGGTAAGTTTGTAATATTTATTTTAATTTATTTTATAGAACAGTTGTCATATGTTAGGAAGTAGCAGACCTGCTAACCACATGGATCAGAGTCCTTCTTGAGAAGCTAATAGTTGATCAACTACTCAAGATTTTCCACACTTATGAAATCTTAAGGTTCACAGGATCTCATGGTAATCCCCATCTTTTGCCAGATAAGTCCACACACACTTCCATCCTATAACTTTAATAAATTTTAACTTCATCCTCTTGTCTATGCCTTAGTCTTCCAAGTAGCCTGTTTTCATCAGGCTTTCCCAAGAAAACTCTTTGTGCAGTTTTTTTAACCATGTATGCCACATATCCCACCCATTTCATGCTCCGTTATTTGATTACCATATTAATTACAAATCATATAGGGCCTTGTTACACAGTTTTCTTCAAATTCTTATTACTTTGTCTCTTGTAAGTCAAGATAATCTCCTCACCATCCTGTTCTTCTACACATATCAGTTTATGTTCTTCCTTTAATGTGAGAGACCAATTTTCACACCTGTGCAAAATAATAGGCATTTTTAGATAGCATATTGTAACACTAAACATTCTGAAGTGAATGGTTAGCATATATTTCCTGAGTTTTTAAGCTTTTCCTTATTTTTACATGAATTAAATTTGTGTTTGCTTCTTATCTTTACATAAGAGGTCTCTGTTAATGTTATTAAGTTTTTATGAACCAGTCTTACTGTGCTTGTGTAACCTCTGGACGTAGTCAAAAGGTTAATAACAAACTAGTGTAGAAGCTACTTACTTTGGACCAATCAGTCCTTTCACCTTTCAAATGTGAAAGTTGGAAAGTGTATCTTAAAACTGGGCACATTGTCTATTAATAATACATCTATTGTAGTGAACAGCAAGCCAAATTCATCCAAGAGAGGATAGCCTTAGTTGAGAAACATTTTGCTGAGCTGTGTACAGTATTTGCAGCTTACACAAGGAAGAATGCAGGGTATGTATTCCATAATAATTTGATTTTCCATATTTCATTCCTCAGTGATTATCTGTTCACAGATTGTACAATTTCATTCTAGGTTATTTGTACTTCTTTGTTAATGGACGAGATGACTGTTATTAGAGAGCAGTTGATAAGCATTCAAAATTACAACTCTCAGGGTTCCCTCTCTGGCAGATTTTATCCCAGTCATATTCTTTTCATTTGTATTGACGGCAGTGACATTCCACTGCTGCCACTATTTTATTATAATCAGTGGTACTGGGTTAAAAGTTCACCCTATAATAGGCCATGAAGGCCAAGTGGGGAAGAGGAGGTATAGCTGTAGTCTTGCTTTAACAATGGAGCTAGATAGATTGGGTGGTCAATGCTAGGGCCCAACCATTTTACTGTGGAGAAGAGACCCAGTACCCATTGTATAGGAGGCTGGGTGGGCCCCAGGGCTGGTCTGGATGGGTGTGGAAATTCATGCCTGCACCAGGATTCAATCCCCAGCCTGTTCTGCCTGTAGCAAGTTGCTGTAATGACTGTGTTGGCCCAGCCTATTGTGGTGGTGAGTTTCCACCATTATACAATTTACCTGGGCTGGGGTTATGGCTTGACACTGCAGCCCCACAACACCTTACAAAACTGGGAATAATCTGATCATTTTGCTGCCACCATTTTTGGAAATGTGAGGTCAGTCTAGATTATATTTACAATATTACTACAAGCTCTCGTTCACAGTGTGGAATCTGTCATACTGTACATTCCATACATACAAGTATGTTTTTAAAATGGAACAAAAGAAGTTCCTTCCGCAGCACTTCTAGTGCTCAGAGGAAATAGGCTTATCGCGGGATTTAGAAATTTAGAAGGAATTCTTACTTATGCATTCTGATGGAATTGTACCTAAATACATCACATCAACACTTCACAAGTCATAAGGGAATTTGTTATAAGGGTATATCTCTCACTGATATCAGAGTTCATGTTCTTGCAGACTACGGACGGAACTCAATTACATCTTTTCATCAACAATCTACATATTTTGATGTAACTGTTACACTACTAACAGGATCAACAAATTCATAATAATGCCAATGAACAAGGGCATGTACAATACAATTAGAGCAATTTAAAACAAAATAAGGCTAACAAAGCATATGTGTCTAATATGGTTCTGAAGACTAACAGTGCATTTGAGAATACCAAGTTTATGAATGTTGTCAATATAAAATATATCTATCTAACTTTAAGGCTTTACCATCTTTGCTTGTACTGAACTATTTCTTTTTTTTTTCACTGGAAATACTCCAGACCAAATTTTAAATACTTAACTGCAGCAAGTTGTGGTAATTCATGTACTTCACACCACTTACCAGGTATGAACAAGAAAATGGGTTCCACCAGACACATTAGAGCACTACAGATTTTACATGTTGTTCTGCAGAAGTCTTTGGAGGTAGTCCTCAATTCAGTTTATCTCACACCAATACACACACTTGAAAAATCACAATCTCATCACATTCTGTTCAACGTAACAACGGCTTTAGCAGTTATAACAGAACATCACTGTTACTTAGAGGAGGCAACATGATACAGCCTCCCTGTGTACAAATTAACTCACCCTGACTTGAATTAGAAACTACCAGTTACTGATCCAAATATTGTTAGAATAGAAAGCTACATAATTATGAATAAAGAAAATCATAAAGGACACTACACTTTTTTTAGTAACCACTTTCTTTCATGTCACTTTTCATTAATTTTTAGGTTGAGAGATAAATCTGATGAAGTGGTAAAGGCAATCAAAGATTATGCAGAAGCTGAAAATGTAAACAAGTCCTTAAGAAATGGCTTACTTCAGTTTTCCACTACACTATCAGCTATAGGAGACTACAGGTACTTCTTTGTTCCAACTGACAGACATAGCTAATAGTTGTGTATGTTGAGTAAAAGGATTTGATAACTGCCCAGGACCTGTACAGTCAATAGTCCATTTGGACGTATTATTCGTTTTGGAGACAGGTCAATGTCCAGCAGCAAACATGCATATGTTCACTGAAGCATGACATGTTCTGTGAGTCATGGATGTCACAAAACATATCAGCTGATATGTTCATGCCTCCTTTTGTTGCATGTTTTAAGTGTCTGTATGCCCCAGTGCATAATAAATTTTAACTCAGCAGCCGATATTTGTGCATGAGCTTCTGTTGTCAGCAGTCGACTGATTTAAAATTCACAAAGAGGACTGACCAGCCATTATGTCACAATTTTGTTTTATAAAGTCTGAGCTGTTTGCAAAGTATTTGTTTCTTTTTCTTTTTGTCTCGTTAAAATGTAAGTAGAGCAAAATTTCATTAATCTGGCTCGCATGCGGCCAGAAAGGTGCCAAACTATTGAATATTCTGGGCTCTCAGGTGGTGCCACATAAATGGGAGAATAATATTAAAATGGATCTTCATGAAGAGGTATGGGGAGACATGGATTGGATTAATCTGACAGGTGGTGGGTGCTTGTAAATGCAGTAATGAACCCTTGGGTTCCATAAAATGTTTGGGAATTTCTTAACTGGCAGAAGAGTTGTTAGCTTCTCAGGAGGGACTCTACTCCATGGAGTTAGTTAGGTAGGTAGGTAGTTATCATATGGTACGTGTACTGACTTTTAAGATCTTACAGGTAATTTTGTTGTTACTGCTTCATTGCTTGGGCTACACAACTAATCAGAGGATATGGATATCTCCATCTGCTGGTTTAGAGTCATTAGGGCCCTCTTCTCTGTTTCTGGAGTCTTTATAGCTGAAGAAGTCGATGGAGTAAGAGGCAAGGGATCAGGGAATACCAAATGGATGATGTACAGGCACTCTTAGCAGCCTTTTGAAACATGTCCCTGAGATCTATATGTTTCACTGATAAAGTTGTTTTTCTTCTAAAATGTAGAACTTTCAGTCTTGGCACTGTTCTCCTCCAGTGCCAGATTGATTAGCATTTGAGAACTGTGCTCTTTTGGGTTATTAGGCAGTGAGTAGTGGTAATTCCTCACCGATGTTTCAGCATTCATGACCCTTGAAGATGGGACTGATAGGCTGTTGTGAAATGTCGGTAAGGAATTACCACTACTCGCTGCATAATAACCCAGAAGAGCACAGTTCTCATCTACTTCACAGTGCAAGCCTGATATCATGCATAATTAGCATGTCCAAATTATTGGATGTCAGATTAAAGGAATTTTGCGCTGTGAAGCTAAGGGAGAATTGTGATTATCACTTTCTGAATATGAGTGTTAAAAATTTACTCTCTGGCCTGACAGATTTCCTACCATAGATAATGTTTAGTGTGAGACAGAGAAAAGTACAGTTACGGGAAGGAATGTTATTGACAGTTCATGAATGGAGAACAATTTATTTCTACCACATTGTAAAATCCTGTAGTAAAGATATGTGTATCTTTATCATTGAGAGATATCACAGTGTTGATAAAAAGTCCATTCCTGGCCTCAGTCTCTCAATCATAGTTTTTCTTAACTGGATGAAGAAGGTAAATGTTATTTTACAGGGATGCCCAAGTTCAGCGCTTAGATTCCAAAGTAGTGTCAGAACTGTCACAGTATGAAGATATTTGCAAACATGCCAAGGAAGAAGTCAAGCATACTACTGTGGCCCGTAGTCACGAGTTGGCTCGCAAGAAACATCTGGATCGAGTGAGGGAGAAAAATCCTCGAAACAGGCAGCAAATAGTATCCTTTCTTAAAGTGCTGATGGAACCTTGTTGAAGAGCTATATGTAGAACATAATATATCCAGTGACATTGTGAATTGTTCCCCCTCCCCTGTCCCCATGGCACAAAAGTCCCTAGTGGGCCAGGGCCTGCTCATTTTTGAGGCTTCATGATCACGCTCAGACACACCACACACAGAAAACTCTACCTGACAACACACAACACTCACAAGAGACAGACATCATGCCTCTGGCCGGATTCAAACCCGCAATCGCAGCAAGCAAGTGGATGTAGACCCACACCTTAGGGTACGGCTACATCGGAGCCAGAACCGACACAACACAGCAAACCAACATTTGTCTGGACATAAATCACCAGACATGTGTGGCTACTTTTAATCTGACATGTCTGTCCAGACTTCTACCTACAAGAGTACTTCTTGTTCTCAGTCTGCTTGTTGTAGATGATGTGAATGGTACATGATATATGCATCTGATGATGACTGGAATGAATTTTTGCTGATGCTGGAAGTACACAAACAAAAGAAGATGGTGGATGCATCAGCTCTGGGAATCAAGAAGTGATGGAGAAGATTTTTAAACTGTGCATGATATTGAGAGAATGTTATGCTAAGTTCAGAGAATATTACAAAATGAACATAACAGCATATTCAGAATATATAAATAACAAAATTTCACTTCAACATTTACAATGAATTTTATTCGTAGTGTTCTCACCAATATGTTTCGATCAGTATTCCGGCCATCTTCAGGGTGATGTTCTTATTACAAGAATACAAATGTACAAATTTGGTTAACTGTTCACCATCACTCCATAACAATTAAAATTATGTAAGTACTATAAGTAGATTAAAATGGATTATTATTAAAATCATGGGGGTTAAAATTGTTTGGTCTGTGTGGAGTGATGACTGATGCAGTAATGTGGTGTTCGTAGGTGATGTGTTGATGTTTTGGTATACTAGTTCCAACCATATGTCGAAAATGGGAATGCTTGTCTCTTGCTTCCTTATTTTGGATGGATCATTACACAGTTGGAAAAACGGTGGATCAAATTAGTGATGTTCTTTGGAGCAAGCTGTCATTGAAGCACTTAACAGTTGTGGACCATGACAGGTTTTGGACATAGCTGTTAAGTTTCAAGACAGACGGAATTTTGCTAATGTTATCGGCTGCACTGAAAGCAGATATGAATTAAATGTCCTACAAAAGCTGGATTACTGTTTTACAATTACAAACCATTTTTTTCTGTAGTGTTGCAAGGCATCGTAGATTCTGAAAGCATATTCATTTTTAGAGACATTGGTGCTTAAGGTAAGCAAAGTAATGGTGGTGCTTCTATTTTATATCACTTCTTGGAAGACTTTGAATCTACCTTACTAAAGCCTGCAAGTTTTGAGGGAAGAGGAACAGAAATGCCATTCATCATCCTTGGTGATTAGGTCTGTCCTCTAAAGACAACCTTAGTGAAGCCTTATGCAAGAAAGGATTTGTCATGTGCAGAATGTGTTTTCAATTACAGGCTGTCGCAAACAAGGAGATGAATTGCATTTGGTTTCCTAACAGCAACATGGCGATTGTTAAACAAAGCAATAGAAACAAATGTCATTAAAGCTGAAAGATTAGTGAGGTGTATCTGTTTACTGCATAACATCATCATATATCTTGAAGGAACAACACATGATCCTTCTGTTCTTCAAGAAATTTCACAAATTCTTGGATCCCGGCATGCCAAAACAAATGTCGGCATTAGATCATTCAGTCAGTCCTCAAAAGGAGCAACAGATATAAGAATTGCTTTCAAACCATACTTCAACGGACCTACTGCAGCTATACTATCACAGAACACATAGGTTTATTTGGACTGAGTGTTGTTCCCTGTAGTGCCACATGATGGAACATATGTTTATGTATACAGTATATGATACATACTCCAAACAAGAGTTACCATCCTGAAATGAAATGTACCAAACTGAATGATATTTTACGTACATTAATAAGTAGCAACTTATTTTATTAGTATTATTATTTCAGTACTTACCTGTAATGTTTATTTCTCCCCTGTTTCGTCCCTAAGTTTTGGCTTGATATCTCTGTTACGGTAATTTTTGTCTCTTTGCTTCCAAAGAGGCGGCATATCTCTAAAAAGTTCTATTAGATATGTTTTGTCCATTGCAACAACACTTGAATTCTATGCAAACTGCAGAAGGTGTCTGTCCAGACTGTCAGCTAGAAACAAACCCACTTTGTTGGGCCAGACAATCAGGAGTTGTTGGGAGACAGCATACAGTTTCATTGTGGCCTCTGATATAAGCAGTAATATGGTTGATTTCTTCTTCCTTGTCTGGAGTCTCTCCAAACTGGGATGGGCTTTATGAGTTGTTACAGTTGTTCTGTTACACGCATATAAAACTTGGAAAGGTAAAGTTGTCCTTATCCACACCATGAAGGCATATATAGGGAGCAGAGCTGTACTTCCACTGATTCTATCTTAGCCTTGTCAGTAGATGGAGATGAGGAGTGAGCTACTGCCAGCCTCTATTCCCAGGAAAGAACCCCAGTACTTAGTCAGTAGGAGGCTCTTCAGGACATTTTGGAGGGGGGAAAAAAATTCCCTTGCCACTGCCAGGATTCAAACCCGTAATTATCCACAGTAGCAACTATACTACCCCAGCTCCTTTGCTATAGATGTGGATGAATGAAAAGAGCCAGAAGGTGAAATACATGGCACATGTGAGGGTTTTTTTTTTTTTTTTT
>Ga0123357_10001714_pt1 | contig 23650 bp, 6 predicted proteins | sample TergutEmb28metaG_FD_89873 | JGI IMG/M metagenome (GOLD analysis project Ga0123357, IMG submission 89873) | Embiratermes neotenicus P4 segment gut microbial communities from Petit-Saut dam, French Guiana - Emb289 P4 | ecosystem: Host-associated > Arthropoda: Insects > Digestive system > Gut ... | reverse complement strand
TCTCTGGCCATTATCTCCGTAACCGTTCCACTTTGGACTTAGGTGTTTTGGGTTATATCGGTATAGTTTAGCATACGGAACACCCTCCCGAAGTCTGGCACATTCCTCCTGGGACACCCCGTATAAGCTTGCAACGAAATACAGAATATGGATCCGAGATAGCTCAGTCGGTTAGTGACTAGACTTTGGTTTGGCGACCAGGGAAACGCGACTCGATTTGCGGAAGAAGAGTCTTTCTCTTCTCCAAATCGCTGGGGCCTAGGCAGCGTCGATTCAATCGGTACAACTGACCCTCTTCCCAGGTAAAAGTGGTTGAGGCGTGAAACCGCAACCAATGCCGAGATTAGATTGGTGAGCTGTCCATCTGCTTTCCCGTACGCCTTCACTGCGTGGCGCTTAAATAACCATGGTGACAGCTTCCTAGACTAACATAGCAACACAATAACAGTACGTAAAGTTGAGTTTTAATTACTCTGCAAGGATAGGTGACGACACTCGTCCCTGTGCTTAATTATGCACCACGCCACAGGGTATTACAAATCTCAACAAACAACTGGAAGGGAACTTCGTAAAGTAAAGACGTCCATGCAATCAAAGTCCAGAGATGAAGATTACCTCGATCTAATGGACGTAACAGAATAAAGTTTCAGAATATTACTTTCATCTGATGGCGTAAAACCCGTGCATATGAAATATACCCCAAAAATGCGCAAAGTAATACCGTTATACGGACACAACCCCTGCCACACACCTTTAAAGAATCAACACGTACTTAATAGCACCTAAATAATGGAATGGACGTGAAGCACACATTGTGCGCAGAAGTATGATCGAAAACCCTGTTCCCTTCAACAACTTCGATCCGACGTAAGCACGTTCTTCTGTGTTGTGCCCGACAGATACCTCGCACGTGTCGTCACTGTTCGCTTACGTACACAACATTGTGACATTTTGAAAACGCTTTCACAATAAGCACCCACCCTTCTCTTGAGTAAAATGCATATTCTGACCTAATGGTGTAAAACTGAACTCCACGACTGAACGCACGCATTCTATCATAACAAATGGTCATATCAAAAATCAAAAATTAAAACAGTACTTTTGTGAAGACTTTCATTTTAAGGGTTAAAGCAGGTGGCACATACACTAACCACTAAGCTTCAACAGAGGGTTAAAACACGTGACATACACTTACCAATGTGCTTCAACATGCGTTAACCACTGTACTCTAAAGTGATCAAACAGGTGGCACGTACGCTAACCACCAAGCTTCAATAAAGAGATAAAGCAGGTGAAGCACATACTAACCAATAAACTACAACCAAACAATAAAAGTCCTTAAATCTCCATGTAAAAGTCCAGATAATTTTCCCCGATTCTGACCGAATTTGAAGTTTCTCGACAGTATTAATGTCACGGATATCCGTCCAGTAGGAGCCGCGCTGTTACATGGAGATGAGGCTAATAAGCGCTTCTCGCGACTACGCGAACGAGCCTAAAAATAAAACTTGTCCTAACACACAGGCTACGGACCGATCTATTTGTACAGAAATAAGGCACTAAGTCTGCTGGAAGAAAGTGTACAGAAATGGCTGTGGAGACGACGGAAACAGCTTGCTACTTAGTGTCTGCGTTTTACAAAGATTTTATCTGCTGCTACTAGTAATTCCTAAATGAAACACGTTTTGGTTTCATCTGACAAACCGTTTATTGCGCTACTACTGGTGGCATGCCGCTGTTACGCCACGCCAGTCGCATTCGCTAATTGTCCACTAAGATTTTAACATATGTAACACCTAATATGTATCTGAACCGCTCTGAAAACTTAGGCAGAACCTACACTTTCAGGACTAGCAAAAGTGCTTGTTCGCTCAGGGTTTTTATTGCAATAAATTGTACTGAAATGATCAAAGATCCATCACTCAAAGCGATCGTTCGATCTAGATAGTGTACAGTCATCTACCGCTCTAAAATTGAAATCGTGGGTGCGAATCCCGCTACGAGCAGGGAAATAAGTTCTCGTTCTTTCTTTGTGTTGTCTTTCAGAGGTATTTGCCTATGAAGGTCAACAAGACTCCATATCCGATCCCACGCCCGCAACGTCGGAGAGCCAGAAAATGGGAGGCCCTAGGCCGTACTAGTGTACAGAAACAAATTTTGGCTTTTAATCTCGAAGCACGGAGGTCTCTTTTCTTTGCGGTCTCTAGTGGGTCCACTGTCCACTCCCCCAGATTATAGACAAACATGGAGCTTTGGAATGATAACTGATAGCGAAAACCCGTGTTCGCAAAGAATCTGTCCTTGTTCCATTGTTTCCACCATAAGCGTCACATGGACTGCCCTGGTACATAACCTGGGCCTCTGCGAGGACAGGTCAGCGACTAACTGCCAACTGCCCATAAAGACGGGCAAATCCGACAAAAATAATAAAATTCCTTAACGCGAGACATAGAATCTTCATAGACGTGACTATGAAGATGGTATAATGTCCGGGCTGCGATGCCGTGTAGTTCGCACCGACACACCTGTTTGCGGTTTCGTTAGGGAAAACTGGATTTGAAAACCACAATCAGAATAACGTCACACAGAGAAAATTTAGCACAAAGTACTACTTACGTTCACCGACTTTCAACGGTATATGATCGAAAGTAGTAACTGCAAGTTCAACTGCAGATAGGCACCGAACTACACCGCTTCACAACCCAAAATACCGAGATCTTCAACCTGCTTATTATCCGATCATCTTATGAAAATATGTTGCCGCCGAAAAATCTAAGAGATGCAAGTACTATGTTCGGTTTTTTCTCGAAATGAACTATCCTGAAATAAATAGATAAATAAGTAAATAAACAAAGCGCGGACTTATGGTTATTTAGTAAATAACCTCATTGAAAATATTACTAAGAGCGACAGTTTTTCGTCCGGACTCTTCTTAAAACGTTATATATCCTACTGAAATTGCTTAAAAATAGTTTTCTGCAACACTCTTTTGTATTTTAAGCTCGAAACTTGAAACTAATATAAACTTCGGAATTTGACGTGAAATTTTGCGAAACGTAAAAAACAATGACTCATTCTATTATATAAATTCTACATAACAAGGATATAAAGTCACTTATATTTTATACTACTACTGACGTGTACAGTAGTAATCACTTCATGCTTTCAAGCAAACGATGCAACAGCGGCATTATAAACACCCTATATGATCGCCTAGCAAACAGAACAGCAACGGAGAACCAGAGAAAAACACGCGATTGATGCGATAACATAATGTCCCTGTATTACACTCGGGTCTTATAACGATGACATTAAACAAAACAAACTGAAGACAATTAGGCTCGAAGAGAGAATACCGACAAATCGTGATGGACAGTTTCGTACTGATAACCGAGTGTCGCCCTACAGTACACAGCCAATTTGATACACTTCTAGACTCATACAAATACTTCAAGAGAAAAATACTTGACACTCGTGCAAATTAATAGCGCTAATTTACTTAACACAGGATAACTAACGGCTGCCATCTTCCAATCCTACTCACTTAGACCGAGACGACAGAAGACTGCACCAGAGCCGATGTGCGTCATAACATTCTTTTCAAAAACGAGGGATGCTAAGAAATTTCCCCAGGAACCAAAGTTTCCCAACAGAACATTCTATACAGGATATAAGAGTGAGACCTGAGATTCTGCTGACGGTAAACACTGCTGCCTTCTGGTACGTGACGCCATGTAATCTGATAGAAATGTACCGATGTTTCAGAGAATCCTGTGTCCTCCTTCAATGGAGTGGCTTTACTCTGACGCAATAGGACCCTCTGAAATAATGGTAAACTACCAGACTGCAGGGCGTCACTGACCAGACGACAGGAATCTTAATTCAATGCGAAGATCATGTAACCCAGTTTAATCATAATGACTGTTTCCACAGTCCTAGCATGCTTCATCATTACCTAATTCTATCACATGAGGATGACGCCATCCGGTGTGAAACCAGCCACCACACTAAACGATTTCACTACTTTAAGAAATTCAGGAACATGCCATTTTGTAGCATGCACCTGTTACATCTATCAGACAGCATTCAATCATGGTTCCACCCCTAACTTGATGATGTCAGCTGTCTGTAATGCTTTACATAAATGGACTTGATGCATACCTGACAGTTTCAACCCCCCTCCAGGTACATTTATAAGAACAAGGCACAATCAAATTTCCGAGGAATACAACGTTGTCTGGTAGGGCGTAGGCCTACCCATTATATATGGTATCATAACCTACGAGTGTAGAATAAAATCTCCACGCCCATGAAAATCTCATATGTTATACACAGCCGACGGTAAAGGTCAAGTTCACCCTATATCCGCCATTAAAGCATAGAAGGTAAGCAGAGGTATACCTCTACCCCTTCTCTCACTTCGGAAGACGGAAGGTGATTGGATAACGCCACTCCCCGGCCGCTTTAACTCCGGGAATGACACGGTACAGATTGTATAGGAAGCTTGGTGGGTCCTGGAGCCAGTCTGAGCGGATGCGGAAAATCTCTCCCCTACCGGGATTTGATCACCAGATCGTCCAGTCCGTAGCCAGTTGCAATACCAACTGCGCTATCTCAGCTCATAAGGAACGTAAAACAGGAAGGGAGACATTTGGAAAATATATGTGCATAATTGATATAAACCCTTGCACTAACGCTTTAACATGATGTTAAAATTTAATTTACTTCCTCCAGAGTCAGCGGTTAAGTGAACCATCGTCACTTCTATTTTATCAAATGGTTCTTAAATTACATGAAAAAGTTTCCCTACTAGTTTCTCTCAAGAATTCAATTCTGTACTTTCCGTCACTGACGAACTCGTTATACCCTACCACGGCACCCTCATCTACAAACAAAATAGCTTCTTTCTTTTACAACTTAACCATTCCTTATCACCCCTTTTCACTCTGTCGCCTGCTAGCTACTCGGTAACATGAGATTTCTTAGGTGCCTGGTAATTTTAGCTGATTTATTTATATCACTTTTTTTTTTAACAATCACAATGGCACTGCTGACTATCTCCGCTAACAACCACACTCCTCAAAATCTTCTCCTCTGCACTTGTAACCCTTGCCCTCCAGGGTGACATCTACAACAGCTTCCCTCTACTGACCGGTCGGAAAACGATCGGGTTTTATTTTCGTTGGCTGGTCAATTTAAAATTCTCAGAAAATAAACTTAAATTTCTGTGGGAGAAAAAAGCCCAAAACATAACCGAAAGTCGCTAATTTCTTCACCGAAATAAAACCATAAATTCTGTCAACACAATGCCAAACAGAATTTCCAAACGTCGAGTCCTGGCACAGCTTTGCTGTTGTCCGCCTCTGAAAGGACATGGGTAAAAGCGACAGGGCTGAAGGGCTGGAATCCCTTCACACAGCGGGTGGTTCAGTAGGCTACAAATGTTCAACTACAGTCCTACCAGCTGCCATTTGAGTAACAACAAAAAGAATCATTCTGGTATGCAACAATATAAAACTCCAGTTATCTGTTGTTCCTGCATGCAAACTACCATAAAAGATGCCACGGATTACACTTAACATTCATCACACAATCATGCATAAATTCGTGGGGGGGGGGGGAGGGGGTTTCCAACAGTGCATCTGTGTAGTAAAATCATATCAGAAGCTTTTGTACAGAGGATAGAGGAGGAATGCGGCACCATGATCTCAGAAGCAAGAACTTCCTGCATGCAGTTTGTTTCTCAGTAACTGGAATATCTTTAGCAATAACACTACTCAAATTAGAAAAGCACTTACAGTTTACTAATGTAATCAAAAAATATGACTGGGAATGAGGACATAAATCACATCCAAACCACCTACCACAATATTTGCCTATAGCAGAGGCTAGTGCACATACTAACAGGATACAGGGGCATGTCTGTTAGATGTTATAGAGGGCTGTAGCACAAAACAGGCAAGTGAGAGAAAATGAGGCAGAAATCACATTTTTGAAGTCAATGTGCAGATCCTTCTTATCAACATCTTGTCTTTCTTTTACCACTGCAACATTGTGATAAACCTTACTATTTGGAGTTATGTGGTTCTGCTTCAATGTTCATGTAAGAAACATGTAAGGTTCCTTATTCTTACATTTGTGAATGCAAACAATAATAATTTTTGCAGAACTTATCCCGTTGTGCTATATCATATTAATACATGATATAAGCATTGTCATCAACGACAACAAATTGTATTAGTCCCGTTAACACATGCTGCATGTTTCGGTCACACTGACAATCCTCACAACTGAGGATGGAAGTATGATATGATATACCACAACAGGATGAATTCTACAAAAATTCTTACAGATGATGAAGCTTGCATCATCATGCCTGAGGATGGTCAGTATGACTGAAACATGTAGCATGTGTTGACGGGACTAATAAAGTATATTGTGGTTTACGGCAATGCATTCATCAATTTTTAATACAATATACCACAATGAGATAAATTCTACAGATATTATTACAGCTGGCCAAGCTCACATCATCATGCCTAAGAATGGTCAGTATGACCACAACATGTAGGATGTGTTGATGGGATTGATAGAATGTGTTATGGTTGACAGCAATGTGTATATCAGTTTTTAACACAAACAATAATGTCTCGTAGGATGTGACAACGTTTAGTCTGGTACAAATTCAACATTTCAAAGGAACTTGCTGCTTCCATTTTTCAGGATAGAAATCTAACCTGCTGATGGATGTTCTTATTCGATGTCAATAAATATCCATCATATTACAAGGCACCACATCCCAGAAAATAGCACTATCAAGTCTCAGAAACAAAAAACTTTAAAAATATTATCTAATAAATATTCATTTACTACACAAACGAAATATCCAAAATGCAACAAAGCAAACACCAGATTGTAGATGTCTCTGAGGGCCTCATCAAACCCTATCAGAATAATCGAGTGAGTGACACCTTTCTAACCATCACCCAAGAACATCCTACAATATTCAGATGGTGATTAACTAGGGAGTAATGCCAAGGTCTTGTAGGTGTATCTGAAGGAAAATGGTACCTCCACTTTCAGGGTCAAAGTGATTATGCTGACAATGCAGCCATCTTATTAAGCAGGATAATGGGGAAGGTGTTTACTTGCAAATCAGCAAATCAAGGGGACGAATAGCCCTGTACTACAGGCCAATAGGATCAACAGAACATAATTCTCAAGAACTGACTCTTCACTTACACACGACAATAATGCTCATACTGGTCTCCGAAAAATGTAGGAAGGGAAGAGCAAGACTGAAGTGTGAGAAACCCCTAAATATTAGTATCCACCTACTGTAGACTCCAATTCCTCCACCATCTACCCAGAGTACCATAATCCAAACACTCACTGCCACAAAAACATTAAACTTACATCCTATGATGTGTCCTCTGAACAATTAATATCAGTGCCAATGCACATATAAAACAATTTGGACAAAATTATAGAAACTATGGTCCTGCATGCAACACACCATATTTACCTGAATATAAGACAATTCTGCATTCAATATGACCCCCCATTCAAAATCTTCAATTTTCAGAAAAATATCTAAACAGAACACTTTCAACTTTGTGAGTGATTACATAATGATACCCCCTCCCATCACCCCACTTTTCAGGTAAATTAGGAAATCATCTTGTGCAAAATCTAAATGTCCTTACTTTCATCAGTTTGAGGAGCTGAAAGAATGGCACTGTGTTTTTTCTTCACCTCTTCCACATTTGCTTGTATTTTATCTATCATCTCGCGGATTTCCTCCACCTGAAACACATAAACACTTCTTAAACACTCACACAGAATGGACAATGGTGTAACATGTATTTTTTCTATTCTTTGCAAGTTGCTTATAAAAACACATGTGGGCGATGATAACTGCCCACATGTGTTTATCTTTCCTCTTGCATGAGTCATCTCCAAAGCTACCAAAAAATTTGGACAAAACAGAACAGAGTACATAAGGGCAGACACTGCAGTGAACCTTACACTTCAACCATTTTTAATGTTTCATGCAGTGCCTTTGCTTATACACTCAGCAGCCCCACACTTTGAATATAGTTTGGTACCCAGCTGATGGAGATGTCAGCAGAGTCACCTGGTTTCTGAAAATGATGACCAAGGTGCCTAAATCTTAATGTGGCTGATGTTTCACAGTCACAAAGAATGGGCAACACTGTTTCCAATGCCTGTTGGCATCCACCATACCTGGGATTTTTTGGGTCTGTTTAAACGAGAGTGCTAATTAGTAGCTCTGTCACTACTGTTAGCTAGTTTGCTCAAATTGAGTAATTCTCCAGCTCTTTCAGCAGAGGGTATGTTAAGAAAGCCCTAGCCTGCCTTTGTCTACAAGTAGACTGCCAGTGCTCCTCGTGTTCCCTACTTGTTCAGTCCCTGATTACTCCCCTGGCAACCTTTGTAGATATGCCCAAGGCAGGCTCAGGTCCTATAAGTTGACATGAGAAGTAATGCCTAGCTAATTGGTCAGCTACTTCGTTTCCACCAAGCCCTATGTTTCCTGGCACCCATGCCAATCATATTTTGTTATGTTCTGCCAGTTTTACCACAGACTGATGGCAATTCCAGACCAATTTAGAATGTAGCTGGAAACTGTTAAGGACCTTGATGGCCACTTAACAAAACATTTGGATGAAATTCAGTACTGCGGAGTTACATAACACTTTACTGCAAAAGTAATTATGTCATAACACAATTATAAAGCTTCAAGGCTCTTGTTATATGGTACAATACACTGACACAGGAACTTCAACATCAATGAACAACCTGCCATGTCATGACTTGGATCTTCATCAGTACAGCTACTAGTACCTTACATTTTACATAGTCAATTATAACATCTAGTAAACATCTTAAAAACAAGTTTGGCAAGTGACACAAAAGTTTCAGAGGAACCTAATGCTTCCATAAGGTTTTATAATGAAGATAGAGACAGCATGTACCTCCAAAACATTATGGCTCATACCCGAAACCACATAACATCTCAACAGACTGTGACCTTACCAAGAAACTTGTTCCACTTTGAATCATTCTGATAGGTAAAACTGCAATTTAACACTTTAAATAAAGAAATTAAACTACATACAGAGATTCCTTTCCTCACAGAAAACACAATCTTTGACCATTAGAAAGATCACACTGTTAATGTTGTATAGGGAAAAATACCAGTATTTATTGCAAGAAATATACTGTAAATATAAATATAGTTTGTGGGGAAAACAGTTTTTTTCATTTTACGCATGGCAGTATACTAACCACTGGACTTTAAAGAGTTAAAAATGTTATTTCTGACTACTGAATTCAACACAGTGTTATAAGCCTCATCAAATTAAGGTGGGTGCGATGTGGTGTGCAACTGACATATGTGGAAGAAGACAAATGCATGCACATGGGAATCTGATGGGAAAATGTAAAAGCAAGTGGATACTTGGAAGACCTACGTATATACTGGGTGGTAAAAGTTGACCTGGCCCCCATGCGTTCTTCCTCTCAGGTGAAAAACATTCAGAATAATGCTATGTAACACAATGGGATGTATGAGGTGGGCCAGCTGCAAGTGTTCGCTTTTTGGCAAGTTCCATTCACTTCAAGTGGTACACAGCCCAAACCCAGAAATGTTGCTAAGTGTTTAACTGCTAAGTGTTTAACATCTTTTGAACTCCCACTTTCATAGCCTAAACCTAAAAATGTAACAACACTGCACTGCTCTGCAACTGCTTAGGATAAAGTTTTTGCATGACTGCCCAGTAACAACTAACAGCTTCAAAAGGCTGCCCTCAACTGCCTACTGAAATAAGCTGTTGTATTTCCAAGCCAAGGTCGAGCAACATTTGAAATGGAAACAAGTATAATTCTTTCTCTCTGTGTTTGTACATAATTACTTCTACCCATATAAGAATCAGTACTGATCCCATCACTTTAAGAACATCAGCAAAACTGTGAATAATGTATGTCTCAAACAGTGACACTGAGAATTACGTATGAATCTCTTGTTACATTTACTATTGCAACTATATTTCATAGTACAGAATTAAGGCACATATCTGACAACATTTAGCCCTCTGAAGCTTAAAATTCATGAGCATTAGATTTAAGATTCAGTTCCTACCTCACACTAGATTATGTTTCCACTGCACAGATGAACTTGTTAATAATGGCATTCAAGGAAATAATCACTGTTTATTCTGAGCAACATATGAAACAATAAAACACTGTCTGGACAAAATGGAAAGTCTTTAATGTTAATGCATGTGGTACAATACAGACCACTGTGCTTGACAGGGTTAAGCAAAAAGTAGCAATGTACCCTTATCCCACTACACACACTTAAAAAGCAGCTTGTCATTCAGGCTGTATTATGGCTTAGGCAATTATTCACCACCCAGTTCAATCCCAGGCAAGAAGTTGTGGGATTTGTGGTGTACAAAGTGGCACTGGGAAAGGCTCCAATGCACCATACACTGCAGTTAGTAAGAAATTTATGTGGTATACCATCTCCACACAACACAACTCATGCAGTACAAAGTTTCTTTAAAGTTACACAAAATATAAAGGGTGTGTACCTAAAATACTTGAACAAACTTCAATAGTAAATAGTAGCAAACAGTTTTTGAAGTACAGCCCCCACATATGCTGGACCTCAATCCTTCAGATTTTTATCTTTGGAAACTTAAAAATCCTACTGTATTCAGTTCCAAATGAAAATTAAAAGACACTTCAATGCATTTGTTACACATGTCAAACCATTCACAACCAGTCCAGGAACTCTGAAAGGGTGCAACAGTTCATGATGAGTTACGTCCACATGTGCATTAATTCAGGTGGAGAACATTTCAAGCACTTCTTGTGATCTGTGACTTGGCAAACAAAAAGAATTCAACAATTATTAAACTGTGTATGTGTACTGTAAATTTATTATGTCAGCTCTAAGTAAAATATTACATAGTCAAGGTATTTAATGTTGAATGAAACAGTTCAATAAAACTCAAAACCCACCCATTTCTGGACATATTTCTTATGAACCCTTTTCCTTAGTCGTAACGTGAAGAACTCTTAAAGTCTGTCCAAGTATTTCAAATACACACTGTGTATGTACACACAAACATATACACACAAAATTTATATATTTGTTTATTTAAATCTACATCATTGGCAACCTGTTTTAGCCTACAATGAGGTGATACATGTCTACAAATGTTCCTATGTTCAAACCACTAATACAGAATTTGTGACTAAAAATAATAATGAATTAAAACTCATGCTGAGTAGCGTTAGAGGTCACAAATTTTCAGATGTTGCAAAATGTTATGTTTCGTTTCAAACATAACATAGACCACTGATTTGTTTCAGAACTGCATGTTGATGATAGAATAAAGGGAGGAGTAAGTAACCAAAAGCTCGCAAAAACTGTACAATGAAGTGTGTCATGAAATGTATTCTACAATAACTACAGCAAACACACACTATTGACAGGAATTATGTTCTTGAAAAATTTCACAAGGGGTGCAACCGTGATTACACAAAATATGTGTAAATTAATGATTAATAAACATAAACATCTGTGTTGCTGTTTACCCAAAAGATATCAGTGTTACTGGCCAAAATTTTCAGGATGAACAAATGACAAAGAAGGCGTGGTGGAAGGACAATAGACTAGGTGAAAAAGAGGTGATCTATCACATTCTTCTGCATGTCCTTCTCTTCCTTCTTGTGTAGTGCCATGAAAGTTTCCATTTTATGCTTAAATTTCAGACACATATCCAAGAAATGGTTAACCTAAAAGAAGTGACAAAGTCATCCACCAAGAGTCCTTTCTTCATAACACTGGCAGTCAGCTGAGACCTCTCCACAAGAGTGTCAAAATCCTCAGCTTCTGGTTCAATAATTACTGACAGCTGTTCAAGATCCTGCTCAGTTAACTTAGCAGCATGAAGACTAAAAACTTCCTACTTCCTCAAAATCTGGGAATCCTTCTCCTGGAACTTCAGAGGCTAACCACCTGGATGTTCCTTACCTTATCCTGTAAGCTGAGGAATACCCACACATTCTTCCAGCAAACACTCAGAGCCACAGGCTCCTTCACCTTCATTATTCAGTAAGATTTGAAGTAATCACTGACACCAACAAAGGTCACACCTCGCTTGCATCCAATATACAATGGAAGATGTCACAAGCATAAAAGCTATTGAGTGTTTGGTGATTAACTGGTGAAGTGGTTGCAAAAGTGAGGTAATACTGTTCAAATGCTACTCAACTTGGATATTCAAATGGGTTAGACCAAGATCCTGAACCTTGGGGCATTATCCAAGATAAGGAAGGCCTTGAATGCTCAATGCTTGTACTACAGAAATGTTTTTAAAACGGACTTCACTGGCATGGCCTTCTGCCTCACCGAAGCATCAATGACTGGCAACCACTGTTGCATCTCATCTTCCAGCCATATACAAACTATATGCTTTCCATTTTTCGAGGAAAGGTTCACACAAAAGTTTTCATACTTAATAATACAGTACTAATCTTAACACTTCCCTTGACCTTGCCTTTAATGAAATACCAATTCATTTACACAATAATGACACCCAACCACAGTAATGTTCATTCTCCAACTCATCCATTATCTCCACTTTCTCTAAGACATCACTTCTCTTTACACTTTATCCACAGGCTCTTCATCACTACATACACAGCTATTTCTGGACATAATTAAAACATGGAGACGAAAATTAACTCTAAGAAGCGTGAGAGTACAGTCAACGTAAATTTTGTATGGAACAATACCACAGTAATTACTGAATGACAAAGGCATATGCAGCCACTTGTGTATTACTTCATATGCCTACACGAGTGTAGCCGCCAATATGTAAGGGGCCTACAAGCCATGCACAAGGGTTGACAAAATAATAATTCCGTAAACAAATGAAACCATGATGCACAACCCCACTAATGAATACCATCACTTGTATTATTTTGGTGATCAAATCAAACACAATAACATGTGTGGCACATGTACCATGCATGGGTCACATGAGAAATCCATGATGGTACAAAGTATGAGTTGAAACACCTGAAGAAAAGAGACCACTTGGAACACCTTGGTGTAGATAACAGTATTATATTAAAATACATCTCGAACAGGGTGGAAGATTGTTGAATAAATTCATTTGACACAGGATGGGAAGCAGAGATAAAATTAGAATAAAATCATAATATTTACATCAGGCTCTTGTAAAAAGACACAGAACCTTCAGGTTCAATACAGCATATCCAAGGAGAACAGAATCCTCTGCTATATGGTGGCAAAAACCTCAAAACTCAAACATGGCCAGTTTTCTGAGTAGGCAAGTGAATATCAACTCTTCAAAGAGTCTGTTCCATCGACTTATTCATTCATAAGTTTAAAAACTATATAACATCAACCTACAGCATAAAGTAACTTAGCTACTAGGGTGATTATTTTGTCTCAGCAGCTCTGTTAATTCACCATCATATGGTACAACACAATGGTCAAGTTCAGAGCTGTTCAAATTAGGTGCTACCCTAGAATAAGCCTTAGGAGAACATGAAAAATAACAAAAAAATGTTCCATCAGGACAACTGATCTCTGGACTGAGATATTAAAGCCAAGACCTCCCAAACAAAAACCACATGCACTACCCATTGGACAAGTTGTTTTGTCATATATGCTGTAGTAATGATGGTGATGATGATGATGGTAGTGATGGATTGTTAGAACTGTAAGCCGTTACAATGAAGACTGTCAAAATGTAATTGGTCTCCTTTTTTTGTGTGTACAGCCACGCACATTACAACAGATTCTCTTTGGCTAGCTTCCAGTCACAGCAGCTATTGAATCACTTGCTTGATTCTTGGCAAAAAACCAAGCACTGTACAGATGTTTCAAGAGCCTGGTTTGTTATCTCCATGTCATCCTTCTCATTCTTAGATTGCATCCAATTAACTCTGAAACCTTTTCAGATGCAATATATTAAGCATGTAACTTGCAGAAGTCAATAAAAAGTCAGACACCTAAAATAACTCTGCTGATGTGAGATTTGAGGTTCTTATAGCAGTAACCATGCAGACTACAGTCTTCTGGGATGTGAAGCCAATCAGTGTGGCAGTGTTATAGTGGAAACACCTTCAGAGTGAGAGACAAAGGCAGTACATTCACCCAACACAATGGTATCTATTATCTACCAAAATGCATCACATCAAATTCCAAAAGACTATTTTATTTTGATTTGTTGTAACTTTACCTGCATCACTATCATTTTACATCATTCCTTTGTTCCACTACGTTGAACAGTTTACTTCATACTGAAGTGTAAATGTTCAAAAATTAGTAAGTTCAAATTTCATGTATATCCTATCAGTGTGGTGTAAAACCTTCTACAAACTATATGTCATAAATAATAAACTGAAACAAATTTTGTATGCTGGACTTTGTGGCAGGTAAATAATTTATTTAAATACATAATGAGCCAGAGGTGAGACATTCTGTGCATAAAAATTCAGTTATCTCCACCTTCATAGAACTGCAGTATATCATTTTTCTGTTACCACAACATTCTTAACATAGAAAACAAAGGACTATAATAGTAGCGTCCCTATCTACATTACATTATGCCAGCAGTTTCAAGCAGTACTCTACATTCACTGTACTGCTACAAGTAATACATTTTCCATGCAAGAAGTTCCAAGCCTAATTAACCCTCTGACTCCAAAACTAGCAGTAGTTGCAGAATGCAGGAATTTAAATGACATCTGCATAAGGAAGACCATTATATGCTGTCTCCTTAACCCAAATTTGGTATTTTGAACATCACACTGCATGACAGGTATACCTTGCATTGGGTGCCAAAGGGTTGAATTTAATGTCATCAAATGGACTGATCTAGTGATAACAATGTACATGTGCATTTGGGTGATGCCTGGTTTTAACCCTGCCTGAGCCATCAGCTATCCCATTTTTGTGGTTTTACTCATACCCTGCATAAAAATGTCAAAACAGTACACTGAATAGGACATAACAATAACACTTCCAAAGCCCTTCCAAGTCACCACTCATGACTTACCCAGCCACTCAACATAACTATTGGCAGCACTACAAAATAACCCTTTCATCACATTAAAAAATACTAATAGCCTTGCTTGAGATCTGTAACCTTAATGCTGGCAAAATACTTCCCTTTATTCCATTCATAACAGCCTTTGCAATTACACAATTAAAGTGGCTTGCTAGGCGCTGGATGGCCAAAGTTCAAGCCAAAGCACAAACAATGAGACTCTTATTTTCAGCAACATTTCAACACAACTCTGACAATTACAGAGCCTCTGATCTAACAGCAGTATAGCAGTAAGCACGAATTTGCTAGGTCAACTATTCATGAAGGCACAATCACATAAGCATAGCAGTGTGCATGAATTTGCCAACTCTGCCAGTCACAAAGCCACCAGTCTCACAGATTTGACAGTGTGCATGAATTTGTCAGTTCTGACAATCATGAAGCTTCTGATCTAATATGTACAGCAGTGTGCATGTATTTGCCAACTTCACATTCAGTGCATGCCATTTCACAGATGATTAATACTGTCTTAAATGAAAACATCAGCTAGAAACACTAATGTATTTGTCCATGAGACAAACCACACTACAAATCAAACTTACAAGTCTGGTAGTAACTGACCAATACTTTCACTGCACAATTGCAAGGCCAAGCTTGCAGACTCATGTTGGTTACCGCACTGTGAGAATTCTCTCTGACCTAACGTTTGGCTATAGCATGCAGCAGACCATTCACGAAAAACTAATGCTGAGACCTACAAGTACTTACATATTACTGCAATGTGCATGTATGTTTCTCAATCATGTGACAAGAAATTCACAATTATTAAGCCTTCAATGCTGGCCTCACAGGACTGTACAGACGTTTAATTCCTGACACACAGACAGCCTTGGTGCATCATAGAGTTGTAAATGCCTCATTAGTTAATTTACAACCCCTTCATCCTGGGCAGTAGTTGTAATTTAAACCCCCGTGCCAATGAATGGTTAAAAAGACAAAATTATTGCTTCATAAGCACAGAACTGCCTATCAGAAAAATTATACAAGTTCGGACCCCGCTCCACACACACACACATACACACACCACCTTGCACAAACCGTAACATGCCAGAAAAACACTGCTTTGCTAATTACAAAGATGGAAAAGGCCAGAACCAAATTCTGCAGTTAAACTGTATGAATTTTAAATCAAAACAAGTTCTGAATAATCCTCAAGTCACTACATAATCAGTTCCTCTTTTATTACCACTTTTTCATGGTTTTAAGTTGAATTTGAAACTGACAGAAAAAGGGTATATGGGCAAAATGATTACTGTTTAAAGTTAAGTCTCAACTTCCTGATGGAAAGAGGATCTGTGCCCAGGTGGCATGCTACACTCCTGCAGTGATAAAATACTGGGTTTTATCAGAGTTAATATTAACAAAATCCCAAAAACAAACATCTTTATATTATTCATTTCACGTACCTTGGCACAAGTTACTACACTGTACTGAAAGCAATTATTTACATTAATCAAGGTTTTATCAAGTAAAACTAGATGGTCCTTTTTTTCATGTTCTTTAATTTAAGATCACACTATCATTTTTGAAGGTGAAGCCAAAATATTTATTGGAAAGGGTTAGAAATGTTGCAACCATGGCCTATTTTCTGATACTAACCCAGCAATAACCTGGAAATAATAAGATAACCACACAAAACCTCAAGCCAGGATAACCAAAATCACATATTTAACCCAGATCCTTTCAAGTATGAAGCAGAAGTGATGCCAGCATGAGCAAAATATTTGGTGTTAAATTAATTCTCCTTAAGATCCAATGTTTTGCAGGCATCTGATGGTTTTGGGTAAGATCCTGGACTCTTATAAGAGTTTTGCACCTGATCCCTGGTCAGATCGATGCAGAGATTTGTCTGTTTACAGGCTGACATTATCAACACTCCACCCATGGTTCAAAGCCAATGTTAAGCAGCAGGTCCACCCCGTAAACCATAATTCCCAAGGCCACTCTATCAATGGCGTAACAGAATCCACATTAAAGGTGTCCCCATCTTAACAACATTTTTCAGAGAGAAATATCAACACAAACCACACATGAAATTATCAAATAGCAACTCTTATGTTTTCCCCCCAGGGATATGTAATGGTGACATCTTTGCATGAAAGTGTGGTGAAAATATCACCCACTATTGCATCCCATCACTCAGGTATATAACAACTACTTTCAGTAAATGTAGTGCCAAAAATCATAAGACATGCATCCAAATTACGTTACATGTACCTCGGCAAAGAATTCATCCATGAATCCACCCTCCACTGTGACAGCAACATCATCGGGGCCAACATCGTCATCATCACTTTGTGCCTATGACAAAAATAAGTAACATCTTTATATCCAAACAGCTAACAACCACAATAATATAAAAGGTTACAAATATACCAATGACTTTACATGGTGTTCTATTACAATCACAGCACACCTAACACAAACAGTGGCAGAACTCACACTATATGTTCCTGCAATGAGGCATGTAACATCTCTAACACAAATACATGTGACACAAATGATTTTGTTACCAGTAAAATCCCCATATCATTATCCTCATAAATAAGTAATCTCCTGGTTCCAAAGTATAGCAGGTAATGGGCAATTACATCCCATGTGCTTGTTATCAGTTTCATGACAACCAGGTTCAGTGTCAATTCTAATGTGCCTATGGTAAGTTTACAGATGAAATACTAGATAAAAAAAAGGCAATGTAAAATTGTCCCTGAGGTTAATTACCTTTTCTGATCCTGTAAAACTATACATGGTCTCTAAAAGGTATTGGTGCCTTATGCCGGTCTCAATGTGTTTACTCGGTAACAACTTCTTTAAATGTCCGCACTAAGCCAGAAAAATTATGGCTGTCCCAAGAAGCAATTGGCATTTAAATCCATCTCCTAGAGGTTATGCACTGTACCATGAAAACACATTGAAAAGGAAGACTAACTAGATGCATTCATAGCTTCAGCATGAGCTGGAGATCAACAACCAGCTTCACACGAAAACTGCATTATCCCCAATCCAATTGCACCAACACCTGCCAGACAGGAGGCAGAGTGGACCCAAGAAGTGATCTGGCTGCACTGGCCAAACACAGAATTCAACCCTGGTCATTACTACACTGACTGAATTATCCTGTGATACACTGTTAATAAAAGAATGTGTTCCACAGCAACTGCTTTACTACAATGTTACTTGTTAATTCATCCAATGTAGTACTACAATACATCCGAATCAAAGACTTGTAACCTAAAATGAAATTCCATAAAACAGAGTCGGCATTAAAAAAAAGGCTGTGTATGATTTCTGTCAAAACACGTTCTTGTCCAAAACTACACAGCATGGAATTTCAAAATGAACTAAAAATCACGAACTTGGTGGTAATGATGTAAGAATATCTCTACATGAAATACTGAAAAGTCCTATTTAATTATATAAATACTGGTAAGTCCTATTTTATTACATAATGTTAACAGCAGTTCTCTGTGGTGTGGTGTAGCTCATATCCCTATTAAACACACTGAAAACAAAGACCGGCTAGGATCATCCACTGTCATCAGAACAGCACACTTGCATTAGTCATCCTGATAACAAACTTTTTCAGTGATATGACATTTTGCTGATGACTGGAGATTTTGGTGCAACAGCAGATATACTGTATAACTAAAGGACAATTCAAAAATCTACGCTGCTACAAATGAATCAATAATGTGGTATTCCGAAACTTTTGAAATACATCTAAACAGAAATGAAAATTGAATATATAAATACCTTTATAAATGTGATAAAGATATTCAGCAAAACAAGTCAATGAAATCATATATTTTATGAACACACTGTACATTAATCTCTGAATGATTAAAATAATGCATAATCTGAGGACGTTTCTAAAATGTACCACACACAGACTTATACTGAACAAAGTATCAAGTGAATGTCACATACAAAATTTGCCTCCAAACTGTCACAAGTTCTGTCTAATCTACGTGACAATTCATGCCAGCTGATATTAATTATCCATCATTTTCTTTCACATTTGGGCATTAAATTCGCAATATATATCCATCTCATGGATCACATTCCAGCACATATTTCAAACAAACTTCGGATAAGAATGACATTTTTCTTCACTACAGGATGCTATACGTTATGGGTGGGTTAGGCTGCACTGCAAAGAGGATGCCACTGAACTTCACTCACCGCTTTCAACGCTGCTAACCTATCCTTCGTCATCTTCGTCATCTGCTAACTGTCCAATTCACACAGTGCGGATTCGTCTTGCTTTATATAAACATCTCATTCACGAATATTTCCATGAAATGACACTAAAACTAACGAAACGGACACTACAATAACAAAATCGATACGGTTGTGATTTCACTGCTTCTGCAGTGCCGTCTGTCAATCTACGCATGCGCGCATGACGTCAACACCATGTCGCAAAATTTGTGGTAAAATTATTGTACAAAAAAATAATATTTAGTATTTAGGTGTTTAAATGCGCAATTAAATCCGAATTTTTAATTTTACTGTTATTTATATTAAGCATATTGTACATTTCCATCAATTTTCTTACAGTGCGATTTTATGAATTAAAAGCTCTCAAAAGTCCACCTTCTTCTACGCCGAACGCCATTGTGGACCGTAAGGACTTTGGAAGGAGGTAAGTTATATCGTGCATTTTTGTGTGCATCGGTGTATGGTTTCCGTCTTTAGTTATTAGATGTGTTATTAATACACCAAGAAAGAGGTCGGTTGAGAAAGATTACAATTTAGAGTAATAATAGAAGAAAATATTCAATTTAAATTCGGTGTTGCGATACCAATTTCCTTTGATCCATCCAAAAGGCGCCATTTCCACATTATTTGTAAGAATTCTGGGGTTAGAGTAGTGGTGTAAATTATTAAGCACGCTGGTGACTAGCAAATATGCACCGGGTATGTAGAAAGCATTTATTCGTGCAGATATGAAATACATGTGAAATTGTATCGGCTTGCGTCGTATGGCGCAAGTTTTTCAAGGATGTGTGGTACGTTGAAGGTGCGTTCTTGGATTTCATTTATTTACTTGTGTTGTGCATTTTTAGGCGGTGAACTCAACGAAGTAACCAACATGGCACAAGATCCAGATATGCCTACTTTCAAGTGTGTTCTGGTTGGTGATGGAGGCACAGGGAAAACTACTTTCGTCAAACGGCATCTAACTGGCGAGTTTGAGAAAAAATACGTTGCAACATTAGGTGTAGAAGTTCATCCCCTTGTATTTCACACCAACAGGGGGCCAATACGGTTCAATGTGTGGGACACTGCAGGGCAGGAGAAATTTGGTGGACTGCGAGATGGCTATTATATACAGGTTAGTAGCCTTACATGTTCACTTTTATCCACGCCATTGTGATGAATCAAAAAACTAGTTAATTTAAAGCTTCAGGTTTTTATTTTTAAATATTGTACGGTATTTCTTAAGTTTAATATGAGACATCACATAGCTCTTGCAAACACTCATAGTTGTAAGATTATTAAAATACTGTGTCAACATTTGTACCAGTCTGGTGTGTTGCAAAGATGTGGAATGAAATATTTCGCTCTGCTCCAGAATCAGGGAACCACTGTCCCAACATCTACACATGCAGAAATTACCCCTCTGTTGCCAACATAAACTGCTAAGATTTCCCTCCTCTACCGGTGGTGTTACTAAACACAGAGGTCCTCCCTTTCTGGAGTAATTCTTGCCTCTAAGAGAGTTTAGGTTCAGCATCAGGTTAGTCTTGAGTAGTGCATCATCGTCAGAAACTCTAAGCTTAAGTAATTCACATTAGTTTACGTATTGGACCTTAAATGTTGCTGGGCAACAAATAAGCTTGGAAATAACTGGGACTTGCAGTAGTACATTACAAGTAATACTACTTACACTTAATCTAACCTTGTTGCTTATGAGATGGAAGTGCATCCTGCAAAGAGTATTCTAGTTATGATACATTGCTTACCCATTTTAGATAAATTGTGTAGTAATAATCAGACTGCTTGTCTCACAACCCTTCCATTGCGACGAGCAAGAGTCCTACACCATTTCTTCACTTGCTTCTTCATCTTTTTCTACTACTACCACTACCACTACTACACTTCGTTTGCCTGTAGCATGACTCTGCCCACCCTAGAGCACCTCCCCTCATCATGGCTTGCAAAGTGTATTGCCTAACCTGCTGTTCACATTATGATGCAACCGATTCTCCCAGCAACTTAATTCTTTATCCCTCTTGAAGGAGTCTGTAAGCTCTGAAATGTAGGTTTACATATCCAGTTAACATGGCATTGTATCCCAGAAGACTAATTATCAATGACACTGCAAAGACCTCAAAATTCAAACATCTGTCATCTGCATGCCTCGGTTATCCCATCCCATCTTGAATAATTTGCACTAGTTTGCTGACTGGGGAGGCCTTTTGACAGGGAGTAGGATTCATCAAATGAGATTTGAATTGAGGGTAATGAATAGAACAGTGTATATATATATATATATATATGGATGTTTCATTAGTTCTGCAACCTATTACTGGTAGGTTCATTGCAAATTCCAATTTATGAGGGAGTGCTTTTAAGTGGTAGCGATATGTTAGCATTCCTGTCAGATTTTGACTGTGACATCAGATAAAACTGCATTTGTGTGCCTCCTTACAAACTGCCAGTAATCTGGAATTCTGCTACTCCTCACATCCTTTAGGGGGGTTGCCCACCACAGTGGTAAGACTAGGTATGTGACCACAAATGTTCCAAGAGAATGGCTATAGACACAATGACCCAGCAAACACAGGAGAATTTTTCTTTCCCACAGTATGCAGACTGGATCCGGGGCCTAACCTTTCACTGGGCAGCTGGGGGGCTTTTTCCCCTCAGCATACAACCTGGCAGTGAAGCTGACCTCTCCCATATGCATGTGGCGGTGTGGTGCATAAATAAGCACAGGGACAAATTTACGTGAGAGAATAGTTGATTATTCATGGCAGTATCTTGTGACAATTACCAACTCAGAAATTAATAATTTATCATGCAATAAACATTGCAAGACATACATATTTGTCATATCTTTGGGTCAGTACTACAGAAAAGAACTTTATCTGTCATATGCCTTAATATACCGTACCTGGTGTCTCATTGTCCTTGCTGGGTGGCCCATCTTACATTCCACCTACAGGGTGGGTGAGACATCACTGGAAGCAATAAAACCAAGATCAGTTTGGTCACATCTTGTGACTGTATGGCTTCATTACTTGATTGTGCATTTTGTTTCAGGGGCAATGTGCCATTATAATGTTTGATGTTACATCTCGAGTTACATACAAGAATGTGCCAAACTGGCATCGTGACCTCGTTCGAGTGTGTGAAAACATACCCATTGTTCTTTGTGGGAACAAAGTAGACATTAAGGATAGAAAAGTCAAAGCAAAAAGCATTGTGTTTCACAGAAAGAAGAATTTGCAGGTAAGGAATACTGTACTATAATCAGAAATTGTCAGGCAGGCCTCTGTATGAAAATGGAGTTCGTATCCAGCAGTGCAGAAACTACCTCTGCCATCCTACAACTGGGGATTAATGTGATGAGTGACATGTCCTTGCATTTATAGATCTAGTTGCTGTGGGAACCAACTCTTCAGTCCAAGTGCTGACTGTATGGGGATTAGTGGCCAGGAAAAGACAGCCATTCTACAGTCACCATGAAAGTAGTTCCATTTTTCTGTAATGCCGAGTCACATATAGTCGGTGCATGTCATCACTGATGAATCAGGAATACTAGATCTTCTGTGTGTGAGGACATGAGAACTGTCCCTCTAATCTGAGATGATACTGTGGCATTGGCTGTATTTAATCAGTTGTCCTAAACTTTATACCAAGTGCAGAATTTTCTCACATTTTCCTTCTTTTTTTCTTCTTCAGTATTATGACATCAGTGCAAAGAGCAACTACAACTTTGAGAAGCCATTCCTTTGGTTGGCAAGGAAATTAATTGGTGATCCAAATCTTGAATTTGTGGCAATGCCTGCATTGGTACCACCAGAGGTGACCATGGATCCCAACTGGCAGCTACAGATTGAGAAGGACCTGAAGGTTAGTAAAGAATTTGAGATTTGCCAGCTGCCAAAGAATAGTGTCAATTGTACAGCATTCTGTTATGTACTCCATACTCCATGGAGCAAAGACCTTCTTGAGAACCTAACTGGTTCTCAGCTGGTCAAGAAAATCCCCGCATTTTATGAAACCCAACGGTTCATTACTGCATTTACAAGTGCCAGCCACCTTATCCGAGTCCTGAACCAGATCAGTCGAGTCCATGCCCTCCATCCCACTTCTTGAAGATCTAGCTTAATATTATCCTCTCATCTGTGCCTGAGTCTTCCAATGGTCCTTTTCCTCAGGTTTCTTCACCAAACACTTATATACACCTCTCCTGCCCCCCCCCCCCCCCCCCCCCCCAACAACCAAAACCACCC
>Ga0123357_10001713_pt1 | contig 23653 bp, 13 predicted proteins | sample TergutEmb28metaG_FD_89873 | JGI IMG/M metagenome (GOLD analysis project Ga0123357, IMG submission 89873) | Embiratermes neotenicus P4 segment gut microbial communities from Petit-Saut dam, French Guiana - Emb289 P4 | ecosystem: Host-associated > Arthropoda: Insects > Digestive system > Gut ... | reverse complement strand
GTGTACAATTTATACAGAACATTTTCGAAGTGACAAAAAATTACCACACATTTCTAAATAGCGCCGAGGTTTAAGAATGCATGGAAACTTATGTATACTCTTAAACAATATAAACCAACAAAAGGCGAGATTAATATTTTAATTTCTTATTTTTGACGTCAAAAATTAAAAATTGAAATATTAATTTAGAAAATGTGCATTTTTATCATTATTTTACAATGAGCGATGCAAAGAACATAAAATTGCATTTAGTCCTCTGAATACCCTCACGTGTTTGTGGTTAGACATGAGGAATTTCCGCAACTAAAAACTTAGCATTTGAGAGTATATTTAGTAGACACACAAATAAAGCACACACATAAAATAATCCTATACTTGCTTGTAGTTGTAATACCGTAGTTCAAAGTTGTATTTCTTCTTAGCGAAAAACGTTCCTGGTCTATTTCCGGAAAATGATTACTTTCTTGATCTCTTTCACGGCATACGGAGCAAATATCAAAAAGTAAACTTCTTTAGAGATTTGAAAAAATTAACTTTGCATTCATATTAATGGAACTGACACAGATCGATAAAGAATGTCTGAAATTTTCTTACGATCTCTACATGCATTCTATAGAACCTGTATTAGGTATTCCAATTGTTCCAAGATCTTTGCCAATATGACCCTTGGAACCATCACCGATTCAGTGATCCGGCGATACATTCAGGGATATCTGCTGTTGGCCATAAGGGTACAAGAACGGCAACCTTCAAAAAGCCTCATACAACGAAGCCGCGTGATGTTAGTTCCAGGAACCAGTAAACGTAGGAGAGGAGTACCACAATTCGTGTTCTTTATCGCCACGCTCCATCCACCGCAGCGGCAATATGCCATTTTTGTGCACTTACACTTTCTTATGAAAGGGAGATGAAAGAAGCGGAAACTTAATGAAATTGGGGCAAAAGCCTATTACATATTTTTACTGCATTTTCTCAACCGTCATTTCTACACTTAATCTTCTCTTCGTTACACGTTTTTCGACGCCTTATTTTCGCGGCATTTTGAGTGAACTTCGGCTTTCTTTTGGCAGATGGACGAGAGTGAAAATACGGCAAAGAATCAATTGCATATCCCAATCAATTAACATAATCTAGATAAATGCTCCCATTCATTGACTTTTTTACTGAAACTAAGGAGCCACAAATTTTCTGACGTGAAACGGTACAAAATACTTCACTTTGAGAAGTTCCGTTCAAGCTCGAAGACTTCGTGACAATAATGAGAACCAAAGAACCGAATGTTGTGACTGTTGACTTTGGCGCGCAAATAAATTGTGATCTCGTCACTGCAAACAAGTCGTGTTGCCACATCAGCCTCTTCCAGTTTCTCGTGATAGTTGCGAGAAAACTTGTGCCGCTTGCTTTTGCCTTTCGGTTTTGAACACTGCGCTTACTTTCACTTGTCATCTTTCGGAATTAAACGCTTACATATAGCAGGCCAGACTGCTGTGTAACGCAAATTCAGCTCACTTCTACTTTACTAAGTTGACCTTCGTGGGTTGAACTTAAGGGCTTCTCTTACACGTTTCATCAGAGACGTGTGGGCGACCTGGATTCTTACTGTAGACCCTAATTGTGTTTTCAAATTGCATACACCAAGTCCTGTAGCGTCTACTACACTCACATTGAACTCTAGTAACTATATATGTGTTCGCAAAATAGATAACGAAGTGGGAAGTTGGGAATCAGTAAGAATAGCTGTATAACATGCAGTCTGTTTGGCTGTGGATAGCCTTGTCTACAAGAATCCGAACGGCTACTGCTTTGTCGCCTTCATTTTATCCCAGTCAAATGGACACAGTTAGTTCTAGGCGGTATGCTTGTAGTCTGGCCATGGTGGATATAGTCCAATACGTTCGTTTATACCGTGTACCTTTAGGTTAGGTAATATTGCGATGCGTTCGTCGGTGCTTCTCCTTCTTACGTTGGGATAGCCGTTTCGCCAGAATGTTTACGGGTTTACTTTCTCGTTCAGTTGCATTCATATAAAGTTTATACCGTTTATTTCTCTTGTCATACTCTCTCTTGTGCAAGTTACGTGCTCCGTGCTTAACTTCGCCATTAGTGTTAGAGAATATCTATGAGACTCACACGAACCTTAGAGTGTAACAGATTTGTTCGCAATATATTCTCATTTCTTGAAAAAATCTAATGACCGACTTTGCCCTGTCGAATATAGCAGCATCGTTAATAATTAGAGAAACTGTTTGCAGCTGCTGGACTCTGTAAACCCGAAGGCAAATGAAGACCTCTTGGAACTCATGGTGCGCATAGCGGAGAATCCTTCAGAATGGCAACAAATTCACCACATTCTGCGTAAGTATATGATTTCGTCACAAGAAAAGTAAAAAAAAAATAGTATAATAATCTAATTTTGCATGTTGCTTGTGTGTTGCTGATGCGTGTCCTTCAGTTTGGGACGTCCGGTTATGTATGATTTAGACTGTCCAGGGATAAACATTTCTGTGGTTATTAACTACTTGTCTACTTTAAAATTCCTTATAGGCGATGGTCAGTTTCGGCTTCCTTGAATTATGTACTTCTTCAGCTTATCAAACATTACTGTAAATGCCGCTCAACACCAAAAGTATAAACACTAAAACCCAAATATCTTATAATGGCATCGTGACGAATCAGAATCTGAGAAGCAAAAATTTAAAAACAGAGAGTATTATACAGTTTGCAGACGCATAACTACTAGTAACATTTCTACCAAATACAAATTTGCTATCAGGGACAAATTTTTGTGCTACAACTTATGTAATAAGTGAGAAACTCTTGCAGTTCAGGTTTTGTTATGACAGCGTAGTGGTAGCCTGGTTGCTGAAGTAAAATTGCTGTTATACTAACGATGCATATCCCAACCACGATAAATTTCGTATGAGGAGAGAGGGAAGTATTCATTCAGAAGAATGGGTTAGTGTGTGACTGCACCACTAATTACTAGACAGAAGTTACGGCCCTCTCCCAGGTTAGGTAACTACTGGATTTATTCGAAATAGAGCAGAGTAATAAGTAACATTAATGAATTTCTGAATTAGCTTGTTATTTCCAGTATTGTAGTACTCTGTCTGCTATAACAGTACGTAGACTTTGACGTTTCAGAAGAATACACTACCCTTATCTCCAGATAACATTTCTCATAAGCGTCGATATCCACACACCACTCTGCACGCCATCACAACATAAAATACTACAACATGAATATTCACTGCCTTCGAAATATCGAACGTTAAATATGTACATTAAAATCAACCCCCGATATAGCACCACACTCACTTAGCATCCATGAAAGACAGAAGAGAAATTCCTTACAATTTTTACCTTTTACACTCTCTATATAGGGCTACATTACCACATCGCCATTCGCCGAAGATTAGTGACAAAAACGTACTTGTAAACGTTAAATAATATTCGGCATAGTGCCATGTTGGAATGAATTTAAGGAATGCGGTTAGTGTGAGTTGGGATATCTGACTGGAGAATCGACATGGGTCAGTGACTACTACCTGTTCAAAAATATGTATCGTCTAAGCACTAGAGAAATATCTCTACAAATATTATAACGACCGTATTATTTGAAACTGGTGTTTTTCATTCACTCGCTATAAGTTCCGACCTTATAACTCCGGCTTTCTTTTTTCTCGCCCCGATAAGTTTCAAGTTTTCAGTCCTAGACTGTTAGAAGAAAGACTTGAGAATTTAAGAAAACCAGATTCTTTGTTTTAACAGATAGTTATGGCCTCTTCGATTAAAATATGCAGCAGACTGCAAAAAATGTATCGTTTTTATAATAAAAAGTTTTGTTGCATGAATTATTCTTTGATACATTACGTTCAGAAATACAGAGTAAAACTAAGCGATAACGCGACTATTAAGTCACAGTCAGATAATATTACAGTACAGTTCTTAATTACATTACCCTAACTATGTTTCACTGGTGAAATGTGGGGAAAGGAATTGTATTCATGTTTAATGTAAAGCAAAAGTTCTGTGCTGAAGCAGACCAAATTCCTGCAGCTTTTCAGTAGAATATAGTCAAGAATTTTTCCACATTATGGGACCAACATTTCGGTCGGAGCTGTATTGCTGATGTACTCAGTGACAAGAATTATTGCAAAAAATCAAGCTAGCTAGCTAGTGCCAACATGACAGGTTGAAAGATGCCAACATGAGAAACTGGATAAAGCATCAACAATATGGACACAGCAGTTAAATACTAACAAGAAAGGCAATGTACGTATAATGTAATATTGAGGCGCGTTAGTACAACCATTGTTGCTGTAAAAAAGCAATAAGTATTAATTTTCTTAGTGTGTGTTTGTAGCCTTAGTTATCTAGCACGCAAAGCGCATGCACCGTATTATATCGACATCAGTGGCCTGTCTGGTTCTAACATGTTTTTCGACATTATCTCATAAACATCACGATTTTCGAGAAAAAAAAAAGGTTGAATATAAAATATATGTTTTGATTTTCTTTGAACTTATGTCTGAAACATTCTAAGAAGAGTTGGGCGAGATATGACGAGAAATGTATACTGGCCCTCGTATAAAGTAACCGTTATTCTTGTAAGATTTTAATTGAAGCTTCAATTTTCTAGAAAGATTTTCGAAAAATCCTGAAATATCAAATTTCATGAAAATCCGTCCAGTGGAAGCCGACCTGTTCCACGCGGACAGACAGACAGACACTACGAAGCTATAGTCGCTTTTTCGTGATTTTGCGAAAGAGCCTAAAAATGGTACAGAAACGGATGAGGTTATTAATAAAGAACGAATATTATTTGCTAGTATTGCACAGTACTACTGTAAGAAATGTTCTGCTGAAGTGTTCTTAATTTGTAATTAACATCGTTTTACCGTTTTAGGTAAATCGGATTATCTTAATGAGTGGCAGTATTTCGATATACGGCTACTTTCGACATACCGATACAAAATGCGGTGAACAAACGGCGGCGCGCTATCGGGGGTTCGCTGTATTTTTAATATTTCTTCGCGATTACTTCATCTCGCTCTACAAAAACAGGAAGCAAAATTTACGATTTTAGTCTAAAAATGTGTCTGAATCGAATTTAGGGATGATTCACTCAAATAGGATAAACGCATCCCCACTTCCTTAATTAACTCACTGACGCGCCCCTTCTGTTCCGATGCCTTCTTCCGCATCTGCTCAAGCCATCTTCATTTCCTCCTACTTGGATCTTCTTTTGCGGTTTTGTCGATAACCTCCATATTTAATGGCGACAGCTCACGATAAATGTTAGTTTTATATTTCGCAGTTAGGAGTTCCATCTTCCCGAACAAGAACTCATTAAGCTAACAGTGCTTCTTACTTAACTCAGTTACAGCGTAACATAACGTACCTGAAATATTCATTTTTGTTCCTTACTACTCTCAAAACGTACGTCATCTGTCCAACAGTTTAAATTTGTGTAGGATCCGTTACTCACAAAAAAAAATGTCTAAAAAGAAACTTCGAAAGGGATGTATATCGAAAAAGTTCTCCGATCTCGAGAATAGAGTTAAAGCCTAAAAATGAGAATAATAACTAGTATCATACATTAATATGTTCCATATCGGTACAGGAAATGAATATTTACACTTATGTAGTGAATCGACAAATGAATAATGGTAAAATATGCCTTCACGTACATTATCACTCCCTTTCATTCTTCAGTCAATTTAGCGACCATCGTCACGGTGCTATACACGAATACTGATAGCACACAAACAAATTGGCAGTTTGTTTATATATTATCAGAATTCGTGTAAAGCGCCCTGACGATGTTCGCAAAAGCAACCGAAACATGGTAGTGACTAATAATGTATGTTAAAGCGTATTTTACCAGTGTGCATTTTTTGGTCCCCTAGGTAAGTGAAAATCATGTAGTAGGTTTAAGACGGAAATACAAAATTTAGTCGAATTGGAAGAAAAACAAATAAATATTTACCATTTTTATTCATACGATTATTTTTCTTTACGGTAGAATATTCAGTTAGTGTTATTAAATGCAAACGAATGTTGTGCTGACTGACTGCAATAACCAGTTGCATTTCTTTCCCTCTTTCTGTCGAGGAATTTATCCGAGAAGTAAATTTAATCTAAGAGATAAACGCTTATTCTGTCAACACAATATTCGCAGATTACACTGAATACTAGATGCAATCAAATAAACGGAAGCGAAGAAAGAATACCAAAATTTAGTTTCTTTCTGGTAACACAACATATATCAGCAGCACAAATTTCGTACTTGTGGTCTGGGTCAAAAGTACAAAACTTCACAGGCTTATTGTGTATAATCATATCTACACTTCATTATCCGAATTAAACCGTACCGTGTCTGAAATGTACAAATATAGGGTTTTCTTGTGATTTCACGTGCGCCGGGTTCAAGATACTTGACTCTATGAGGAGTTAACAAACCTACACATTAAATATGATTTTGTTGGACACTGCATTAGGCACAGAACTAGGAGCTGAAACAGTGAAATGGGACAAAGTAAAGGGCGTGGCAATAAGCAGTTTGAAGTAATTTAAATGGTGTCATTCGTTTTCCCTTCCCTTTATACGTAGGTTATTCGGAAAGTAAGTACCGTCTGCGCATATCTCTCGCGCATCCTCGAGACTGTCACTTTAAGCATGCGCAGTGACTTCCTCTATCAATTGAGAAGCCACAGACCCCATTTCGTGAAATTCGTGTTATATTTATGTTTGTTCCTTTGCGTTAAACATGTTTAAGACAAATGAAGGGGCCGCCGACTGTGAAATGCGGTCTGTAATTCGTTTTTTGAACTATAGGAATGTGCTACCAAGTGAGATTTATCACCAGATCTGTCAAGTGTATGGTGACAATGCGATGAGTAGTGGCATGGTTAGGAAATGGGTTCGGATGTTCAATGAAGGACGAGAGAACGTGCACGATGAGGCGCGAAGTAGGCGTCCATCTATGGTGAATGATGATTTGGTGCGTAAGGTCGACGAAAGAGTGCGTGACGACAGACGTTTCACAGTTTCTGATCTGTCTCTGCACTTTCCTCAGATTTCAAGGAATCTACTCTATGACATTGTCAGTAGTCATTTGGGTCGCAGGCGGCCGCATTCTATGAGGAGGGTATACAAAACTTGTGCCCCCCCCCCCTACGACAAGTGCTTCAATAATGGCGGCGAATATGTGAAAAACTAGTTGGAAGAATACAGAATCTGATAACAATAAAATTTTATACGAAACATCAATCGATTTCTTTTTACAGCGAAACGGTACTTACTTTCTGAATAAGCCTCGTAATTCTGTCCATGAAGGAATGCTGTGAGCCGTCCGCCGTTTTAACCTAGTACCAAAACTCTATGTCCTAACTTCTTTGTAGCACAGTGGTTCTGCGTGTGCGTTTATAGTATAAATATCGTATTTTAATGTAGGCACAGTATTTAATTTAAATACATTAAAATTTCTCCATGAAAGTCGTCGGAAAAATTTCCCGTGTTGGGTAGGGAACACAAGCTTGCGGGTGTGCTTTGAGGTAATCCTCGTAATCATGTAAGATCTTGGCACAGGTATTTATAACCAGGAAAATGTAAACATGGAACGTTTAATAGAAACCCATCTAAGGGTTATCAGAGCGCAATGATAAGTTGCGTCTTTCAGCTTCGAGAATACTTTCCATCGACACACCACCATACCGTTACGTGAATGTGTTTAAACATCCCTGTAACGCTCCCCGCGTAGACTTTCTGATCCTGTACCTCAAAAGAAATAACTCTAAGGGCACCAATTCCGAAAGTGTAATTCCTCGTAAGGTTACCTACAACCGACAGACACATCATCGTGAATCAATTTTATAAAATGAAGTTGGAGAAACCCCCATATTGGCATTTTATGTTTTCATATCATTATTAGCAATATGGCTATCAGTCGTAAATCCGAGGAAGTAAAACAATTTACATACATTGATTCAGAATCTCAAGTTTTGTTTCAAGAGCGTTTTCAAAACTTTGTTCACGTATATTTGCAAAAATGAAAAATACCAGCACGGTAAACTAGCAAAATGTTGTTTCTGGGGCGACAGATTGTATCTCACGATTGATGGAGCTGAGTCAACTTTAAATCCATCGCTCCCTGTCACGAACATGACGTGCCCACAAAAAAGTATCCCTTCAGAACATTTCAAACAAGGGCCTCCGAGGCACTTCGAGCATGTTGGTGTAAAAGAAACGTTCTGAATTCGATTTTGGTTTGTTCCGCGTTTAATTGTGACCTCTTCTGCCACTACCACAACTGATATTTTAGGCGTTTCTTTCATGCTGAATCGTACATTCTGAGCAGTGACTTCAAACAGATCACAATGTTTGGATTGTTCCGTATTCCGTGCATTAATTAGATGCATAATGTTTATTAACGACCAAGAAATGCGCTTCAGTTTTACTTATGTACTTTTATTGTAATATCTTCATCAAGATGTTTTGGCCAGTAATGCGGCCATCTTCAGGATGGTTTCTTTGATACAAAAATACAATTGTAATTAAATGTGTCAGAATCACTCCACTATATTAAATACTCTGACCAGCCTCTTGGTCTAGTGGTCAGAGTCTCTGACTACTAATCATGAGGACCCGGGTTCGATTCCCGGCTCTACCGTGGGAATTTTCCCTGAAGGGGAGGATTCCCGCGGTGACCATGGTCTGGGTAAGTTAGTCGAATTTAGGTTTAAGGGCCCTCCTGGCACTACATCCTCTTATATCACCACTCACATCATCGGGACAACGTAACCGCTCCTCATGGGCGTCCCAAACTCAGAAGTCGGTTACACTTCTGCCATGCCCAGGAGGGAAGACCACGAAGTCCGTAAAGAACATATGGGGCATTGGATAAAAATAATTAAACACTCTACAATTTTCGGTAAAATTTACCGCTGAATAATAAAATAAAATATAGATGATTATTAAATTTCGGAAGTTAAAATTATTTAGAGTTTGTGAAGCGACGTGTACAGCACATTTATATGGTGAGTTATAACCCGGAGAGTTGGGCGATGTGTTATCTGGAATGTGCACTACTCCACGTTTTATTCTATTATTCAACAGTAAATTTTAACCAGAAATTATATGGATTTTAATATTGTGGAGTGATTCTGACATATTTAACTACAATTGTATTCTTGTGTAAAAGAAATCACTCTGCTGGCCGAAACATGCTAGTGATGATATTACAGTAACAGGATATAAATAAAGCAAAAGTGTGTTTGTTGGTCGTTAATACACATTATGCATGACACAATACCTCAAAGCATTCACCTAATCAACATTCAAGATCTTACGACGCCATTTGGCGTTACTTAAATTATGTAAAATCGCACATTACATTATCCGCATACATTTCAACTCACTGACGAGGAAACCCATGGCAAAACTGGCTCTTCCTTATGAAATGATTAATTTGCAAGATTTACGGAAGATTAATCAATTACTGCCGTCTCACAACAATCACCATAACGAATCTGAGTGAGAAACTGTAACGACTAACTTGCAGTTCGCTACTTATTGTTTAGTACCTATACAACAGCGCAAAGGCAGGGACGAGAAAGTTTGGTACTGAAGCAGTTCCCTCAACTACTGCAGAAACTATGTTTTATATATATACATGTCGCAGAACAGTCAGCTGCATAAAATGTACAGCGTAAAATGATAACCGTAAAAAGAAGTTGGGACAATTATGGAAGGAAACACAGTGGCATGTTCTGTAAAATATTCCGTGAGAATTAACACAGACAACTACTATTGTTAATCTTTGATTTAGAACGGCTTATGCTGTAGAAATCTCGTCCGTTTCGAAATGATGGTCATGCTCTTCGCTCTGTTCTACAGGCCTTCGTCTGATGAATTTCTGTAGGTTGGTGCTGAGCAATGTAGAATCGTTGAATACTTAAAGCTAACGCTATAAAACGGGTAAGAGCTAGGTGGTTTGACGACCAAGTAAAGAAAGACAGTCACGTTTAATCATGGTCATCTGAAGATGACCATGATTAATCGTGACTGCATTTAGATTAACTTGACGTATTAATCATCGATAATAAAGACAAAAAAAATGTTAGTTCATAATTTGGAATCACGTTGACTGATTAAATGAAGTAAATATACATCACCGAATGGTTGAGAAAGTCCGTTTACACGTAGCGATTTCAAACCCACACCTTTAGTTACATTCATTTTTAGTGCTCAAAATTTCAGTTATTTCTTTGGTATAACTTTGGCAATTTTAAATTGGAATAGGTCATACAAACATCAATACTTTTCTGGCTGCTTAATTATAAATATCACTTATAATCTAAATAGAAATTGGAATTCACACAGGTTGCTAACTTTTTTTTCGACAAGACTTCTTCGATCAAGCCACAGTTTGCTCTTTAGTGAAAAAGCTCTCCTCACAAACATTTAATTAGCGATTCCACCACCTAGTTAAACGAGCGAAGGTGCATGAAGCTTCTGATTCCAAGTTTACGATAGTTAATAGATCAGGACCTAGTGCTAACAAGGGTAATTGCAAACTGGATTCAGCAGATATTGATACATTTTAAGCAAATCCAAGAAATGACAGATCTCAGCGTTCCTATACGCACAGAGTTGGCGTAGTGAAGTGCGAAGACGTCCATAGGCTACCCCATTTGTTACGGTGTATGACAACTTTGTCAAATAAAAAAAAAAGTATTTCAGTAGATAACTAAGAAGCTAAACTGAGCTGTTTTCAATCTGATTATCTTATTTTCCTGATGGTCTGCATCGACTAAAATTTACAAAACACAATTATTAAAGAATGGGGTATTATTACTAATCCAATAAAGTAACTTCCACAGTCCCCGTCAAGATGCCAACGCCATCCCCTGCGGACGAACATTATTTCTCCATTTAAGTGCTTCGCTGAATGTTAAAGAACGTTCATCCATCCTAACTGGCTGTCCGCGAATCCTTCTTTCCTTGTCCCGTTTCTCTTTTATCTTTTTGTCCCTTTTCTTCATTCTCTCTTTCTCTTCTCCGCGTCTTCTTTCCATCATTTTTATTTCTACATACCCCCAATTCATTCTCATTCTTACCTATCTTTCTCTTTCTCAGAACTCATCATTGACAACGGCGGTCCAATCGAGATACTTTGCTATTCGTTACTGTTACAAACCTGACATTTAATTCAAGACAAGCTGTGCAACTGATGAAGTGTACAAGTAGCATTGTTTTACACCCCCTTATTTCACACCTTTTTGCTTTACGGCACCTTGCCAATATACAACACTTCTTAATTTGCACCCTTTTATTTTCGAACTAACGCCCTCTGGCTGGCTGCGACCTATTACGCTAACCCCTACCTATTGTATTCCATTATTCCTCATGGGAATTGCGTTTTTTATTTACGCCCACGTTTTCAGGAACTCAACTATGGCGTGAAACAAGATTTTGGTGTAGTTAAAGGAACTAAAAAACAAAAAGGAGGAGGCAGATGGAGGAATTGAACTGCGAGTGTATTCGGAAGATTGTGAACAGAAATGAGTAACGTTCTGCAAGTAGAACAGCAACCGAGGATGAGGCTGACACAAAAGAAGTTGGGGTGCAATAATTGTTTACTTGAAGAGGGAGAAGAGAAGTTGTGAGGTGAGATACAACTCCGCATGTAGCAAATATCCCTAGCCCTCAATCCGCTGAACTCTAGGAGGCCCACTTGGAACTTCCAGTGTGTTCCTGATGCATATTCACGTATACGATACAGAAGCCGCGCTTATTTTCAGTCTAACCAACGTCAAGACTCTGCCTTCATTAAATTCATTATCGTCATCCTTTCAACAGAAAATATGTACGGTGTTCTCGAAGTACGTTTCTGTACTGGTAGACAATGAAGTGTTGTCTTAATCAAGTGAAGGAAATTCATGTCCAGGAGAATCTTGTCATGAACGAATGGGGTGATGAAATATAAGCTGTTTCGTGACAAATTCTTCCAACCATGGTGTTAGAGAGAACAGCCTTTCACAGGCTAACCCATACCGAATATATGATGGGCACTGCCGAGTTCATCCAGCATGCAACGCCACACATTTTGTTTGTAGTCCCAAGAATTCTGATAGTTTTAAATTGGATTTAAATCGAAATACAAACGTTTACAAGAAACCTTCTGCCCAAAAACTTTCAATTCGACTTATGTGAGTTATCTCTATGACATTTCTTACCGATGGACCGCAGATAAAGGGAACTACAAATATCCTTAAGAGAAAGGAAGAGCAGATATTTGGTGGTTCTCCTTGGGGCTCAGGATAAAATTTTTTTATCGCAGGACAACCTAATACATGACAAAATGTTGTCTGTGCCGTAAGAAGGGTACCCTGATGTCCTGAAAATGTTCCGGTGTATTCCGATGGTTTCATCGTAAGTCCAAAAGCAACACTCTGTTTATATTACGGATTCACAACCTGTGCCTGTCCGCGATTATTTCACGCCCCTAAATACCGAAGATCGTAGTATATTTTAGACGTCTCTCTTCTACCTAGACATTTTATTACATAACTCAAGAAATTATAAGATTTTGGTCTAAGAATGTGAAGAGTGGTTATACAATTCAAGGGCTTCTATTATTTCAGCTGGTGAATGTAAATTACACCCATCTTTGCGAGTCGAGTGCTTATTCTTCAAGGAATTAAGCAACTTCACACATTTTATAAGAAATTTGTTGGGTCTCAGAACCTGAGTTTACGACATGGGGAGGAGAAACACCTCAGAAACTGATAAGTTTCGAAATAAGATCCTTCATCCAGTAGCCGGTCACTTTACAGCAACGCTTATCCCAAAGTACTATGTCAGGAATAAGAGACGCCAGCACAGTGGTGCGTGTTTTGTTGTCTTCAGAGGCATCCAGACAAAGCTCTCGAACATCCGTACAAAACGACAACACCAAAAAGTATTTTAGCCATTACGAATGAATTAATTAGTTAATTATAAGTTACTGGTTTTTGCAAGTGAACACCACTCCCATGGCATTTTATGCACAATAAATTTTCAACTACTACTATTATTTTAATAAAAAAAATTGTTCAAAATTAATATTAAAAATTCAGTTCCTGCCTGAGAAGGCGTATATTGCACCGTGAAAGCTTCGCCTTTCTTAGATATTACGCACCCTAGATTAGTAGTAAGGTACCGACGTTTCGGGACACCATATCGGTCCCATATTCAAGGGTCAAGCAGTATTCTAATTGGCTAATATTCTTGGACTGCTTGACCCTTGAAGACGGGACCAATAAGTTTGTCCCGAAACGTCGGTACCTTACTACCAATCTACGCTTCATAACATACCAGAAGAAAGAAGATCTCATTTACAGCGAGGCGGAAACCTGAAATCGAACATATGGCCTTCTCACTATAAATACCAGTCGGTTTAAAGCTGTTTAGGAAAATAATCGCTGTTTATTGTGCTCACCATATGAAGCATTTAAATACAATCACTGCCCAAAAGTCTGTTAAGTCTAGTGGTACATACAGTAATCTCTAAAACTTAAAATGATGAAACATAAATGAAACGTGCTCCTTGGTGTACCGTCGAAGGTTATTAGGTAAGATACTTTACATTTCTGGTATTTAAATTTATAGAAAATATTTAACAGTTACAAGTTGCGATTACAGCTTAGTGATACACATCTCTGCAGCAAGGCGTAATTACATTTATCTGCAAGGATACAGCCCTTCTAAATGGCTAATATTTGCAAAGATTCATTAGTGTGTCCATACGACCATCTTACAAGACTTGCCTTAAACAGAATTTAATCAGTTGCGCAACCTCAAACTGTTATTTGATTCTTTAAGATTCATTTTAGTACTACTGCCAGTCTTCGCCTAGATTGCATAAGCGTTCGTTCGTTCCAGCTGTTCCACATCTACCACGGCCCTTCTGTATGCCTCTCTCTCGTTTACACCTCCTTGACTTCATCACCTATATAACGTTTGGTGAAGAATCTGTCCAGGTATGAAGCACTGTGTTATATTTCGTAGGTAATAGTTTTATATGACCTATCACTCAAACATTAAATCTCAGGAAAGTCAACTGTCAGATGTTCTCTACGGTCTACTCTGTACATCTGCAGTTACTTTCTATATCTGAAAGCTGCCTTTCCCATCTACATTTCGCAAACACCATTTCTTAGGGTTGGGGCACTCTCTCCTAATTGTACTAAGCTGTTCGCAGGGTGAAGTTTGAACTATTTATACTTCTCTCTTCTGAGAGCCTTTCCTATTCCCTTCGTTTTTTAAGGCAGAGGTGAAGTGATCCCGTTATGGGCCCGGTGTGGCCCAGAGGGTGGCTAGAGTTATAGCTCTACTCTTCCATGACCGCGGCACTAGAAGGTGGTGAGTGGTCAACAGAACGTTCCGGCTGCACTTTACCCCCGGGAAAGACTCGGTACTCATTTAACAGGAAGCTGCGTGGGTCCCAGGGCCGGTCTGGACGGGCGGAAAATCTCTTCCCCACCGGGATTCGATCCTGGACCCTCCAGCCCGTAGTCAGTCGCTATACCGACTGAGCTACCCGGCCCACTCCTTCGTTTATTACCATACCTAACTATTCACATAATTCGCAAATTCATACAAATACTCCTTTTTTTTCCTGATTTATCCCCGGCACAGTAAGAGGTATTTCACTTCTTTCTAGCGTCCAGACCGACTCTGGGACCAAACAACCTCCTACTCGGTGGGTATCAGGGACACTTTCCCCGAGATCAACATGGCCCGTACCTCAAGCTCGCCACTCACCTCTATATGGTGCATAGGTTAAGAGTGCGTGGACCTGTGCTTCCTCTATCCAGTCTTACTCTATGGTGAGGAATGTTTACAGAGCTGATGTATGTATGCCGTTCTTGGGCTGCATTAGGAAGGAACCCATATCGACACTCGACCGGGTTACCCGTAAAACTGAGGTATCTTAGCGGCTTTCCTCCCTTTCTCCAAGCAATTTAGTGCCTTCCATAACCGTACGTACTCTGCGTTTATTGTCATTCCCCAATTTCATTAAGTACTATACAACTTCTGCAGTCTAAGCAGTATATTTAAATAACCGAAGAATTTAACCATGGCAGCAGTTTTGCATCTTAGTGCCAATAGTCGTCTCGGTGGCCCCATTATCTCGGGTCTAATCTCATGCAAATCAAGTTCTTGCTTCGGTTTTTATAACGGAAGCCTTGTAACGGCAGGCGCCCGGCATCAGCTTATCTGATATTCTAATCTGGCCGCTGCAATAAGCTCGCACCTTTTTCAGGTGGGTGCACAGAAAATATGGCTCTTGTGAGCAACTTTGGTGAAAACAGGAGCTGCTGCAGCTTGAATGTTCCTCCTTACTTTCCATCCCGCATTCTATTCAGTATAACCTTCTTTCCTTCCACTTCTTCCTTTCTTCCTTTTAATCTTTTCAATTTTCTATTTCTTGTTTTTTTCCCTCAACCTCCTCCTCCTCCTCTTCCTCCTCCTCCTTATCTTCTTCTTCCTCCTCCTCCTCCTTCTTCTTCTCTAATTTTTCATTCCTTTCTTCAATAATTCTACATTTCTTTAACTCATTTCGCCTTTCTTTGTATTATTCATTCCTCTAATCCTTTCTTGATATTTTCTTTAACGATTTCTTATAATTCTTAAAGTTTTTCTTTACTAATCCACCTTTATTTCTCTTATACTTTCTCTGTTATCTTTTCTTTTGTCTCCTTCGAGAATATAAGCCGACAATTTGAACAATTCTTCTACACTTTCATAATTAACTCACTGACAATTAAAGAAGCACTATTTAAAATTGTTTTTCCTTAAATCAGTTTTACTTTAACGAAACCTGAAATTTCATTGCCGACTTCGCATATTTCATCATTAGACGCTGCCCTACGCCAGTTAAATTCAGTCCATTTATTCATATTCTATTTTCTGAAGTCTAACCCATTATGAATCTTTCATTCAGAGCTAATTCTGCCAGGTGGTCAGTTCCCTCGAAATCTTGGACTCAGTGTCGTATGCTTTCGTACTACATAACCCATCCATCTCATCCTCGTTCGTTATCCAACAAGCACAAGATATGTAGGTGCTCCAGTGTCGTGTTCTCCTTATTCGTGTTGTTTCATCTTTCTTATTTCTAAATATTTTTTTCATCACGTTGTACTTCAAAACGTTCAGTGTACCAAGTTAGAAGAGATCCTTAATGTGTGAATATGTTCTTTACTTACAGACTGAAGTCAATATTTACACAAATTTACAAGAAGCGCGACTGGCATGATTGTTATTTTAATATTCCTGTAGTTTAAACAGCCAACAGGAAGACAAAATATTGAATTGCGTTAAGTGCTTTTTTCAAATGCACAAAAAATGTCATTTTATTTCCTAATTTCAACCTTGTCAGATATTCAATCGATTTACAAGAAATATAATGATTTTGTAGCACATTACATCGAAGATAAGAAACATAGGTTTCTATAGGAATTGAATAAACGATAGCTGACACAGCACTTAGGCATTCGAAAATCCTTTTCTCTCTTTAAAGCAATAAAATAACATAAAGTGTTGCAATTCTGTAAAACAGGATTAAATTAAGTCACTAAATAAAACAATACGAAGTCATAAGACAAGAGTTACAGTATCTTCCTCATTCCCTCCGCTTGTATATTAAGGAGTTCACTAGTATCAGAACAATACAGCACGTTAGTACGTAATGGAATGCATGAAAACTTCAGTTTACTTCACTTATTGCATAAGAATCTCGGGATAATGTAGTGGTACTAAAAGATTCGAAAACAAATGCACAATTATTTAAAATTTTTGCGCCACTTCTTTTATGGATTTTCAGAAAATATATTTATGAGTAGGAAAATAGAACTGAATAGGGAACTGTGCAGGGGAATATTCAATCTGTGGTTTGTAAGAACATGCCAATCCCAATCTTCTAACTTCTTAAGCTTAGCTCGTGATTTAGATCCGTGTTCTACGTAAGTAATATTGTGGGGAGAATAGATTTCCCCAATCATAATGGGTACTAAGGAAAACGAGAACACCTGGGAGCAGTATTTTCTACATGCCATGAAGCACACATCTAATTAAAAGTTATCATTCGGAAAAGAGTCAACTACAGGCATATCTAAGCCTGATGATAATCCCGCAGGCATCAACAGCTACTTAAACAAATGTATTTTATTCTATGCCTTTCCACTGTCTCGCTACTACGTGGAACTCACACTGATGAGACGTCGTGTATGCGACTACATACACAGAGCTTAAATGCAGCTTGTTACTTGTAGAATATAGGGTTTTCAAGCGAAATCTCAGTACGTGTGTTTTGCGTATATACAGTGCTGCATTCCTAAGTGTCCCCAGCTGATAAGCACTGCTTCACCTCTGTCTTATGAAGTCTTTGCTACTTGAATATTTTTAATTTAGTTTTCATTTAACGAATTCCTGGACAAAATTCATTCTGGTCGAAAAGATGTCAGTAATGCATGAACACTAATTCTTAGCGGCGTAACTATTGCATTCTGTGTGGTGAAAATGCCACCTTTATTCAGTAATACTCAATCATGGCGGCGTAACAGTTACATCTGACTGTTAGGAAATTCCACTACTCCATTGCCTAGAACCAAACCATGGTGGTGTGGAGGAAATTTCTCTATTTCATGGTTTTGCAAAATGTGGTACGCATACCACTACCGTTACACCAACCACTGTTGACTGGTATGCGGACTTAATACAAAAAGTGAAATACAAAAAAAAAATAGTTTAAAAAATAGGTAAAGCATAATCCAAGTGTATTTGTTAATAAGCGGCACTGTTGGAAACATCATATAACTCATCCCCGCTCTCAGCTACTCTTTCAAAATTCAGCTTTTTATAGTTACACACAAATTGTAAAATTTCACTCAGTGGTACCTCATGCGAAAAGTCTGACATTTACAGTCCAGCTAATTAAAGCTGGGCTGAATTTTGAGATAACGGGTTTCCATGCCCGATAAATAAAGAACCAGTGAGCGTATGCTAACATTCCTAGCAATTTGATTTCTTTGAATTCTACCCCGAGCTCTTCTAATAATCTTGGCCATTTACAACCAGTGTACTTACTTTTATGGTGCTAATTTTTAAACTCTTGACAAATATTCGAACGACCATGAGTAAGAATTTCAGTTGTTGTTCATGTGGTGAAACAAACAATGGCACTGATCTGCCATATATATTAAAAGTGCCGGAAGCAAGATGGGGAGGGGCGAAACAGGTCAACCTATCAAACTCCGCATGGATTGTAATAAATTTTACTCTATGTCAACTGCAGGAAACGTAAAACGAGCTTACGGTATACATCTTGTGCAGCAGACGGGGAAGATGTTACGAGTTGGTATATTTTGTTCTTCTTATAGCAAAAAGGCGACGAGCTTGAAGCGTATACTGTGATAGTCGACAATGGTGATCGAATAGTGTATGGGTAAAACCTCGGTTACAAAATAACAGAATGGACGATATGTTTACTGTGCCATAAGACTGGGTAAGAAGAGGCGATTTAAGCTTTCCTTTCAGACTGCCGATTTCGGAGTTTACATAATATTCTATCACAAGTACAAAATGCCGTATTTTCAATTTCAGCCTTCAAAATTAAACATCTATTTAAACGTTCAGTTTTATTTCCTTCTCTGCAGAACTATGTAAAACTTCTAAACTTCCCCTCCCCCCCCCCCCCCACACCACCTTTGCCAAATAATGTTCATTGTGGAAGTTTAAATCTTATATTCTAAGTCTCTTTAAGATGTCGATACAAATGAAAGTGCATCAAGCATTTCATAATATTGAAAAATATTCATGAATGGCGGACACTTAAGCATTCGAAGGAAGATGGTAACCCTGGATCTATTTTCGAAAGAACACAGAAAACCGCGAAAACATTTGTCAGGATTGCCGATACCCCGACAAGCAATCAACTGGTTATCTGAAGAATTAGGCCTAGAGCATCATGGCTTCAGCAACCTGTTCGGTTTTAAAAAGTGAATGTACCGGAAGAAATTTTTCTTTTTATTTATTTCTATACGTTAAGCGAAAGAAATTTTATTTACTTCTCACCATGCACGCTTTCCCCGATGCGGAATAGGAAAATTATTCGGTATTAAATTAATACTTGCCAAACACCATCCCACCCCCACATACACACACGCACGCACACACACACACACACACACACACACACACACTGCACGGTACTCCAATTAATTCCTAACCCGAAAGCCAGTCTTTGATTCCTCATTGCATACAGACAGCTCACTTGATACATCGTATTGTTGACTGATATTTCCAGTACATTCTAAAGCCATAGACCGACCTGTGCTTTCAGAGTGCTTCAGTCTTACGTCTAAGCCATGATGTAATCTTCCGCCCTGCAGTTTTCTTTCTACAAAATTATCTGCATTCCAACCCTGATTAGACAGAAAAGTCTTCTTTGGTGTATAAATTTCTATAAAGTAGAAATTGACAAGTTCGTCGACTCTCATGTTTTAGTATAAACTGTTTTCGTCACAATACAAAATAAATTGAGACATAATTAATTTATTTTTTCTAAACACGGAGGACTTTGTCGACTTTTTTACTGCGGATAAATTCAACACTACAACTTGTTGGGCACAGAACTGTTTCAAGCTCCTCGTGTGTCTAGTAACATCACAACTTAATAAGATCGCGGCTAATTCCCGAGTCCCACATGTGGGCACAGTACATCATTCCTTAACGGAAGTAACTCCAACATAATTCTTGGTCAAAAATTCGACGAAGTTAACGTTTTGTATTTTTGCGACGAAGATTTATAAAACTTCGCTTATTAGGTTCGCCATGTCTAACCGTCGTTCAGCATGTGCTCGACAATCCACTGTAACTTAACTCCGTAATAAAGAAATCACTAAGTTCAGGGACATATTCTGACTTTGGTTATACTCGGACGATAATAACAGACATTTCAGGTAAAAACCTACAAACGTCTCCGGAGCACAGAACGGACTGGAGTCTTCACAAACACTTCGTTTTGAGGTGAGAAATTCTGTTCTGCTTAAGATACAGAATGGAACAGGCGGCGGTCGAGTACAAATGAAATTAAAGTCACATCAACTTCATTGAGATTGCAGTGGACCTTTTCCAAAACAACCCTGTTTGATGTAACAGCTTGTATTTGCACAACAAAAGAGTGGACGTTGCCTCTCACAAGTGACACTCTTTTATCGGGTGAAGACAAAAAGAAAGACATGCAGTGGCCTCTAACTTTGTACTACCTAGTCCTCCACGAAAGTAACTCTACACTAAATTGTTCACGGTAGTGGCCCCACCAGGTCTTAACTGGGGTTTCATTTCGAAGGTAATGAGATAAAAAAATTAATATTTAAAACAGCCTAAACGTTTAATGCGAGCAAAAAAATACACTTGCCGAGCTAGAGGAAAGATAAACTGTGGCCTGGTTTAAAATAGTAGCTATTGCTGAAAAATACGAGATGAAATTGTCCGAAATCTGTAATGAAATCGATCCTAAAACAGGTATAAAGATCTGTCATCCTGACAGGGTGTTTTCTTATGGTCCAACACAGCATCATAACCCACCCCTATTCTTTCTATCGAAGCTGCCCCATTGCGAAACGCTTCCGAACCAAACTCTGGATGCAACGTTATCGTCCTGAAAGTATCAAGCATCCAGTCTACAGCAAGCACTGAGATCTCAATGACCTCACAATGATAGGTGACCATTATAAATCTTGCAGCCCCATGAGCACTCTTTTAATCCCCTTGGGCCAAATATGCAACTCAGCATGTTGTTTATACGGAGCTGAATTTACGTCCTTCACTCAAAACAATAAAACTCATTTTAGAACCGCATGAAAAAAACGGTTAACTTATCCCTTCATAGTTCTTCCTTGAGCTTTAATGTTGTAAAAGTGAGTATTTGAATATTACCTAATGGACAAGTTTTCTGTGTTTATTTTGTTTAATTTGTAGTGAATATCCGATATCACAATTGCTTCCTGTTATAGATGTCTGATATCCTAGTTGTTCCAATCGTTTCCGTCAGTCCATAAAGCCAAACAGGAGAATGCCTGAAACTGGCAAAGACAGCTGCCATAAGAAACCTTACACACTCGCCAATCAATTATATTTTTACACCTCGTTCGACTGTAACTAATGTTTGGAATTCCAACAGCGTAAAAGTCTAACAATTAATGGGCTAAACCAAATAATACAATAACTCCATTTATCTTGAAATAAGTAACTCGTCTGCGCTGACACTTCTAACTTAAGCCTTTAAATTATTCGTCCGCCATCTTGAAATCTAACACTGAATCAAAGAACGTAATCAATTTCCATACTATTGGCTACTAAAGATTAGACTATGGCCATCCGGGATGAAAACCGTGTATTCTGATAGCCCACATCATCCTTTCGAAGGAAGAAACTAGCTTCATTTTCCGGGCAGAAGAAACATTCGTCCACATGGCGTCACAACCCAAAGACAATAAATTTCATAGTCACCGCTGTGTGAACCTCACATCCTACTTGTTGGTTACTGAATGGAATAATTTTACGACAGGAAATGGGTAAAGTAAGTGCCGTAAAAGAGATGAAACGATGCGTTACAGCGGAGAAGGAGGTAATTTCACTGGAATATGAAGGGACGGAACGCGAGATTATCCTACCAAGGAGATGAAGCCAGAGTAGCGTGAAAATCAGACGTCTTGTACGAACACTAGACACAGAGAAATGTTCTTACTTTTTGCAATTCAGATGGTCTGCTTGTACTTCAGATTTACTTCATAAAGCAACTCGTAACTCTAGGTCCTTCTGTCTGCACAATATTCATTTTAATTAAGTGTCTGGTAATGTACTTAACTATGGCAGTAAGACAATTTAAAGATATTTAAAATTCTCCCTTTGAAAAGACCGACGCATCGTTTCTCTCTTCACAGTAGGAAATATTCTCCATAAACATCTTTCCTGTATGTTCAGAAGGAAAGAGTCCAATTCTATTTATCCCGGTGGAAGTGTTTCATACTCATTTTATAGGAGACTGGCTGCAAACTAGAGTCGATCTGAACGTGACGGCGAATATAAGAATTTCTCTGCCAGGAATCGAAGGCTGAATTTTCGCTGTAGTCAGCGATTTTATTGGCTGAACTATCCTGGCCCATCAACTATGCTCTTCTTTTTTGCACGTTTTAGAAACGCTGCTAAAGCTAAATGACCAGCCAGTTTTGAAAAATACTCGTATTCCCTTGCAGACAGTTGAGCTAATGTTGACAGAAATTGTGTATGAAGTACCTACCAATACATTTTGAACGTTAGTTTGATTGCTGTTTGATATCAAAAGCTGTAACGTCACCCAGTGTTATAAGGTTCTGCTATGTACTAGTAATGTTTTCATTTTGGCCGCAGTCCGCGCGTCGTTATGGCTTACGGGTGTACACGTGTATGTAGCCGCTCTAATAACATTCCGACGCTAATTTCATGGATGAAAATGTAGAACCCAATCCACCCACTGCAAGTAGTAAAAGCTTTTTTTTTTTAAGCTGTCAACTTCGTGCATTCTTGAAGTCAATTTCTTCTTTTTATTCCAACCAAATGCACATACTATGTTAAATACACATATTTATCACCTATTACCTCCTACATGTTTCGGTGTTTGCTCAAGAACTATATGCTTTTTGCAATGTTGTTACATAGGTTGTGTTACAAAATGTAAAGTATACCTTCTGTTTTAAAATTTACAATAATCTTTACAATTTTTAAACAATACGTAGTTCGTTCTTCTGTATCTTAAGAATTTAAAATGTTAGTTACAATACTTATTGCAGTACATTAACATCTGTTTGTTCCTGTTGTTTATAATGTACATTGGCAATGTATGTTTGCTTTATCCAGTTGTGTTTGAGACCGTAGTTGTGTGGAGATATTGAGAGGACCCTGTTCTATAATCAAATATAAATTCTTTTATTGTATTGTTCAGCTGTCTTGGTGTGCTGGGTAGTGTATATGTATTTGACACATTGCATGCATTTAGTTGGAATAAAAAGAAGAAATTGATATTAAAAAATTGTTCCTCGAAAATAGATTTTTGATGGAGGCACTACAATCATTTTGCAGAATTTAACATCGTCGCTAGATCACTGCTTATCAGAATGTTTCAGTACATCGAGCCATCATCAGGCCAATTCACAAACCATATTCAAGGTACATACAGTAGATGTGCACATTTGGGATCCCACAATGTGCACATCTACTGAATGTACATTCAATATGGTTTGTGAATTGGCCTGATGATGGCTCGATATGCCGAAATATGTTACCATTTTATAGATGATAATAAACTATTTGTTCTATTCCGACTGAATATAATATTATTTTATTTGATATTTGTTTCCGTATGGAGTTTACTTACAAAATTTTATCCAACATCCCGCTCTCAAGGTTAATTCCATATGCGAAGGAAATTATCGGGGATCAGCAATGTGGCTTTCGACGCAACAGGTCGACTATTGATCATATATTCTGCATTCGCCAAATACTTGAGAAAAAATGGGAATACAATGAAGAAGTTCATCAGCTCTTTATAGACTTCAAGAAAGCT
>Ga0123357_10001711_pt1 | contig 23659 bp, 12 predicted proteins | sample TergutEmb28metaG_FD_89873 | JGI IMG/M metagenome (GOLD analysis project Ga0123357, IMG submission 89873) | Embiratermes neotenicus P4 segment gut microbial communities from Petit-Saut dam, French Guiana - Emb289 P4 | ecosystem: Host-associated > Arthropoda: Insects > Digestive system > Gut ... | reverse complement strand
TTGGCGTCCTAAATTCAGCAATTTTTAACAGTTTTCAGAGTCGGGTTGGGTTTGGCACGATTTTGGAGGGTCTTCCGAATTTCGGGGGGGGTTTGAACACCCCAACACTCTCCCCCCGGTAAGACACTGTACTGAACCTTTTCTTGAACTGAAATATTTCTGATTTATTCGCAACAGTGCAGATTATTTAATTGTTTCATCACCTTCAGTTCATAATTTATAAACGTCTATAGGCAACCACGCGCAACAATTTAAAGGGCCGGCTAATATAAACACCATACGGTGGGCACGAAAACTAAATTCAGTGCCGTAGGATAAAGGTTAATAACAGGGTCCTGAGAAGAAAATTTGCACCTCAAGTGGAGGAAGTAATATGAGAGGGAATATAATAGTGTATGAGAGGGTTCGTTGTTTTTGTTTTTTACCTGATATTATTAGGATGAAGATGTATTTGGAATGTATAAAATGTTATGTTATAAAACTGGAGGGAAAGAAACTGCCTTGGAGACAGAGGTGTAGATGGGATGATGGTATTAAACTGGATATTAAGGAAACGAGAACTGTGGATGTGGAAGGGATTTGTTTGGTGCAGTGCAGTATCCATTGGTGGGCTGATGTGAACACGTTAATGAACCTTTGAGTGTTGTTGAAGGTGATGAGTATCTTGGCCAGTTGAGGGACTGTTAGCTTCTCAACAAAGACTGCTCCATGCAGTTAACTGTCACTGTAACTGTACTTAAGTAATCTTTTGTTACAGATTGAGTTTTTTGAAGATGTGGGAGTGAAAACTCTTAATTACTTGGACTCATTATTTCAATGGGATAATCTCCAGAAGTCTCAGTTTTACAAGGGCTTGCCACAGATTGTACAAAATCTACCACATCGAGTCTGTATACATAGGTGAGTGTAAATTAAACAGTGAATGCTGTGACCATCTCAGGCATGAGATGGTACTTAATGAGCATTGTTTTGTCAGAATTCTTCTTGTTTTTATGTGATAGACTTAATGTTAATAATTAGGAATGATTTATCTTTTATTATGTGTTGAATCACATTAAATGTGTTACGTGTTGCTGAAGTTTGGTATTCACCATGTTTCTCTGAATGTTTACAAAAAAAATGTGTCCCTTGTTTTCCATCTGGACATAGTAGTAATTATGTTATTAATTTATGACCATATATTGCTACATTGTATTATGTATAACTTATGTGCCCCATGTTTTCCATCTGGACATAGTAGTAATTATGTTATTAATTTATGACCATATATTGCTACATTGTATTATGTATAACTTATGTGTCCCTTGTTTTCCATCTGGACATAGTAGTAATTATGTTATTAATTTATGACCATATATTGCTACATTGTATTATGTATAACTTGCCATCCTAAAGACCTTAGTGTTCTGTGTCATGACAATGTGTAGTCCTCTACATTGATACCACAGTTGTTGAGGAACATGCTGACTTCATTGTTAGGGTTGAGATGAATGGGGTGAGGCTGCAGTCATGTTGTTTAGGCAGACTGCAAGGAAGGCATTTCCCACTTAACATCTGCTATGGCCTTGAGAAGGGTTATGCATGTTCTCCCCTGTAACAGCACTGTGTGGCCTTTGGAAGGGTCCATTTTATCTCTTTGTGTTTCACTTTTCTGTTCACTATTCCCGTTGGTCTGGACTGGGTTCCATCAGCCATCCCGCTCCTGTAGATCTGATTGACCACAACTTTTGCCTAATTTTATTATCTACAATTCAACTGTGATGACAAGGGTAGTATATTTCTGAACAGTGTTGGCATCCATCAGGAAGACTACACAGTGACACAGCACAGAAGGCAACAACCTGTTGCAATGCAGTACTCCATGTGCTTAGTGTTTGGGGTATGCAGTAGTACAGCAGACAGTGCTGTCACACTGTTCTCTAAAGCGGCCTTCAAGAGCTGGTAGAACAACTGATCAGGAGTGTAGGAACTTGATAGGAATGAGGGAAATGTTCATGCATCATGGTTTGTGTAGGGAGAAAATTTATAAGAGAGAAAATTGTGAGGGATACAAAGAGGTAGTAAGAAGGTGTAAAGTCCATTGCCTTCGTATTTGAAACATTAAAAAAAATTAGAGAGATGGGATGAGTGGTATAGAGATGATCATTTCTTTGATGATTACTGCATGGCTCATCTAAAAATTCAGATTATATAATGTATTGGCAAAAGTCAATTGTATTTCTTCTCATAACAGACAGTTGGCAATACAGATTTTGTGTGATACAGTAATTAATGTATGGACCAAATGCTGCCTTGATTTACTGATAGCTGTCCACATGGCAGGGATTTGTTGAATATGGAGGTTAGTTACTGAGTTTTATGTGTTCCATGTTCTTTGCATTAATCACAAGTATAATTTTTTTTTTAAAAAAAGCCCGACAAATTCACTTGGGTGTATGAATGTACTTTTATTACATAGTAATAACTGATGTGTTTCAGCCACTCATGGGGCTATCTTTAGGGAGGTGAGAACAAGAATATATTTACAACTGTAATATGTCAAAATCAATCCACAGTTAAAAATTGTATAATGTTTTGTTAAAATTCATGGTTTAAAGAGTATAATATTGATGTGAATAAAGTATTAGTATATAAAATGTTGTATAAGGAGTCAAGGTCTGTGGTGTGCGATATGTAGTAGATGCATGTGGTGACTTATGATTCTTATTGGTAAGCAGTTGGTAACGACTCTGAACTAAAGACAAAATTTTAACTGTGTATTGATTTTGACACATTACAGTTGTAATTGTATTCTTGTTCTCACCGCCCTGACGGTGGCCACATGAGTTTCCAGAACATGTTGGTGATTACTGTTTAATAAAGTTATGTTCGTACACCAAAGTGCATTTGTTTTTCTTTATTTAAAAAAATTATGTGTTCATTCTGAGTTCATAAAGTGCCTGTTTGTGCACCTTATACTGATCCATTTGAATCCAGTTCACACTGCCATGTCCTGACTTGGGTGTTGTTGAGAGATTTAACCCTTTGAGGCCGGAATTTTGTGGCCGTTCGGCTATTTAAAAGGCTCACTGCATGGCCACTTTAGTGGCAGTTCGGCTATTTAAAGGGCGCACTGCGCAGTCACTTTAGTGGCCGTTCGGCGTTAAAGGGTTGATGGAATGTATAATATAACCCACTCATTATAAAGTGTTTAATACAGGAGTCTTACAGTTATATCCAATATCATATTTCTGTTCAGAATACTTCCGTGTTTAATGAAGGAATTTGTGAATCCAACCATGGTACCATTTGTTCTGCCAAACGTGCTGTTAGTGGCAGAGAACTGCAGCAGAGACGAGTACATTCAGCACATTCTTCCACACCTTAAGCCTGTCATGAAGTTGCAGGAACCTATCCAGGTAATCAACATGTTCTTCTCTTCCCTGCCATTTTAAGAGAATTCATGAGAATATCTCACGTATTTTCATGATAGTAGTGTAGTACAGGCAAGTTTATTTACAACAATTTCCATGTGACAGCTAGCTATTCTGTGTTTGGGATAAAGCTAGGAGAGTGGTTGATAAAAATGTGACACTTGTTGTTCAGATATCACACAACAGTGACATAAGAAGGGGAAATTAATTTTTTTTCCATTGAAGATTGAAGGGAAGCAGGTTTATTGTTAAATTAAGTGAGACCCTGATTCCTGCATTCCTGCACGTAGTGAAGTTCCATATTTAATTAATATTTTTTCTGGTCCCAGCTCAAGTCCATTGTACAAAATACATTATTTCTGCATATTTGGTTGAATTTTGATTTATTAAATAACCCACACTTAGTGTAAGGAATGTTCACCTTCTGGAACTTGTACATCAATTCATTGTAATTATAGTTAAGTGAACAATTCATATTCACACTTTCTGTATGTCAAATCTTCATACAACCACAGTTTATGGCAGGTGGCATAATATATTGAATGTGCATGAAAGCTTTGTCATTTCTAGCACCATAGGTCTTTCAGTTGTTGACCGAGATTTTTTAAGTCTTTATTTCATGTGTCCTTAAATATTTTAGAGTTAATTTAATTTAATTTGTTATGTAATTGTATATATTTGCATGCAAACATTTTCTTTATGTACTTAAGGCAAGATGGGGTGCACATGGTGGTGCAGTTGGTGGAGGCACTGCACTACAAGCCGGAAGGTTGTGGTTTTGATTCCTGATGGTGTCATTGGAATTTTTCATTGACATCCTTGTGGCCACACCATGGCCCTGGGGTTGACTCAGCCTCTAACAGAAATGAGTACCAGGAATATTTCCTGGGGTTAAAGGTGGCCGGTTTATGTAGGGCTGACAACCTTACCACCTTCATGTGCTGTTTGTCTTGCAATCTGGGAGCCCCAACCTCAGAGCCTGCCCAGACCTGTAGTGGGATTGCTTTACTTTAGTCAAGAAATTATTTTGTGATTGTATACAGTATGTCTTATGAGTAGATGAACAGTTTGTCATTAATTCTGCTTGTCCCCATTTAGTGAATACCACAATTAAGTGTGAGAAAACCATTTCCCCCACAAATACATTTGATAAGTATTTTAGTGTCATTCACACAAGGCATCAATAATGCAAACAACAACAAACTGTTCACTATGCCACAAGCAAAACATTTCTGCAGTTGGAAATATATGTACCATTGTCCTTATTAGTACTGTATGTGTGCGTGTGTGCTTGCGCATTCATGCACATGCCTGTGACTTTAACTGGATGTTTGCTTTGGTGTTTGATTTTTGGGTGAATCAGTAGTGTGTTTCTTACTTTTAGATTTTGTTGATATTTATGCAAAAAATGGAGCTGCTTTTGAAGCTGACACCAGCAGAAGAAATTAAAAGTGATGTGCTGCCAATGTTGTATCGAGCGCTTGAGTCAGAAGCTCAGCAGATTCAAGAGCTTTGCTTATCAGTGTTGCCAACATTCGCAGGACTCATTGATTATCCAGCCATGAAGAATGCCTTGCTACCACGTATCAAGCGCCTCTGCATTGCTACCTCCTTCATCTCAGTAAGTTACCTTCACTTGAAATTAAGCATGTTTTGATGTACACAATCTTAAGATGCCAAAATTCAGAGTTCTGTGATGTATTTGATGTTCATATGGCCGTGCATCATAATATATTTCTATAGTAAAACCAACCAGATGCACTGATCTCTCAAAATTATTGTATTTTTAAAATAACACTGTACATGTTTTGGATGGTCTCCCTGTCAATCATCAGGAGCTCAAGACCAACAGGCATATGTCAGACAGATACTGCTGCCTGCTTGCTAGTGGGAACAAGATGGATGCAGTTCCATCTCGTTCCTGCTAGCAAGCAGACAGCAGTACCTGTTTGACATACACCTGTTGGTGTATGTACAGTCTTGTACTTCTGATGATGGACGGAAAAGCTGTCCGAAACATGTAGAGTGTTATTTCAAAAATACAATAATTTTGAGAGATCAGTGCATCTGGTTGGTTTTACTATAGAAATGGTGGGATGTAATGTTAGTATATTCAGAATACCAGGATTTGGTAATTAGCATGGTGATGTAGAGTAAATGCTATTGATAGCACATACATGGTAAGTCATATCATATGGGAATGTCATTGCTGTGCTAAAAATTAATACATAACAAATTTGGTGCTTGTTAATGTTCAGGTGAAGGACATTAAGCACTGAATATTGTAACAAATAATTTGACCTTTATACAGAACTTTTTTATTTCACCATCTGTCACAGAAGAGAGTAAATGGAGTTCGAGCTGTAATGGTTTGGACTTGTGCTTGTGAGATGCTTGGTTTGAATCATGGCTGGAATACTGACTGTCATGACAGGTTTTTGTGCCTTTTGTCAATCCTGCCTGGATGTTGCTGTATCTTGCCACATACTATCTCGTTCACTGTTCCGTAGTCATCCTACTATTTGATGGAATGTAAATAAACAAGAATACAGCATTGTTTCCTTCATTTATCACTTCCATTTTAAAGGCCTCTTCTTTGTGGCTTTTTTTTTTATGAATGAATGAATGGTTGAATGTGCCTTTAATTTATTTTACCCCACTTGTAATTTGCATTTCATGATCCATCATATTCTTTGTAATGTGTAAGCCTCATGACAATTGTGCAGCTTAAAATTGTATACAGAAGCAATGAGGACATATATTAACTCTGATCACTATTTCCGGTAGTAGTAAAAGATTAGTTTGTGTGTCAGAAGGGGACCATGCAATTGCTGAGGTGGTTATTCACCCACATCTCACCACAAAGTCACAGGTTCAGTCCCAGGGTAGTTCATGTGGATAAAGTGGCACTGGGACAGAGTTTTCTCTGAGTCCAGTATTTCACCAAGGCTGTGTACTCATTCATTCATTCATTCATTCACCTCTCATCAATGCTACATAACCTAGGCAATCAAATAGTAGGTGTTTTCTCTTCTGAAGATGTTTACAGTCATTTTCATGTTAATTCTGTGATGTTCACAGGTGCGTGTGAACTGTCTGGTATGTGTTGGCAAATTGCTAGAGCACCTAGACAAGTGGTTGGTTCTAGATGAAGTGCTTCCATTCCTTCCACAGATCCCTTCCAGAGAACCCGCTGTGTTAATGGGAATACTTGGTACGTTATGTGACAGGAATCATGTTTTATTGTTTTATAATGTTTTACACTTCTAGGTATTCATGACATAATTCCGTGAATTTCTTATGATCTCTGAGCATGTATCTCCAGCAGTGTTTTTTGTTTAAAATTGTTGTCTTTAAGATTTGCCATAGAAATGTTATAGTCTGTTGACTGTGCCGTACAGGATTTTAAATCAGCCAGCAATTTCTGCAGTCTTGATAATGAAATTTAATTTGACCAGACTCATTTTAGTTTATTTCAATTGGAAAAAACAGTGGATTGCAAGATATATAGTACAATGGAATAAAAAAAAAGACTCTTCGGCCAGTTGGTTAAAACCTGCTTGAGAAGCCTTGTTATGCAGGACTGCTAGCATTTTAAGATAATACTGTGCCACAGTGAGAAAAATCCTCAAATTATAATTACAAATATGAATATTTTGTTTTTGTTTGTCATCCCATTGTGTTAGATTTAATAAGAAGGGAAATAAATTGTCATAAATAAACTAGTATTAATTTGGTTGATGACAATTTATTTCTCATGTTAATATAGTTTTTCTTTTTTTAGGATAAAACTGATATTATTTTCCATAACATGTGCCTTTCAGGGATCTACAAATTGGCATTAACACATAAGAAGCTTGGAATTACAAAAGAACTGATGGCAACAAAAATCCTCCCTTTTCTTATGCCATTAAGTATAGAGAATGGACTGACCCTGAATCAGTTCAATGCACTGATGACTCTTATTAAAGAGATGGTAAGCCGAGTGGAAGGGGAGCATCGTACAAAGTTGGAACAACTCAACTCCATTCAGCAAGAATCCAAGTATGTATGAGCTATGGCAGTGTTGGATTTACATTCACTAAAACTATGCTTTAGATGGGAATCTTTGTGTGTGAAATCTAGATGATCATTGTTCAGTTTGACCCTTGGTAATTAATCTGTATGCATTATGTAAGCATTTCTTGATGCAGCATGGCTGAGAATCTTACATATTCTTGGATAGCACAAACAAGGAATCTCTCATGCTTATGTAGTGACTTCCGTTGAATGCAGAAATGCAAGTGGGAATTGGATTAGCTTTCACAGCGCACAAGCTCTTGCTAGACTGAGTAGTTTTATCTCTGATATACTTGTAGGTACAGTCCTGAAAACAGCTTAAACAGATTTTCTTACAACGTACAACAGTTATACATCAGGAGCATGAAAATTTGACACTAGACATAATTAGAAAGTCTGGTAGTATTTTGACTTTAGGTGACTTATATTTTTACCCAATTTGAAAAGAGTTGTTTTCATTTTCAGTGTACAGGATATGTCAGTAGCAGTAACTAATACACATATATTTTGCTTCAGGTCTGTTCCTATGAATCTGACCACCAACCCATCACAGCTGGTTCCGGCCCCTCAACCTCAGTCAGATCTTGACCAGATGTTTTCAGGCCTAGGGTTAGATGACTTCATGGGAGGCACTGGGACAGATACCACTCCAAAGACCCCTCAAGTCAATGGGAATGTTAATTACAGTACTTCACTTACTTTAAAGGATAAACAAAGGTGTGTGTTGTTGTTTTTGTAGTCTGGTGTCTGAACATGTGTGTGGTCTGAAGACTTTTCATTCCTCCAAAACTCTTGATGCCATATCTGTTTGTCATCTCTGAGTTGTCTTCTGTGTTACCCCAGTAAATCATATATAATAATTAGCAGTGAAGTAGGGTACACATTCATATTACTGAAAATTCCATTTCCTCATTTCCAGTATAATTTGCAGACACCAAGCCTTGCAGATTAAAGTTGTTTAAAATGTGGGAGGAACAACTGATTTTGGTGGGCGTAGCTCAGTCGGTATAGTGACTGACTATGGGCTTGATGGTCCGGGATTGAATCCCGGTGAGGACGAGATTTTCCACCCATCCAGACCGGCCCTGGGGCCCACCCAGACTGCTGTAACATGGGTACCAGGTGTTTCCCGGGGGTAGAGGCGGCCGGGGCGTGGGGCTGACCCCCCACCCCCATCTAGTATGCCGAAGTCCTAGGAAAGAATAGAGCTATACCTCTAATCACCCTAAGGGCCTTCGTGGCCTATAAAAAGGGTGAAACCTACCTACTAATTTCAATTATCATTGAGAGCTTACAGAACAGTAACTATTAAATAAAAAAGATATTTATGAAGCTGGATTACTCTGTGAACTTTGTGCTTCATGTGAGACATATCCATATCCTACAATACAACCAGTTGGTTGTACTGCTGGACTGCAAGGAATGAAGCTTTAGAGAGTGCTGCAGGTGTAACAGCATGCTGAAAGAAAGATGTTTGTTGGTATGTAACTGTTCATTGAACTTGTAGGAATTCACATATTTTAATATATGTTTTTATTATAAAAATATGCCTTTCATATCTTAAACTTTCTTTATGTGTAATTGTGTGTATTTTTGACAGGCTGACCAAGCAACAAGAGGCACACCAAAGAATGCAGTCTCAGCCCATTCTAAATCCATCAGCCCCAGCTCAGAGTAAAGCAGAAACTCAAGTGAAGGATCTGACTGCCACATTAGTTGAAAATAATTTAAACCAGATTAAATATACTCGGCCGCCCATACAAACTGGAGACCAGATGGGGGGAACTGGATGGCAGAATGCTGTGAGACCTGCAACATCACCACAAGGCTTTGGTGCATTTCAGACGGCTCCTGTTAGTGCCCAGTGGCAATGGCAGTCACCACCTGCATCCTTCATTTCACCTCAGCAACCACTGTTCACATCCCCACATCAGAGAAGTTCCTTAGATTCACTTCTTCCACCTGCAGCTAAACTTCCAATGAACAGAATGCAAACACCTTTGCAGCAGTCTTTCATGACAATGTCACCATTTCAGCAGTCACAACCACAACAGACTAAAGCACTTTCTTCTTCTGAAATCAATGACTTCCTCAGCTAGTGCATACTCTACAAATTGTGGGCCATGCATCCAGTTTGAAAGAGCTTATAGGACTACAGTCAGTGCAGTAACAAGAAATGGTGTAAGGTAAGTGGAAGTGTCATTATTAGCATCCAACACCTCCATTGGTTATTCATAGTAGGAATCGAAGTTTGTTGTAATGAGCTGCAGCTCATCTTTGAATAACACTGTCTTTGCCCAGAACTTTGCTCTGTTTAAAGGACAGTTCATTGACTGCCCTGTCTACTGTAGTTTATTGTTGTCATCATAAACTGCAATCCATATCACTTTGTTCCGATTGCTATTATCTGGTACTGTGCTTGTCTTCATTCTTTATGTCATTTGTGTTATGGACATTTCTTTAATATAGTGTAAGTATCAATGGTTATGTTTGAAATATTTAACTTTTATTTATCATATCTGTGTTCTGTTGTTGATTTTGTCTTGTAATACTTGTTACAGGTAAAGGAATCCTAATTTCTGCTACTTTCCAGTCTTTCCATGTCTTGTTTTTAGTACCTATGCTTCACTATCATATTTCAAGTTAAAGTTGTTGTGCCATTTGGACTCTTTATTTTCATTCTATTAACTTTATATTGCCAGAATTTCTTGTAATTTACTTTGCAAGTTACTTCCTAGATGGTGATGCTTATAATTATTATGCCTACCATCAGCAAGATATTACTGCTGTAAATCATCAGATCATTGATAGTAGCAAGTAAAGAACAAGAAGAAGTCCTCTATTGTCTTCTTGTAAAACTGCGGGTCCTTTAAGTTTCTGAAGGCACAGGTAAACTGAATTCATGTATCTAGGTTATTGTAGTCTGCTGCTGCATTGAGGTCTGTGTCATGGATGTCAGAACACACACACCTTCATCTGTGATCATACAGGACTGTGTTCAAGTAGGTGCAGTGAAAACATACATCTTCATGCAGTAGTATTTGCTGTTCTTTCCTTAGCTCTTATGAATATTAACGTATGGGAAAATGGGGTGGCTGTGTCTCCACAATGAAGATTTACAGACATATTCTTTACTGACATGTATTCCACTTATTTCAGAAGAGCCAGAATAGCTCTGTCAGTGTAGTGACTATGCAACAGGCTGAATAATTGAGGAATTGGGGTTTGAGAGTTGTCTGTTCTCTAAAGTGCCCAAACTGGTTCTGCGGCCCTCCTTTTCAGCAAGTACTGGGGGCTTTTTCATGGGAGCATAGCAGCTGGGGTGTGAAGCTGACTGCCAAACTTTATCTAGTGCCAAGGTTAAGAATGTGTGGAGCTATACCTCATTCCCCCCACATGCTGTCATGGTGTGGTGTGTATTAAGCCCCAGGATTACTTACCCCTTTTTAACATTTATGCTCCATAGATTATTGTGTTTTATTTATATTACACACTGTGAGATTTTAAAAATTCAATTTTTAAGAATCAAAGAAACAATTTGTTAAACGTCTTTTTATTGTATAGAACAAGTTGGTATGAATTCACAAATGGACTGGTAGGTAAGACTGGTAAGTTGTCTCCTCTTTAAGTACCACACAATGGAGGAGTGGAGGTAAACTTCCATTTAGCTTCATGTTTCAGCCTTTTTGTCTTGGTAAAGGTGTCCTCATTTCAAATTTGATATGCCAGATGGGCACAAGAGCTGGTTTGGACACATTGGCAAAAAGAATATCCCTCTTTTGTCTGGGATTGAACTACATTCCTCCAGTTCAGAGCTGGTCACTTCGCTGTCTCACCTATGAGACAGGACAAATGTAAACCTCGTGTCTGTAGAAGATATATTTATTAATGTTGCTGTTGTATTTGTTTGTTTTCAAACCATTTTTACTTTTCACAAATGTATGAAAATAAATTCTGTGCTTGTACCACATGTTTACATGTTTCAAGATACGAGCGCTTGACACCTTGGCCTGTCAGTCCAGTAGTGCGAGTTGGCAGCTGAAGGAAGGAAAGTTACTTTTTAACTGACCAACTCCATGTAGCATAGTTCTTCTTGAGAAACTAATATTTCTTCAGTCAGAAGTTCCCCACATCCTATGAAATCTGAAGGTCTGTTTCTATGTTCACAAGAGCCCACCACTTGCCCCTATTCTGAGCAGAAGAATCCAGTTTGTATCTCATCATATCAGTAAGATACATTTTGTTGTTATCCTTCCATCTGTGCCTAGATCTTCCAAGTGTTACGTTGTCCTTGTAAACAATTTCTTATACTGTATGTTGCCAGTGGATAAGGAGGTTTCTGTGTTAAACAGAATAGGGTTTTTTTCTTACAGTTTGTCCCTTGACTCCAAAACTGATCAATGGTAGTACTCTTACACATTCTTAAAGTGGGATCTCAGGGTGTATTTTGAAATTTTGTAGGCTTGTTAGGAATTATGTACAGTGTGAATTTCATTTCTTTCCTGCTTAAACACAAGAGTTTCAAAGAACCATCATCCTACCATTTAAAGGATCCAAATGCTAGTTTCTCTTTATTTTACTTTGAGGAAAAAAATTGAAAGTTGCCGACATTCTAGGTATTAAGTAGAAGGTACCTGAGAGTGACATAGCTAGCACTTAGTTTAGGCACTGGAATGGTATTTTAAAAGAGCTGTGCTGTATGCACTGTTCATAAATCAATATATACCATTCCTTATAATAAAACCAACTAGATGCACTAATTTCTCAAATTTATTTTGGAATGAAACTGTACATGTTTTGGACAGTTCCTCTGTCCATCATCAGGAGTTTTTCACTGTACACACGGCAGTGGTATACGTCATACAGGTTTGTTGACATATATCATTGCTGTGTGTACAGTGAGAAACTCCTGATGATGAACAGAGGAACTGTCCAAAACATGTACAGTTTCATTCCAAAATAAATTTGAGAAATTAGTGCATCTAGTTGGGTTTATTATAAGGATTTGTCACAACCCATGGTCACATGAACGTACAAAACCTACCAATTTATTCTTACATGGAATCTTAGTGTAAAGCTCTACAGACTCTGTATTCATACGCAGAGGAACGTACATGACATTTTCAGATATGTAGAAATTAAAGCCATGAGTTCTGCAATACCTTGGGTATTGAGTATATAGGGAACACCAAAAGCAATTTAAACATCTTGGTTCCAGAATATGGAGGTTCAGTACCTCAAATATTAATGTCCTGCATTGGACATATCCTGACCCAGTTTCCTCCACTTCTCAACTCTACCACTTAACTTTGTGAAGTTCATCATAATATTATCCTCTCATTTCCTAAGTCTTTAGCAAATATTGCCCATAAATTTTTCCTGTAAAAAAACTCTCCGTGTTCTTTGTTTCACTCATCCTACCCGCATATCCAATCCATCACTGCCTCACAGATTTCACTGTTCTTGGATTACTACTTGACATAGACAAATTGTAAGGTCCTTTATTTGCAGTATCCTAAGTTGCTCACTTGCTTCATCCTACTTACAATCAAATATTTTGTAAATGCCTTGTTTTTAGGCGGTTAAAATACATATGGAAAATTTATTGTTTGCATAATCAGTATTTCATAAAGTAGGTGGAGTGTTAACAGTTTCTAAAATTAATAATATGCATAAATAAAAAAAATGGAAGAAAACATGCAACTGTTGCTGTTGTTTTTACAGAGTGATTTTTATTTTAAATTGTTTCACCTGAGATGGTAATTAAACCATCTCTGTATGTTTTAATCTCGAGTCACACAGTCTTCAGATATGAATGTAAGTATGTTTTATGTTATGCATTTGAATAATGTTATTGGTTGTATGTATATCGTGTGTTGTGATGCTGTCTCCAGAAAAAACTGATACCTTGGTGTGATATAATAAACTTCTACAGCAGTGCTGGAAGTTATAATTGTGTGATAAAACTATTGGAATATCAGTTATTGCTTATTTTAAATGTTTAGAAAAATGAGAAATATAACTGTTTTTTCCATGACACTCCTTGCGTATTTAAAATTTTTCAGGCATGTTTGCAAAATTGCGAAAGGTGACTGTTAGCTTCGTCAAGTCTGTCTGTCCTTCTGTCCGCATGGAATATCTTGGCTCGCGCTGAATAGGACTTCATGAATTGATATTTAAGGGATTTTGGAAAATCTGTCAAGAATAATGGGCACTCTACATGACAAACTGTGTAAATTCATGATATCTTGCTGAATTATTTTTAGAGTGAGAGATGTTTTGGACAAAAGTTGCAGAGAAAATCAGAACACACATTTTGTATTCTGTACTTCAGCCACTTACAAGATAATGCGGAAAAATGTGGTAGAGCCAGACAGGCCACAGATGGCAGTATAGTGCAGAATAAATGCAATTTCAATGCCGGACAACTGAAGCAAGTATCTACACACATTCTTAATATTTAATACTTATAATTTTTAACAGATTTATGAAATATTTTATAGCTCATCAACAATGCAAATGGGACCCATTGTTGCATTTTTGTGGCAATGCTGAACACTTATATTGTTGACAGCTACATATTTGCCAACAACAATAAAAAGAGAACATACTGTTACATTTCCATGGTGGCAGTGGTTATGTGAGCATACCATAATGTATTGTGGTACATACATTGTTTATCTTGTTATACATTCCTTTACTGGAATACCAAATTATTTGTCACTTTTGATATATGTACAATATTCCAGAAAATGGAACTGCTGATCTTGTTTGATAATTTTTTAAAACTTCCTGGATTTAGAGTGAAATCTTTTAGTTCATGTTCTTTAAAAGGAAAAGGAGGTTTATGCTCTCATAATGTGTATGCCCAGTTGTGGGAGTGAGGTGTGTGTGTGTGTTGCATCATAAAGAATACTGGAATTCAGGAACTGGTTTGCAGCTTTAAATTGTGTGGATTTCTTACCAACAAATGACTGTGTGAAAATCTGAGGTGGAATTGTTGCACCACTGAATATGTGTATATGTATGTATTTATGTATATAGTATGTAAAACACTCTGTACATGTGAATTCTGTATATAATTTTGTTCATTGGTGGTAAGTACGATAAGAACTGAATAAATCCAGGAAGTTGTGTGACATTTGTTGTGGTCATGTATTATAGACATACCTACAAACATACAAAACTGTTTCATGTTGAAAGTTACAAACTTAAGGTGACTTGATCTTTGGGTTCTGTTGTACAACTTTCAGTATTCCCAGTCTATCCCAGTCTGTACAGCATACAACTTCATACATAGACATATCTGTGATGTACAGAATTGTGCTAGTTTTTTAGGTTCCATAGGGACCTGAAGGAAAGTAGGTGTCATAGGCTCTTCATAGAACTTTTTATACACTTTTTTCTATAACATGCATAATGAGGCACATAAATATTAATCTTGGTAGAATCAGCAGCACATAACGAACAATAAGCAGGTGGGATATGCATGTTGTGTGTCTGCATAATAAGTCTTTACTTGTAACTGTATCTGTAAGATGCTTGTTATCGTTAGTATTAAAAAAAACAGAGTGACATGCTTAAAAATAATCGCTCTGTTGCAGTAAAATAAAGTGTTCCTTAATGTGAAGTTTGCATATGGGATGGGGAACAATATTAATTATTTGTGAGGAGTTGTAATTGAGATCTTCAGTTTTTTGGAATATTGCAGTCTGTCACTAGGTGTTTGTTGTCCAGCATTTCAAGATCATGTGGTAGCCTCATCTTTAAGGGTCAGATGTCCGATGAGAATGTTGTACTATGTGGTCTTGAAATGGGCAACAAATACCCAGTAACATAGCACAGTATCCCAGTAACACTAAGATAAACCACACATTTATTTCTTCATCCATTTCATAAACTGCTTTGTAAATTGTTAATTTTTTAATACTGTGAAAACTCTCTTGTGAAAACTATTGAAGAACTTGAAAATAAGAAATATCTACCTAGATTAATCTTACATTTCCTCATATTCATTAAAAATGGTGGCGTGACAACATGGTGTTTTATACCTATATCAAAGTGGCTATGATATGCCTAGTTCACTAGATTTTGCATTGTCATGCATCAGCTTTACAGACGAAGTTGTCCTCAATATTGCAGGTGAGGTGACTCAATGCTGAGTCACTCTTTTCAGTGTGCAGGTACAAAATCATCCAGTGTTGGTGTTGAAATGTTAACTGAAGTGGCGCTTAACAGTTAAAATTTTGCCAAGAACAAGGAATTACATGCTTCTGAACTTGATAATAGAAGAATCTGCATTACAGTCATCACTGTACAGTAACATTGATACCATTCACTTGTGTTACTGATTACTTGATGCCACATATATCTAATATATTTCTAACTTCAGGTATAATGTGGGACAGAATTTAACAATGTGAGATGTGCATGTTATTCATTAAAACCACATTCAAATTGATATTCCATCACTGTTTATTACAAAGCCTATTGAAAATGGCCTGGAGGCACCACAGTGATCCAGCTCCTAATTGGATCCCTGCCAACAAATTGAAAGGACTTGTGAAGTTCAGTGCTGAAACAGAAAACATATGCAAGTATTTCACATAAAGAATTACATAAAGTGGATAAAATGAAGGTTATATGTATAGCACAGTCTGATACACTGCATAAGCCTTTCATATTTGAATATTAATTTTTTATAGTAAAGAAATGGATACAAACAAAGAGCAGGGATGGTGATCCAAAAGGAAGTTCTCTTTAACTAGGCACCATGGTGTGGGAAAAAAATACAGAGAAATGGACATGTAGCTCCAAGCATTAGTAATATTCGTAATGTGACTGGCTACTTCTCACTGTACTGACTGAGCTATCCCAACTCAAAAGAATAGCAAGAATATTTGCCTGCCACTACTGGAGTGTAATGTAAAAACTACAAGTGCTGTTTGACATTCAGACGACTGTGCATTGTGATATGTTCATATAATAAAAGCCAACGAAATGCATTATTTCTCCAATCTTTTTGATAAAGTACTCTACATGTTTCGGACAGGTCCACTGACCGTCATCAGGAGTATCTCAACACTGTATACACAGCAGCAGGTATTTGTCACGCAAATGACAAATACCTATTGCATGTACACAGTGTTGAGATACTCCTGATGATGCACAGCGGACCTGTCCGAAACATGTGGAGTACTTTATCAAATAAATTTGAGAAATAGTGCATCTTGTTGGCATTTATTATACGATTGCAAGTGCTGTAGCCACTGGGACATGTGTTTGGCTGTGTTACTCTTCTGCTACTCTCCACAGGTTTTGAAATTCATGAACTTAAAGTTGTGCTGGGGACAGAACTGGTTTTGTGCATCATACAAATAACTTACACATCATCATCACCATTCCCAGTCCTATAAGAAGACCAGTGAAGATATGTAGCAGGGTGTGTGTTTTGATGATTTCATAGGCCCCCATTGTGTCTTCAAGTACATGCTGAAATAAAGTGGTTACTCCACTGGTGCCCAGTCGTACTAGCACAGCTGCACACACTATCTCAGCCCATGAAAAACTATAATTCAACACTGGAACAAGTGAGAGAGGCATATATTTTACAACAGTAAGTTGACAGTGTTTTCAGTGAATAAATTTCAAGATATTACTCCAAATGAATGGATACAATGCTGATCGTATATATTTAGGTGTACTGTTGCCACAATTTGTGTGCTTTTGTTGATTAAATATAGTACTTGGCTGGGGGTAAACATTAAAAGTTGCTGGTTGAATTGAATTTGACATGTGTCATACCAATACCAAATTTGTATGAAACTCATTTTATCTAAGAAATGGCATATCATGTAGAGCAGTGTTTCTCAACCTTTGTGAGACCGCGGCCCGGTAAATTCTTTTTTCATAAGAAGAGGGCTCGGTCCCAACAAATTTACTCGTAAATACCTTTCCATTTTTTTTTAAGTTCACATATTACACTAACATAAGTATTATTAATTAATTATGGCATAATCAAAAAGAGTATTAGTACATTTATGTATATGGTGTGGCATGTTGACAAATATGAAATTACATTTAAATTAGTTATCAGTCACTGGACTAATGAAATCTTGTGGCATATTGTAGTTTCCTCAGGCCAACATCTGGGTCTAAGTTTTTTGACACATTCATGAATACTTTTCTCCTCAGAATATTTCCACTATAAAACACTTATTCATGAAAACTGCTTAGAAAACTAAAATGACAAATTCCAGGCGAACCTCTTGCGGGCCGGTATAATTGATGCCAGGGTGCGGTACTGGGCCACAGCCTGGCGGTTGAGAAACACTGATGTAGAGATTTATTAGACGATTTCTGTGTGAAAATTTTTAGGTAATGCAGAGGGTCAGAAGAAACTTACTGTACAATCCTCCTGCTGCAATGTAGGACAGTAGGATGAAGATGAATTTTCTGTGTCTTGCAGATACAGCTGGTAACCAGTGACATCCTACTGCAGAACATAAGTTGGCACTTCCACCTATTGAGAGCACTATTGCTGCCTGGTAGAACTGAAAGTCCTGTAATCTGGACTTCAGGAGGAGGGGAATCATAACCCAAAATGACATTGTAGACATTTTTGTAATGACTATCAGAATCAGTGCACAGTAGAATACAGGGTAGCAAAGCACTTTCAGTTCTTCAGAGCAAGGTAAAGTCCTCTGTGTAAAACCTCCTCTTCGAACATACAAATCTGTTTCATTGTCTGAATCTTCAATGAAGAATGTTGTGTTCTGACTATTAGCAGCCAATTCAACATCGGTGAACAAAGGTTGAGGAAGACTGTCAGCTGCAGGACCTGAACGGAAGTTGAAATTTTGTGAGGTGTCAGGAGAAGTTATGTCACTATGCAATTCATCACTTCTCTCTGCAGGGCTTTTGTGAGGCAGAACACCATTTGATACATGTTGTAAATTCTCTTCAAGATCAGTGTCTTCATTGTTCCCGCTTTCTTCCATATCTTCATTCTGAAATTACAACACAGTTGATGTATGTGTAATCGTTACGAAAACAGCAATCTGATGGGCCCAGCATATATTCATTACTGAACATGTAATTAATGGTGATGCCTTTGTAGTTGTATGGTTATTAGCATGTTACCAAGTCATAGTAGTTAGCATTTATGTACTGCACTGTTCACCATCCTGTTCTCAAGACATATGAATAATTGCAGATACAGTTGCAGGCTGCAAATTTCTCTGAAGTTCTCTAATATCAGAGTATCGCAACATGCAGACACTACCCAAACATGAAAGTCAGTTAAGAAGTCACTGTGAAAATCTGAAAACTTGAGTAACATTACTTATAAAATGCAAACAATAAGGATGGATATCGGAATCCATCATTTTGAAGTACCTTAGTCATGCCCTGAATGGTAGCAGTGTTGTTAATCTAGAAATTCCACATGTGTGGAATATGTCAATTCATAGCTTCTGGAAGTTGGTTGCTCAGAATTGGCATGAGTTTTCTCATTCTTGCTAAGATGTAGTTTTGTATGCCCTGAAGTCTGACTTTTCAATATTGTTTGAGTTGCAGTGCTACTAAACTGAACATTATATTGTACACTGCCATACCTTAACCTTTTAGCGCCGAACGTCAACTAAAATGGACATGCATTGGGCCCTTTAAATAGCCGAACGGCCACTAAAGTGGCCGCGCAGTGAGCCCTTTAAATAGCCGAACAGCCGCTAAATTCCGGCGTCAAAAGGTTAATTTATGTTGGCTGCTGTGAGTGACTAGTAAGAAGCACAAATTTGGTTAGATTGAAGGCAGTGTCGTATGGTAATTCAGTTCTGTGCACAGAGGATACTGACCTGCAGTAAAGTGTATGCGATGCTTTTCTGTGTAGTCTGCGTATACTGTGGCTTTCTGAACAGAACAGCGCCTATTAGTGCTTGAAGTGTTATCCCAGCTTGTAACAGCAATGTACTAGTAAGCCCAAACTTTGTAAGAAAGCTTCCAATTAGTACAGGCATCACCATCTCACCAACAGCTTGACCCACTAGGCAGAGTGTGTGGACTATAGGGAGACGTGAACTAAAGTACTTCTGTAGCAAATACTCGCACTGTATTGTTGCCATACTAGCACCAGTTCCTGAAAAGACACTACTGGTAAATCCATTGAGCAGTTATTCTTGAAAACTCTTTTGAGTGCTCTAAATGCCATTATTTCCCCACCTGTTATGGAACCAGAATTTCATACTTTGTTCTCAGGAGCATGACATTGGGCCATATCCTGAGCCATTTGACTCCAAACTGTGTTATTGTGTGTTTTCCAGACACATTTTAATATTAACCTTCCATCTGTGCCTGCATCTCCCAAATGGTCTCTTTCCCTTCATTCATCATGACTTAAAATTTTCATATTTCTTAATTTCTCCATACACGCTGTATGTCCCATTCACTTTGTCCCTCTTGATTTGATAACCTTAATTACATTTAATGAATGGTACAAATCATGAGGTGCATGTTGAACCTGTTTTTTGGATAATGCCATGATGTATATGTAGGCTATGTTTCCAATGTATCAAAAGATTTCTCCTGTCTCCATCTTCGAGGCAGATTGACCATCTACTGGTCCCTGGCAATACTTACAGTGTAAACTACATGGCGTCACATTCACTAAGACTGTAATCTTTCATAGGACAGGTTGATTTGATTAATTATATGGATCAGTTTCGACTGACCTGTGTATAGGAAGTGGTAATGATTACAATACAAGTCACATCTATACACTGACAGCACGCAGGTGCATTATTTATGTTATTACTGAATTATTGTTATTTCCACTCTCTTAGGTCCAAATATTATTCTCAAACTATTCTGAACTTTCGAGAATAAGTGTTATCAAACATAACTCCCATGTGTTAGAGGAAAAGGAAATTTCTGGAAAATTGAGTGTTGTGTGTGCTTGCCAAACCAATATTTGCACCTTGCAGTTTTGACTACAGTTTATATCCCCTTGCAGCCATGGTTTGCCTAGGAAGAACTTCTGTACAATTTTTAATGACATGGGAGGGGTTAAACAGCTTTGAATAGACTATCATAATTAGACATTTTTCCTTATGCTCACTTCTTACCCTGTTCTTATTAGGAAACTATTTACCAAGTTCCCTGAACCCTGTTTTTAATGCAGATATTCAAGTTTAATGAATGCAGTTTTGCCGGGTACATTGTTATCCAAGAATACTTATAGGTAAACTGCATCTGGCATGGTTCATTCATGTACTTGTTGCTGGAAAATGCCTAAGAGACTTTGAATATATATGTAGATTGTATAATGATGTTTATATGTGGATTCTTATAACTTAATATTTAAGAGCTGACCATTGCTCTGCTGTATTTTGTAAATGTATTCCAGTTGCGGACACACATTATAGACTGCTAGTGATAGAATCTATGAACTAATTCTTCCCCTGTTCCAGCAACAGTCCATACCTCATGCTTTCAGAGGAAGGAAAACATAATGGAACATGAAGAGCAAGCAGGTTTGGATGCATATCCTTGCTTGCTGTATCAGAACTTGATAATGTCACAGTTCAGTTTCTTGCTGCTACCTGACTGATAAAATAATAGCTGCTGTACTTCTGATCAAGTAGTATATGTTATTAGTGCAGTGGTAAGTTGCAGCTAATTAATCACACAGTATTGGGAAATTATTTGTGCAGTAAGTTCCATAATTTTTTAAAATGATATATGTCAGTGTGGTTGAGGTTACCTGCAAGAATTCCCACTGCTATATAAATCATTTCTGCAGTTCTTGGAATTAGGCTAATGACTATGAGTCCAGATGAAACAAGAAGAATTCCAGTTCCACCCATGCAGGAACCACTGACCACAGATGTCAGAGTTATGCTCCAAGGATCTGCAACAGTTAGAAGCAAGATGTTACAATAAATAAATAAAGAAAGAAGAAGAAGAAGCAAACTATAGCTGATTACTGACCCTGACTGAACTTAATAAAAGTATCTTTTATTTTAAGATAATTCAGTCCTGCTCTGCTGTTAACTAAATGTATGTATTACCCAGTAAACATTCTTACATAACACCATATATAAGGCAATTAAAAACAAGTTTTGGCTTATTACAAGTCATCATAGGTCCTACTCTTTTAATAATAAAAACTTATGGCTGAAGTGAAGAAATAGATCTCTTCCTTACAAAGAATGTCATAGGGATATGTTAAGAAATTATTAGTAAAAGTGCAAGAAAAATATTACTTACAAAAATACAGTACAAGGGTAGTGCGCAAGGTTTGTGTAAGAAACTGTTTCTAAAAGAATTAAAAAAAAAAAAAAGCATGGGTAGGCAGTACAATCAATAAATGGTGCACACATTGATCATACTCTTGTAAAGCACAAGTCTTCAGTTGTTGAAATATGATGTTAAAATACTGCAAGAAAAGTCTAGTTATTATGGTCATATCTTCTTCATATTGACATTTGAATTAATAATGCATTTTATGTGAGTAGAGGATTAATTCCCTTAATGTTTGTATGCTTATTTGAAGGTCATTGTTACAACAAACATTCAAAGACCGAATTCTGGTGTGTGTGTCTGGTACAGCTTCCTACATTTATGTAATATATGGAACAAATTAAAGGTAAGGTTGTCCTTTATGTGAACACCACACTGTGAAGACATGAGGGAGTGGAGGTTATAGCATCTTGCTTTCTCATTAGGTGGAGGTGCATGGTCAACTGCTTACCCCAGCTGCTTTACACCTGGAGAAAGAGCACATGCTCTCCATTAGAAAAGAGGCTGGATGGGCCCCCAGAGTTGGTATGGATACCATAAAAAAAAGAAGGTTTGCCCTTGTCAGGAATTTACTGTTGAGTTATCTTGTCTAGTCACTAAAACCAAAGTTGAGTTTCGTTGAACCTCTTTGCCAAAAGATTATTTATGAACTGCTGTGCTCTGAGTGAGGTTGACCGGCTCTTCAGATGTTTGCAGGATAGTTTCTTTCCACAGAAATATCAAAACTGAAAATAGTCTGACATCTCAATTCAGTTATGATGTGCATTCACTACATGCATTGAATGTGAGAGAATTAGAACTGTTTTTCCTCTTATGGATATGAAATGTTTTGTCAGTATAAAAGTTTTATATAAATTTGTGTTAATAAGAAATATATAATTTGTTGCTCTGTAGTGTCTATGAGTGATGGAGTCTGAGTGACTGTTAACTTCTCCAGGAGGACTCTGCTCCACGAAGTTAGTTAATTGATTAAGGAATTGGAGCTTGCAAGGAGAATTTACACATTTTTATGTTGGTAACCATTTGAGTTGGGAACTACCCATTAAATTCTCATACTCTCAATTCTCGGTAGACATTCTTGGGTGTCTTTGCACATTGTAAATTCTCAAGAGGAACTGCACCACACCCACTTTTCTAGTTTCTAGTTTATTCTTGTACTTTACAAATCAATTTGTAAATGTTCTTGAAACGTTTACTAGAAAATGCCACTGTAAGTTTTAAATTTTATTACATTTGGAGTTTTGAACCTGTGAACTGTTCAGTAATTGTTGCCACCATTCTGCTACTGTATGTGAGCTCCCTTACTTGTCAGGCTCCACACTGCACAGTAGACTGTAGGTAACCACATCCAATGGGCATCTTTCAGAGACATTGAGGTATTGTCATTTAGTATATGACAAATTAGAAGACCGGATGTTACTAGAATGCTGGGGATTGTTATCTGTGAACATCACCATTTTAAACCATTTAGTGTAGGTATGCAGGAAGATTTAAAAGCAAGGTCAAGGGGTCAGAATATACTGTATAATACTGTTAAGGTGTAAAAAAAACAGTAATATAATATCCCTTAAAGATGTTGGTGAAATACGTTTTTGACATTTAACAGTATGAAAATTGACTGGTGCAAAGTTATGAGTAGCATCTTGACACATGGAGTAATTCTGTGAGTAATGCTGTATTGTGTGGAACACATGACCAGCTGTACAGGTAAACCTTTTCACAAGTTTCTGATAGATCATTAAATTTGCTTTGCCATCTTCTGAGGTTATTTAACCCTTTCCCCGTTCCATTCAAATCGCTAGTGCCTGGGCAGAAGAGCCGAGTTTTTTCACGGGACATTTAAATTTACGTACTATACCAGAAACGCTTTAGAGCGTTTAGAGGGGGAG
>Ga0123357_10001709_pt1 | contig 23665 bp, 21 predicted proteins | sample TergutEmb28metaG_FD_89873 | JGI IMG/M metagenome (GOLD analysis project Ga0123357, IMG submission 89873) | Embiratermes neotenicus P4 segment gut microbial communities from Petit-Saut dam, French Guiana - Emb289 P4 | ecosystem: Host-associated > Arthropoda: Insects > Digestive system > Gut ... | reverse complement strand
TCAAAGTTTCAAACTTCTCTGGCCATTATCTCCGTAACCGTTCCACTTTGGACATAGGTGTTTTGGGTTATATCGGTATATTTTAGCATAAGGAACACCCTCCCGAAGTCTGGCACATTCCTCGTGGGACACCCTGTATATACAGTTACTGGACTGCAGACATTATAACTGATGCGTAACATTCAGTCACTTTCTACCATGAATTTTTGTTGCAGGGTTTCATTTCCAGAGTGTGTCAAGTGGCTGTGCATTGAGTTTGACCCTCAGTGTGGTACAGCACAGGCTGAAGATTCATTGCAACTCTACATACCAAGTCTACCCACTGTTCCTCCAGTTCCTAAGCGAACTACAGATGACAGTGAATGTGACTCTTTCCCTGTTCCCTACTGGCCAATATTACAGAAATTCAGTGGCAGGAGCAGAAATTGGCCTCAAACAGCAATTGTTTTACCAGGTGAGTGTCTGAGTAGCTTGTCCAGTATTGCTACTTATTTTATTGTTACTTTGTAACATTTGAAAACCTGTGATGTACACAGTAAAGCCGTTCCATTGTCTGATTAACACTTTCAGGATGATCAATATATCCACCAAGAAATGCACTTAATAAAATACAATACAATAGTATGCACTTGTGACCTTCATGACTGCAATATTATGAAATAATTGCTTGGGATCAAAATACAAAAGTGTGATTTTTATTTTCATTTTTCTGTGCAAAAGTATGTATATATAACCAACAATTATATGCTTTTAAAATATTATATGTGAATTACTATATGTGATATATTCAAAAAATATAATGAAAAGTGCAATTTGTTGGCCATTTATATATGTGATTTTTATGTTTCACTTATAAGAATTTCACCCCTTTTAGAAGTTCTTTCTTGCTGGTCTGCTGGAAAATTCTTACACAGGAGACACCATGAATGATAGATTTTAAGCTTGACATGCTGTCTTTGATGTCTTAGGTGTGCAGATGTTTGTATTCGTAATATTGCGTGAGGATAACGAGGATGGATGTTTAACTGTTCTGACAATTACATAATTGTTTGACAATTTTTTTATAGGAAACGAAGTGATATTCTCCTTAGAAACTGCCTCAGACTATGTGAAAGATGAAAAGGCTTGTTTCTATGGGTTCCGATGCTTGGTTGTTGGCTATGAATGGCATACTGAAGTAGGGGAAGGCTTGAAGCATCTCGAGACTGAATTAGCCTTCCTTGGGGGGATGTGTGCAGCATCGCTTATGAAGAAAGATCTTCTTTTGCCACCAGTTTCAGGTATGTAAATTAGTTGAATGGTTCACCAGTTTCAGGTACATAAATTAGTTGATGGCTTGTTTTACTGGTTATGCAGTTACTGGACATCTGTGAATGGAACTCGCAATTAACGATTCAAGTTTTCTGCGATGCGATGCTGTGGCATTCAGCTAGTAGTTCTGGATGTTTTAAAGGATTTTAGTGTACGCATATTCAGAGTAAAGCAGTCCAAGCAGACTATTTTACCCTGAATATGACCACACTATAATCCTTTAAAACACTGGAACCTACTTGCCCAGTGACATCCCAGAAGACTGGGATTTTCAGCAGCATCACTGTGAAAACTACAAATATTGCAACTTTTATTTGGTTTCTACTTGCCAGGCAAGGTAATTGTGATATTTACTAGTCACAAGGAAAGGTACAGAAGAAATATGAGAAATGGGGACTTAGGTGTATATGTTTGAAAAATGTGTATTGGTGAAGAGGCAGCAGACACTGGGCTAGAAGACATTAAGAACAGGTCAGGATATGTCTCGGTAAAACCGTAGCCCATTGAAAGATGGCATTGATGATTTACAAACATTTCCATTTATTCTTTTGGCAGTTGAGCTCCAGTTACAGAATGTATTATCATCAACAAAGAAACACAGTGTCTCTAGAGAATGTGGTAGAACAATGAAATGTTAAGTACAACATACTGCATTATCCTATATACAATGTCCATCCTTTGTAATATTTCCTGTTATATAGAACAACTGGACAGAAGAGTCAGTTTTCTTCAGCCCAGACTAATGACCTTGGTATCAATTACACAGCTCCTCCTACCAGTTGAACAAAATACCAAACTTGACTTCTGTATGTATTTGTACAGGAAGCTCACCAATGCCTCAAATACCACACGGGACTTCTGTCCCTAACACACACAGTCCAGTAACACACAAAAGCCCCAAACTCGAGAAACAATACTAAAAGGTACCTGCACTGTAGTCCGACCCCTGTGTGGGAGGGAGGGAGGGAGGGAGGGAGGGAGAAACAGACTGCTCAAGGAGACCCCAGAGAAAACTTCCTACTCGAACACTAGGTGGTATGAAAATAATGTATCATCATGCAAAAATCAGGGTTGTGAACGTGTGCTGCTCTCCCATCTTGGATGATGTCTCGCGGTGCATGCCCTATTATATATTACATGACTGTAAGGGTAAAAAGACATATGTGTATGTCTGGCATTCAGTGACATTGTGTACAGTGGCTGGTGGGCATGTCAGTACAGTTACCATGTTTTGTGAGATTAAATATTCACAGTCATTTACTCAAAATGCTCTTAAATTCAAACATGAACATTGCCTAAGTCACACACATATTCACTATTGTTGATTTCTGTTATTTTAAAGCAGTGTCTTTTTCACTGACATTACAAAGAACCAAATGCTAAAGGGCTGTGCACATTGTACAGACCTGTTATATACATTTTGGTTTTGCATGATGCTTGTTCACATTTGCAGTGGAAGAGATGGACGAGGATATGGACATGGTTGAAGAAGTGGCACAGCATGTGTACAAGAGCCATTCAACTTTGCTGTCAAAAGGTTTTGCATTGGCTAATCCCCCTACAATCACTCAGGCTTTGGAAGGTGTCTTGCCATTTAGGTAAGTAGCATGTTTTTGTTCTGGACTGGTAACTATTATTAACAGAAGTGGAATACTTGAATGGTCACATCTTTCAGAATGAGTGACATGCATGTGGTGACCCAGTCACTGTACTCCTGTGGATCTGTATGTGCATGCCATGTGGCAACACTGTCTGTAGCTATGTGCCATGGTACACTGTGCATGGCAGTGATCAAGGTGCAGAGAACTGAGATTAACATCTGGATACAGAACACATCTAGCATTTCATTATGTATTGTAGGCATATAATGTGTACGATACATGGTACTCCATTTTGTCAATGCAAGTATGTGATTGAAGTAGAGAATACACAAAATTAGACTTTGGATATTTCCTGGAAACTTCTCAGCTGGAAATTTTGTCCAATTAAGCATGACATGAAAATTCATAAAAATGTCATAATCTTCCTGCAGCTCTGAATTCTTCATGGTTACATGGTCCCACCTCTGCAAAGTGTATTAGCAGATGGCACTGTACTTTCGTATCATCTATGTATCTTGCAGTGTGGTGTTTATAATGTGTTTGTAATGTCAGTTTTATACCACTGTGTTCAGCTATTTCATTATACTGTTCCTTGAAGAATGGCCCAGAGTTGCAAAGTGTGTGAAGCCTGAACTTCATATAGGAAATTTAACACTTTGAGGGTTCTATAGAGGTGGATTTCATGAAGTGATGGAATAATGTTATTGTCAGAAATCTTTGTCATCCAGTTGGTATTAAACCTTATGTCTACCGCACAAGGTGCAGGGGTGCACTGCGATTATTGCTAGGTTTATTGGTGTTACAATTGTCTCAGAGAGGTGTGATTGTGTGATTGTGCTGACATGGAGTGAATTTGTTGCAAGAAGGTACACTAACCATGGTTAGTCTTTCTTCTGTAATGCAGTCTTGCATATTGTCCTTCTCAAACCATTCAGTGGTCCAATAGCAGTGTAGGATCCAGTTCTCATCTGCCATTCAGTGATACAGTTCTCTAGTTCCATTACATATTTATAGTGGCTGGAGAATGGCATGTTAAAATCAGTGGGTAATTGAAAATATTAATTTAGGAATTATATTTGCATCATGGTAGATGTAATAGGCACTGTTGAGAGACAATGTCTGTCTCTTATCATCAAGAGGGCTGACAGGGAGGGACCACAAGTCACAGATATATACATGTGTTAGTAAATGAATGCAGCATCTCTTCTGTAATGGCATGCTGTGCTAAAGGAGCAGTGTCAAGTTGATTAGCCTAAACTCCCACCACATCACTAAACTTGGTGGCTTAGCCTCTGTCTGCATTTGGTTCACCTGATTATATGGGGTGCAGTAGTACCTGTAGGGTGGTGGGTTTCATGGCCTGATGGTAACTCTCCTCCATATTCACTGGTAGTCAATTGGCCTGATTCTACAGTAAAGACCAACACAGTATGGCATATGCCATGGAGATCAAATATAAGTTTAGTATTCTTTGTACATGTATTAGCTGTGTTGGGCCATAACAGGGACAACATGTACAATACCAAATAGGAAATTATTGAAGTTTTATATTGACTTTTAACAGACAAACAGGACAATACTGTCCCTTTAAGTTTACATCCTTTCCATCCAAATGGGAAAACACTGTTCCACAGTGGGCCTTTAAATTGAACAGTGATCCACCCACAGCAGAAAACTGGTATTTAGAAGGTCATATGCTAAAGGTTAAACAGTGTCTCATTAAGGGAACTTTTACAATTGATATGTGTAAAAAATGTGGTAGTGTGGGCAGATTAGTGTAGAATGTTAATCGGAAAAGGTACATAAACATGACATGAGATGGAATTTCAGCTCAAAAAGTATTTGTTACAATTATGGTGTACTGTATTCATCTTTACTGTAGAATTATCTGCAAGTGCATGGTGAATGACTCAGTTTGAGGTGATTAGCCTGATGTTTAAAATGCCTAGAAAGGTGTAGAAACCTGATTGCTAGGTTCCATGTTTGGCTTTGAGGCCTTCTTCCACATTGGCGGAAATGGGCATAGCCATGTTTCTACCATTATGCATGTGTGATCGATGTGTGCCTCATTAAAGCCATACATAGCCCAGCAGCTGCATAAGCTTCAGTTGTTTAAAAACAAGACATGGTTGTCATTTTTTTTATTGCTTCCGTGAGAGACTGGTGGACAGTTAAACAGCACCACTACCTGCTGTTTTATATGATTGCTTTCTGATGCTAGTACCACAGAGTTTGAGGGTTGTGATTAATTATGACCAATCAGACTGTCATGAACACTGGAATCATAAATGTAGAATCCATTTTCATTGTAACATGTGTACTTGGTTCCAAGACTTATGGTGCTGATATGGGTATTTTACAACTTTTGCCTGGATTGAACAGCACAATAATAGTCAAGTCCAGCAAAATAGTAACAAACCAGATGTGTACACCAGGGTTATGGAGCACTAAAGCAGTGAATCATACTTAATGAAAGACAAGGTGTTGGGCTTAGCTTAGAGTGATCTGTGCAATAGCAGGATGTGGGGAGAGCCAGCTTACCAGCCACACTTATCTGAATTCACTGGAACCAGTCGCTGGAGGTCAAAACCAGGTTTATGAACCTCGAGATGTTACTGCATATTGGTCGTAATTGCGGAGAAAGCATAACATGAGTACAGTCTTACCACTTTCCTTGGCCAACAGAGCTTCTTGTACAGTGTACACACAATGGGCATATCACAGGTACCATGGGTCTTGTAGAGTGCAGATTACTGAGAGATATTTTTCATGTCACCTTTCATAAAAGGCCAACAAATCTTTCCTAAAACTGATTTATCACATTTATTTCACCCAGGGTTGATTTTACATATAGATGGTATTACAGTCCATGATCTCTTGTTGAGGAAGCATGTTTGCAGAACATGAAACAGAACCAATAAGACAAACTATAACTTTTGCAGACAACAAGATGGAACTTTAAGTTTGAAAATGGCAGAATGTATTGAAAGTATTTTATGGACTACCACTACCACTACCACTAAGAGAAAACCAAAATTTGTGGTCTGTGCTATATGCACTTCAATTTGTCTGACATACATGAAGTGATACAGTTTATCTTTGAGTATGGGATGCTCTGAAACTTCTAACTCATCACTTACCTCTCCATCCCCTCCTACACAAATTTCCTGTAAATTATCACTTGCTGATGGTGATGTATGGCACTGCCCTTTTCTGGCGCAGAAGTGTCATCCAACGTAAAAATGTAAATCATTGCTCATTGCTTGTTTTACTGGATTTGTGATAGTTTTGACTGGTTGCATGCACCATAAGAATTGACAGAGAGGCAGCCAAAGTACACTGTGACATGGATAACCTTGAAATCTTTAGTCACCTCTTTTTTTAACAGTACACTAGGACAGTTGAATTTCAGCTATGTCAGAACAATGATTTTAAATAAATTCTAAACTGCTCACTAGGAAGGAGGAGGTAACTATGTGAGATTTGAGGTCTTCTGGGATGTGATGTGATCTCACTGGGTGCAGTTCGTACCATTTGGAAGGACTGTGATCCTTCAGAATGGTGGGAACTACACTCACTGACACAGCGTCACATCCCACACAACTGGAATTTTCAGGACATAAGAAACTGCCCAGAGCAGAGTCTGCCCTAGGAATTTTTCAGGTGCCGAACAAATTTGCCATCTTTAATGGAACCTCATAAGGTCCACTGTAATATTGTACCACCCCACCAATTTCTACATTCCCCCTGAAAATGAACTAGATTATTTTACTGTTTGTTCTCTGTGACACGTTCATCAATAGCCGTATCTACATATTCATGTCCCACAATTGGTTCTGTTTGCTCAACAATCACATTCAGTTCTGTTTCTCGGTATGTGTGGCCATCAGGCACAATTATTGCTAGTCTTGAGTCTTGACTGTTTTCACTCTTTTGTACTTTGCTGTTTTTATAAGTCTTTTTATTCTTACTGTCATCATCTGAAGTTGTTGGAATGTTAATCCAACGCTTTTGATTGCGAGATCGATGCCTGCGCCACAAGACTATTATTAATAGAATGAGAGCCAGCAGAACGAAGGAGGATGTTGCAATGATAATTATGAACATTAGGAGACCAGATGTTAGTACGCAGTCTTGACTGAACTCTTTGACTTTGATGAAACTTCCTCCAGTTTCCTCTGCTGTATGTTTTCGACACCAGAATTGAGATGATGTGTCCCTTTGTTGTGAATTGTACTGCCCTGCTGATGTATAAAAATTCAGTTCTTCTCCCCATGTCTCCAACAGAGTACAAGAGCAGGTATGGTTGATAAGAATGCATTCTAGTTTAGGCTCAAAACTTGTTACATTGAACAGCAAACAGCCTTTTTCAAAATGGCTTATAGTATTGTTTTCAAACTGCAGTACCTGAATACCTTCCTTTTTTAGAGTGAAGTCTTCAACAGTAATACCAATAAATGCTCCTTTGGCTAGTGTATCAAATATATTGTTTTGGATTAAAGTTTTTCCATGCATTCTAATATGAAAAGCTTCCCCCTTCATGTTAACAAAATGATTTCCACGTAGTTGGAAGATTTTAGGACCATAAATGATGAACGAGGAACTGTGAATAGTATCAATGATGACTCTTTCAATCCGAAGCTCATTATACACTTCAAGATCTACCCAGGTCCTACTTGGGACACTGCCATTGAAGTGCCCACCAATGATGTGAAGGTTCTCTGAAGAGAACTTCTTGAAAGCCTGTGCTTCAAAATTTCCTACAACACATTCTATCAACTCTAGTTTTTCCGTTCTGTACAGAGTAGCGAACGCAAAGGCACGTATTGTGCCAATGTTCACAGTGTTCAGAGTGATGCTTGTCAGACGGCCCTTGAAAGCATAGCTTGGTATTTCCGGAACGCTACAGTTGATGATGCTGACAGCCAATCCAGACTGAGGAACTGGTTCTAGTGCAAGTGTTTCATTCCAACTAAATGCATTGCTTTCAATAACAAGTTGTTCGATGTTGAGGAACTCCACATGTCGCACTCCACGGCGATTTACCCAAACATGTGGCAAAATGTGAACTCTGGAACAGTTCTCTATCCGTAGGTGGACTGTGCTCTCAGGCACTACAGATGGGCTTAGAATCAGTTCCTGAAATGGATAATGAAAACACTATGAGATTCAAGGTTCTGACAGTGGTTCAAATGAAGTATGGATGACATGTAGACTGGTGTGTAATAAATTTTATTGCAAAGTACCATCATACACAACAATTGAATATCAGTTGTAGTTTTACATCTGATTAAGTGTGTAAGTACCAGTGTTTCAGAGGGCCTAGCTGCCCACATTTTCAGAGTAGTTCAAGAACAGTAAGCCACATGAAAAAGGTGGGTGTTAAATGGGGTGGATAGGATAGGAGGTTTGGAGTAGCTGACCAGTAGGGGTGGGGGTAAATGTACAGTGCATGGGAGTGATGGAAATAGGATTGTGGTGTGTTTGGGAGGTAAACAGATAATAAGCAGTGGAGGCAGGGTAGAACAAATTAAGGATAAGAAGTGAGGAAAGCCAAGGGAGGAGCAAATATGTGATGAAAAGCCTGTTAAGGGCAACAGATGTTTGGAAGGGCAGACAGTTGTGTGGAGCCCCTGGTGATGGAGTATCACTTTCTTGCATTACTGTGGACTTCTGCATGGAGGGCTGCTAGGAAAGATTACTGCATCAAGCAATCCATAGATCTCCCTCATTGGTTCCACTATATTGATGACACGTCCATTATCTGGTGGCAGAGAAGACTGGAGAAACTGGAAGGTTTCTTGCACCACCTGGATAGTGTCCACCAGAATATTTAATGCACCATACAGACTGATCCAACTAGCCACCTTAACTGGTACACTGACATTAACAGATGATCTGATGGTATACTCAAACACAAAGTTTAGTGGAAAGTCTTCCATAAAAATGTCTACTGTAACTTGCACCCACACCACCACCTGTGCTCCCACGTACACATGGCCAGAGCTCTGTGTGATCAGAAGTCTGCAGGGATGATATGGTCTTCCTCAAGGCCATTTCAAGGACAACAGATACAGTGACAGGCAGATTCATCAGGTTCTCCATCCACCACAGAGGGTCACTCAGCCTTGGGGAAGATTCATGCTTGGGTACACCTTGCCTGCATTTGCATGACCTTCAACCAACTTAGCACAACATGAAATGTGTCAGCATGCTGCCAAGGAAAATCTCAGATTTTCTTTTGCCTGCAAAACATGACCATTGACTGAAGACTATGGGTGTGTATAGTGTTTTATGTGAGTACAGTCAGGTGCACACTGTGTAGACTGGCTGGTCTATTAAGATTAGAGCAAAAGAAGAACAAGCAGACAAATTGGCGGTGGCTGAGCATAGTTTGAGCAAGGAGCATTGCATCTGACTCCAGACTACCAAAATCCTCTCAACAAGACTCTGATAAGTGCACTGTATTGTCAGGAATGTGAATTAGAGTGAGCAGCAACATAAACAGAAGAAATGGCTTTGTGTGGAGCAGGTCACATAAACCTCATTCACTCCCTTAGGGAGACTGTCCTGAACAGGCTGTATCACTTCTACCTCCTCCTGACCTGCCCCTCATTACTACCCATCCTAGTCCTTTCTGCTTCAGCCAAGATTTTTCTTATGTGTCCTTTTGTCCCTCCACATTTCAACTGTCTTGCAGGTTCCATCCAGGGCCCAACTTACTGCACACTGACCACAACTTCCATTGCTTTGATATTTCAACTGCCTATCTTGTGTTCCTCTGTATATATATATCCACTTTTTCCACATGGCTTGCCTTTCTTTGATACCCTGAAGATGGAGGCAGGAAACTCTAAATGCTGGTGCTTGTATACCAGTCTACATGGCGCTGTATCTCACAACTGTGGAATCATCAGTGCTACTGTTACTGAAAATATAAAATACTTAATGCAGTATAATGGATTCTCTCATAACTGGCTGTCTTGATTAACTAACTGCTTTAATTACAGATATGAAGACAGGTGAAAATAATTACTAGAAATACCTAAGTTACATTATTAGACTTACATAGATAGCTGTCTGGGTAACAAACTACCTTCTGCAGAAGGTACTACTGCCTCACCCAGTCAAGAAAATCCCTACATTTCCTGGAACCCCAAGGTTTATCACGGTCACAAGAGCCTTCTATTTATCCCTGTCCTCAGCCAGATGAATCTAGGCCACATCCCTCAACATATTGCTTTATGGTTAATTTTAATATTATGTTCCTATCTACATCCAGGTCTTCCAAGTGGCCTCTTTCCCTTCAGGTGTCCCCACCAAAACTCTGTAGGCATTTCTCTTCTCATTGTTATAAAGTGTATCTGTAGTTGATAGTTTATTGTCATACATGGTAAATGCCAGTGGAGTTTTTTTTCACTTTCTGCCATATTTTTATTATGTTCTATTAATTTCTGTTTATACAAATTGACCAGTTTTTGATTAACTGCCCTGCATTTCCAACCCATTCAGCCCACTGCACCCCACTGTATGGTAATGCTTGCATAATATGAACCAAATCTCAGAACATGGATGACCAATACATGACTGTCAAAATAGGGTAGACTGTCCATTTTTACATAACATCACAGCTTTTACTTTTGAGAAGTGATCCCTTACTGGCTATATGATGTCATAAAAGTGCTAACACCCTGTACTTTTCTGAAACATATCATTCTGCTGAATGAGCTGTAATCACTGGCAAGATTCAAAATTGCAGAGGTATAATAATTTGGAAGCAGAACAATGTTAGATGTTTAACTCCTCTGATTTAAGTGGTCTCTAGTTACAAAAGTGACAGATTATTGGGACAGTTTCTTTCTAATTTTTTTTTTGTGTGCTTTGAAATGCTTGTTATTCTTGAGTATTGTGATACATAAGTAGGTATGTATAAGAATTTAAGTTAGTTGTCCACAGTGCATAAATTCTGGACAAAATGTGGCTCTCTGAGGGTCTCACAGCAGTGTTTCTGAAGATTCAGGTCATCTGGGACTTGACACTGTGTCACTGTGTGTGTGAGTGGCTCCTGACACTGTGCAGCAACACTGTGCCCCTCCTTCAAGGTCAGGCAGTCCAAGAAGAAGAGCCAACATGGGATAAATAAAGGAAATGGTATGTGTGTTGTGTGGTCCAATAGTGGCTTGCAGCTCTTATCACATTGCCTGATTTCCCAGTTCCGAACCCATCAGCCATGTGGTTGGTTACTGGTCAGTGATCAGACCAATCAGACCGTCCTTCATTGCACATCTAACAATGTCCCTTTCCTAGCATTTCTGACACTTCCCCAGCTGGCTGACCAGCCCTTCTGTACAGACACTGATCACATCATACCTATACTGTCTCCACTGTAATACTGTGTGGGCTTTTTTCTTGGACTGCCTGAGCTCTGAAGATGAAGGTTCGATGTTCCTTGGAAATGTTACAAACCACACACCTAGTGACACGGTCATATCCCACAGGACCTCAGTCCTCACTCAGTGCGGAATTATGCACTATAATGTAATTTAATTAACACACAGTAAGAGCTGCTGCTTATTACACTGATCTGTAGTTACATGGTCCAGTATGCATGCCTAGACATTACATAACTGCTGCTTTTATTTAAAATATGTTTATAGTTCTGATTAGTAAAGAAACAACTGAATTGCTCAGATTTAGTTACATATCATTTAAAATTAGAAGGTCTGTTTATGTCTAATCTTGCAATGTTGCATTTATATTGCATACATCCTTAATCAGGTACAAAACTGAAACCAACTGTGTAGGTTGCTCAGATTACCCAATTACCTTCAATATGTCGTCAACGTGTACGTACAGTACATACATGTTGACTACATATTGAAGGTAGCTGTGTGCCTTAGTTCACTGAAAATGAATGGACCTCCACTCCTTAGCAATATTATGTACCATAGATGTGGTGATTGGCACTCTCCTCAGCTGATGAGAACAGCTTTCACCTTGGACAGTGGAGGTGGCATGGTTGCCTTAGCTCTGGACTGCCCTTGTAGAAAAACATTAACAAATAAATCTATAACATTCCTTTGGTTGTCATCTGTTGGGTGTACCATTCACAACCAGCCTGCAGTCAAATGTATGAACAAATCTAACCAGGTATAACACAAAAGGAAATAATAGTATTATGTCAGAGGCAACAGATAGAGCTGCATTTCAACCAGATGTGTTTTTAATGGTCTGACTTTCCCTGTGCCACCACTGTCAAGGTTGAAGCCATTCTAGTGAGTTGACAACAGTACTTGAGAATGTGTCATGGCCACAACTCACAACTACCGCCTGACTGTGTGAGCACATGTGGTGTTTGAACACAGGTCATATCTCTCTCCACCTCTGTTTATCAGGATTTAGGAAGCAACTAAACCACTGATAAGCTGATAACAGTGCTCAGAATCTTACCTAATACTGTAACTGGAAGAATCTGGTTGGTTATTTAGTTATTTTAACAGGAGATACCCAATGCTGAGGTAGTCCAAAGTATCTGCTCTAAGAACAGACTGGTTCCATATTCTGTTGCTACTGGCCAGCATGGTACCTACCTGGGCTGGGCATGTAGCATGTATGTGGGAGAGGAGAGGCTCGGTGGGGAAACCTGAGGGAAAGTGACCACTTGGAAGACCTGGGCACAGATGGGAGGATAATATTAAAATGGATATTCATAAACTGGAATGGGGTCATGGACGGGATTGGTCTGGCTCTGGATAGGGACAGGTGGCTGGCTCTTGTGAATTCGGTAATGAACACTCGAGTTACATAAAATGTGGGTAATTTCTTGACTAGCTGAGAACCTCCCAACTTCTCAGGAAAGACTCTGGCCCATGGAGTTAGTTGTGGCATCTGCCTGGAGGGGCTGACAGAAAGCAGATGAGCAGTATGGATGTGGCATAGCCACTGAAACTACAGGAACAGGCAACAGGCGACAGCAGCTTTATCGGGACATTTCAAGGCAGCTGTGATCAGAAACGCGATAAAACAGTCCCCTGTAGTGGTGCCGGTAGTGTCTGACAGAAGCCTTGTCACCCCTACTATTCGTGTGCCACCATGTGCACCAGTCCGGGCGGTGCCACAATCTATGCTGCTGACGTTTTTCGGTTTTCCCCGTCTTTAGAAAAATTCCGGGCCGTACCATCGATAGGCCATAGTCGTCATCTTCCAAATCCGCAACCAGCCTTCGTGATTAAACTTATTTTGTCTCAAGGTCGGCATTTCCGAGATTCTCCTTCGAAACGTCGAAACTACTCGCGCAGCGTCACATCCCGTAAGACCCGAATCTTCAACTTTACTTACAGATCAAGGTGTAACGGTAAAGTTCTAGTTGTCCCTTTGCTCGACATGAAGGTGTGCGGGGGCCTGGAAGTACAGCCCCACACATTCGTAATGAAGATTAGGTGCCGCTTTAGCCTCGGGGGAAAGAACCCTTGGTACCCACTGAATGGGAAGTCGGTGGGCCCCAGAGCTCATCGGGACCCTTGGAAGAAAAATATCTCTTGCCTCTGCCAGGAATCGAACCGCGATTAGTCGATTGTCCAACCCACAGGTGGTCACTATACCGACTGAGCTGTGCTCGCTTTCGTAATGTACAGTACGAAGCGAATTACAGTGATACCTCGGCTAACGAGTGACCCTGCTAACGAATTTTTCGGCTAACGAAGATTTTTTTCGCTGTTTTTCGGACCCTGCTAACGAATGTTTTAGTGGATGCGCGCGCTAACATAAAGCAGCAAACATGAACGGACGGGCCATTCCAGCAGCTCGTTTCGACTAACGAACGTGATCCCGGAACGAATTATCTTCGTTAGCCGAGGTATCATTGTAATCGTATTGCAGGCAGTTCTTCACCAAGCAAGCGACTTTGCGGCTACACTGTGGTGAAATATGGCGATCGTTGTGATCTGCAAAACTGCTTATCTGCTTACACTAAGGGTCTCCAATCTGCGTCCCGCGGCGATATTCGTAAACTGAGGATATCCCATAAAAACTTAACAGTAATTTGGACGAGGTATACCACTTAACTGTTATTTTTCCACATGCGACCCGCGAACCGGCCCACAATAATGGGTGTGGCCCATTGCCATAGAAAGGTTGGAGACCCATGGCCTACACAAATGGTCACTTCCTCAGGTGCCATCATGCCTGGCGTAGCTTGAGATTAATCTTAAAGACCCAGTCCGTACCGCGCAGTAAACACTCTCTGTCTCTTATACAAACCAGTCAATGCTGTATAGGGAAATAATCGCTGTTTGTTCTGAGATCCGTACAAACACATACTCTGTATGGGCAGAACGTAGTGTTTCTGAATGTGAAACGTGGCGGTACAGATGGTAACCACGAAGCACTAAAGGGTTAATCACAGCGACAACTGACCTTTGTGTTTGTAGCGGTGCAGGAACAGTTGAACCTGCCCCATGTGCGATCGCAGGAACACAGCTCTATGTCACACAGTTCTCGGGCAGCACTGCGCAACAGTGCCAAGTACAGCAACACCAGCACTCGCATTATTCTCGTCACTCAGTTTCATTTTCCTGCTCAAAGTGCACCATTAGATTTTCTTACTTGGCACAACTGACGCTAACAACTTCAGCACACGCACTGTAATCTGTTGGACGCATTTCACGTGCCCATGCCATGCTGCGTACTTACGCCCATGTGAGCGGAGAGGTATAGGGGGAGAAACAGATAAATGTGAGGAGCTACACGCATTGTAGTGAAGATAACAGCACGAGCAAAAATGAACAGCTTCGAGAGCGAATCGTGCTAGCGCGATACCCTCCACCAATACACACCGACGACCTCAACTTGTAATGCCTTTGTAATGCTGACGCAGTGAGCTGCTCGTCATATGTTGTGTACACAGCAGCATGTGTTTGCTTCACATGTCACGTGTGCACTCTCGCTCTCTCTCTCTCTCCTTCGCGCGCTATGGTTTTAGGCTGCGGTATTCATTTGCACGTATCAGTTAGCACTTGCCTGTTGTCACCAAGCAACTGTGAATGTTATTATTCGTTCTGAAAACATAATGTCTTGAGGCCGTGGCCTTTTTTATTCGTAATTGGCAGGTAATCAGATTACACGAGCCTGAGAAATGTGCCAGTTGTGAACACAACTTTTGTGATATATATATATATATATATGTGTATATATATATATAGGAGTGGAAGACTTAAGTAATATAAAAATGCGTCAGTCTTGTAGATGTCACTGTAATGAAACGCGCGTGCGCGTGTGTGACTCGTCTCCCGGCGCCTCCCCCCTCTCCCCTCCAACACGCACGCACGCACGCGTGCACACACACACACACACACACGCACCTTGCAGCAAATTTGATCTCGATTTCCATTTCTCCCCCGAATGTTTTGCAGCTCTGTGTTGTCATGTGTCCCGGTTTACGCAATTGCTAATTATAAATGCACTGTTGCTAGGGCTGACCAAAGTCGCCTCAAGTTTTAGCTAATGCAGCCTGCAATTAAGCCGTCCAGTGGAGACTGCCGTACAAAGGTGGCCAGGTCCACACGATGAACTGTGCCCAGCACATCGGCAAACCGGACAGGTTTTCCGTTCTTATTCTCAGCTGTAAACGGACTGCCGGAATGCAATTTAAAGGTGGGACGTCAGGAGCCCTCACTACCATTCTGGGTTCAAGCCCCAAGAAGCCATCCACCCTAATCCCCCTCAGGCCCAAAAGGACATTCTGATGCAGCTCATGTCCTTATTTCGACCACGTCAAGGCCTACAGCCAAGACGGGAAACTCGTTAGCGTAAGCACACTCCAAGTTACATGCAAGGTTTGAGGATCACAAGCCCAGTGATGTGGCTAAACGGACCAAGGAATGTTGACCTGTACTTGGCACAAGCACGTATAGTGATTAGTCTGGATATTCGGTGTCCAGGTACAGTGACAGGTGTGGAGATTCGGTTTACAAATATACTGAGTGGTGTGGAGATTCGGTGTACTAGTATAGTGAAAGGCGCGGAGATTCGGTTTACGAGTGGCTGTTAGTGAGTGATGTGGAGATTCGGTTTATGAGTCTATAGACTGGTATGGAAATTCGGTTTGCGAGTATAGTGACTGGTGTGGAAATTCGGTTTATGAGTATAGTGACTTACTTATCGATCTTGTTGAACATGATTGATGCTCTTGAGTCACATGGGGGCCGTTCTGGACAAATTCCATACAGTGGTGTCTGGATGTTAGTGGTTAATGGGGACAGTAAACCTTCACGAACATCGGAAGCCATTTTGAATGTAAAACGCCGATTTGGTTTCAAGAACTGTAGGAGATACCAGTAATGAAAGTATACTGTGATCTCAAAGAGCACGAAAGCTAATTTTTACAAACGACGGACACTTTTAGGAAGCACAAAATACATTCATCGTTTGAAGGTTTGTCTTATTCCGTACAGCACGAAAGCATGCCGGCAGTATGTGATGACAGCTTGACTGAGCTGACCGTGGTTTGCGCGGTGGCACTGAAGTGGGCCAAAGCGACTGCAAGCCACGCGCCCACATCTCGACTCTCAACAGTCACGAAACGTCGAAATAATGACACTAAAATGGGTGATAACGAAAGGCCAGAATCCCGAACATCGAAACTCCACTGTGCCAAGACAAAGCATGTCTGTATGCTTATAGCACATCATTTCATTCATAATAAATTGAAACGTGTTTGATGTTCCCTTGCTCAGTGCCGACAACTTTTGCGAGTTTAAAGTATGCATAAGAATCGCACAGCAGATGACGCTTGATATGCTGCCACTTGAACGGCATGAGACGCCGGTCTGGCCGCGTCACTTGCGTCGGTGGTGTTTTGGCTAAACGCCATTAATGCCATGTTGCCAGGCTGTGCATGTACACACAACTGATCTGTCGGGTCAGCAATAATTTGTTGACTTCATCGATGTCTGAAGGGTATCATTTCGAGCTGGGAACAGCGGCTGGGGCGTGAAGTCGACCCCTCACCTCCATATGGTGCTGAGGTTGAAGAATGAATGGAGCTATGCCTGTAATCCTCTATATCTCAGTGGCAACTGTACCTTTCATTTGTAAATTACTTGGGCCTATATTTCATGTAGGGAGGAAATGTGCAAATTTGATAACGAAACCTGCATTTTATTACATACATTTACAGTTGCTGACGCAGATATCGGTTCCTTTGTCTCTGAATGTACATTACCGATTAACCCATGGACTCGGAACTGCATCGTGCGCAGTCTACAAGGCTATTGTGCTGATGATTGCAATCTGTCAGGATATCAGAAGACCTGAATTACCTCACCTCCGATCTCGCATTGCTCTGCTTCGTGCTCCGGGAGTGTCCAATAGCGGTATCTGCATAGACTGACTTCGTGTGTCCGGCGTACCGAGGTTCTGGAGCCTGTCTGCCTTGTACAGGATGTTTATTTTTATCTGACAGCTGTCGTTCGTTACTTCCCGCAGTGCGTGTGGGCGTTCTGCTAAGTGGGCTGCTTTGATATTGTGAATGAGCCGACAGGAAGTCGCAGGGAATGGTTGCGAAGTGAAATCATGACCCTATATAATGCGTTTGGTGTGACTGGGTGAGTGAGTGAGTGAGTGAGTCACACACTGATTGCCCTTTTCTTTGCCGGGTTACCAGGGTCAGATAGTGTGTGGTTTGTAGGCTGTCACAAGCCCCGTTTCCATGGGGTCATATCAGCGGATATTGTCCCCATATCACGTGTCGGGACCACGTCTAATTGATGCTGATTCTGCAAACTACAGAAAGTGACAGTAGCTCGTGAGATCAAGAAATTCGCCACCTACTTTGAAACCTAAGGTTGATTACAGTGTTCTGAGGGATTGAGCCAGTTGAATCCAATCCATGCCTTGACATCACTTTGAGATCAATTTTCATATTATTGCCAGTTTTCCTTACGCTCCTGACTGCAATGGTTTGCTCGTCATATGCACGTTAGGCTCGCTCACTCGTTACGTTACTTCCTCCATGGAGCACAGTCCTTATGGAGAAGCTGACCGGTTCTCAGATAGTCAAGAAATTCCCCGCATTTTATGGGACCCGAATGTTCATTATCGCGTTTACAAGCGCCCGCCACCCGTTCCTATCTTGAGCCAGATCAGTCCAGTCCATACCCCTACATCCCACTTCCTGAAGATCCACGTTAATATTATCCTCCCATCCACGCCTGGGTCTTCCAATTGGTCTCTTTCCCTCGGGATTCCCCACCGAAACCATGTATGCACCTCTCTTCCCCATACGTGCTACTTGCCCGTCCATCTCATTCTCCTAGATTTGATCATCCGAATATTTGGTGAGGAGTAAAGATCATTCAGCTCCTCATTATGTAGTTTTTCTCCACTCCCTTGTTACATCGATCTCTTAGGCCCAAATATTCTTCTCAGCTCCCTTTTCTCAAACACCCTCAGCCTACGTTCCTCCCTCAGTGTGAGTGACCAAGTTTGACACCCATACAACACAAGAGGCAAAATTTTAGTTCTGTATATTTTAATCTTTAAATTTTTGGATAGCAAATTGGAAGACAAAAGATTCTGCACCGATTGATAACAAACATTTCCTGACTTCAATCTGCTCTCAATTTCTTCCTGATAAGAATTTTGATTTGTTAAGGTTGTTCCCTAATATTGGAACACTTCCACCCTTTTAAAGGATCTATTATCAGTCTTCATATTGTGACTGTGTCCTGCGTTCCGATCTCTAGACATGACCATTTACTTAATTTTATGAGTATTTACTTCTATTCCAGTCTCCTTACTAGCGACTACTAAAGTCTCTGTGTTTTTCCCTATAGTATGTATGCTTCCTCCCAATATATTAACATCATCAGCATAAACCAAAAGCTGATGTGTACCATTTAATTTTAAACCATCCTGGTTTACCTGAACACTCCTAATGGCCTACTCTAAAGGAAAGTTGAAAAGCAATGACCATAAAGCATCTCCTTGTTTCAAACCATTCTTAATAGCAAACATGTCAGACAAATGCTTGCCTACCCGGACTGGCCTTACCAGTTTCATCGAGATACCAAACTCAGAACAGTATACAATAACTCCCTCCTAACGGAATCATAGGCTCATGTCTTGCGGTTAGGACGTATTTTTAAACTGGGGCCTGAGCAGAAGAACGTAATTGTTCTAGAATTTGTTTGTCATATTTTATGCTCATATTTTTGCATAAAGTGCACGAAGTGAACGCACGCAGTGGAGGTGTAGGGTAAAGTTTGGCGTTATCGTGGTAACTTTTAATAAAAGCCACTCACCTTGCAATTAAATTTAGCCCCATGCCCTCAATATAGAAGGATGGCCAGAGGGTTGTGCAAACATACATATACGGCAGACGTACGTAGATTCCAGAACTCCGTTGTACACGAATGCAGTGAACAAGCGCAACGGTACTGAGCAGTGGCGTGGCAGTGGTTTTGCGGTACCGTGGGGGGTAGTGTCTGCACTGATGTAGCCAGTATAACTTAGGTGCCAGGATTCTGTTAATTGCAGTTCATTAGTACCGGCAACGATTTGTACATTTCCTATTCGCAATTGCATGATGTCAGCTGCTCGGACGTGTCTCACGCGCCACGCACGACCTATGCAGCCACAGGATATCGGCTCGGTACTACCGTACGTGCCCTCGATCGACTGAGCACCATCACAGCACGCGCTTGCTTTAATTTGGACGTTCGCATTCAGTTAACATCAGCTGCATCTGCTTGTGTAACTCTTACCGCGATTTGTGTTCGGACAGCGGCGTAACGATTTGTGTCTCAGAATCAATGGTTCTGCGACGCGAGCCTGACAAATGAAATACAAGCTGTTCTATTTGGCTCACATTTTCTCCAGTTCCCAATCCTGGCTTTTCATCCCCATTTCAACCAATTTGGACAGAGTGCATGGATTACCAAGTTGAGACATGTTGACTGACACGTGTCCTTGAGCATTAGGCCCAATTTGAGCCACCTTCCTTCTTGCATTATGTTTTATGGCATTCTGCATTCCTTTGTTGCTTTGCACAAACTCTACTTGTAAACTGCCTTATTTACAGCGTTCTTTGAGTTCAGAACGCCGTAGCCACGTCTGCTGTTTACCTTTCCATCGACACAGTAGCAAGAGGCAAACCAAATAATCCGTAAGAAAGAAGGAAATTTCCAAGTCATTGTTAGGAGCCAGACCTGGCATGAGGGCGACCAAAAAATCGATCATTTATTTGCGTCCTTCACATTCGCAGATCGCCTCTCTATCTGGCATGTTACACGGCCGTAGCGCTGTCCCCTTGAAACGCTAACCGATATTCTTTATTTTTCACGCCCTCGTCTGTCTCTCAAAGCCTGGACATCCACATTGGCTGTCCTCTGCCGCTGCTTTCACACACCAAGAGGCCGCTAATGACGGCCATCTTGGAGCCAGAAATGCGCTCTAGCTTCGCACTGCTATGCCGTGCGACAGCTACCAGTGTGTATGGCGGTATGACGGCTGCTACGGCACTTCCACACTGTGCATTGTATGTATGTCCAGCACACTGAAACGGATTTCGTTGAAAAGTTAACGGGTGGATTCAGGTTTGAGAGCCTAGGCCCGGTTTCGTTCCTAATGTAGGCCTACATGGATCCGCGCTTGAAGTCTGTGAACTCTTATGATGCCTGCTTCAAATTAGCAGTTCTGTTACTGAGTGATATGCTGACATTTGTGTTACTAAGTGATATGCTGACAGTTGTGTTACTAAATGATATGCTGACATTTGTGTAACTGAGTGATATGATGACAGTTGTGTTACTGAGTGATATGCTGACAGTTGTGTTACTAAGTGATATGCTGACAGTTGTGTTACTAAATTATATGCTGACATTTGTGTTACTAAGAGATATTCTGACAGTTGTGTTACTGGGTGATATGCTGACAGTTGTGTTACTGAATGATATGCTGACAGTTGTGTTATTAAGTGATATGCTGACAGTTGTGTTACTAAGTGATATGCTGACATGTGTGTTACTGAGTGATATGCCGACAGTTGTTACTAAGTGATATGCTGACATTTGTGTTACTAAGTGATATGCTGACAGTTGTGTGACTGATATGCTGATATTTGTGTTACTAAGTGATATGCTGACATTTGTGTTACTAAATGATATGCTGACAGTTGTGTGACTGATATGCTGACATTTGTGTTACTAAGTGATATGCTGACATTTGTGTTACTAAATGATATGCTGACAGTTGTGTTACTGGTATGCTGACATTTGTGTTACTAAGTGATATGCTGACATTTGTGTTACTAAATGATATGCTGAGTTGTGTTACTGATATGCCGACATTTGTGTTACTAAGTGATATGCTGCCAGTTGTGTTACTAAGTGATATGCTGACATTTGTGTTACTAAGTGATATGCTGACAGTTGTGTTACTAAGTGATATGCTGCCAGTTGTGTTACTAAGTGATATGCTGACATTTGTGTTACTAAGTGATATGCTGACAGTTGTGTTACTAAGTGATATGCTCACAATTGTCACTAGTACGGCTATAACCTCATAATCTTTGCACCATCGCCCTGTATGTAGTTAACCTCCCAGTGGTCACTATATGTACCACCATTTTAGTATTCAGTAATTGTACGTTCTGCCCACACAGTTTATGTGTTTTATATGGATCTCAGAACAAACAGCGATTATTTCCCTATACAACATTAACTGACTGGTTTTTGTAACCGAGACTGAATGTGTGTACTGCGCGGTACGGACTGGATCTTTCAATACAATTGCAGCTATAATGCTGCCCTGCAAACACACAATTCAGCACAAATGCTCAATTTCTTTCCTCTGCTCCATATTCCCAACGTTCCGCTTACCATCATCCTACCGTCTTCACTTCCCAGCGCTTTACGTTGCCTGCAGCCTTGCCTTACCAGAAGGACGAGCGGGCACCGCCTGGGAGCCTTCAGAGCAATAAACTTTCCTGATTTCCCCCGCTAATGATAAGAAATAAGGTGCCTCTCATTGCACCAGCTGCCCTGTTTTTACTTAATATTTGTCTTCATATATAAAGGGCTAAACGATATTTTGTACAGAATTTGCAGGCAGGTTTATGGTTTGTCTACTTGTGCATTCAGAATGTGCTTTGTAGAATCACTGGTTCTGGTAATCAAACTGAACGCGAAGGACCGAGTTTCAACATCGGGCATCCCGATGTCGTTATTAGGCCTTCCTTGCAACTAAAAGAGACAACTTGCGCGAAGACCTTGCCGCCCGTGACGTGCTGTCGCCCACAGAGACCTTTAGTAGAACCATCTGTACCTCAGTCAGCAGTGACCAACGGCGCAGCATGCAGACAGCATCGGTAGCCTAGCCTGCGCCGAGGTGTGTATACCATGGGCACAGGCAGACGTAGTTAATTCGCAAGAGACATGACGACGCGATATTGCGACATCGTGTGAAGTTTCGCAAACTGCACGGAGGTGAAGAGTAGGACAGTGTTATGGACCTACATGTTGTGGTACCGGTACTGCGTGCGTGTGGATTGACGCAGCATTAGGTGTGCAGTAGCACCTGAACAACAGAAAGTTTAAATAGGAGTAAATATTGATTACTTTTAGATCGCCGTAAGTAAATAAGACAAGACAGAGACAGAACAAGAGTCCAGTCTTTATCAACCCTGTGCGAACTGTTGTCTGCTGTGCTGGGGTATTGCTCCATGTCACTGGGTGGTCGGTGCACCGGTCACCGAGTGACGGGGCGCAGTAGACCCTGTGGCTGAGAATTAATTGTGTGAAAGATGAGGATAGAGGAGGACTGCAGTATGTCCGGAGCAATGTGGCAATGTGCCACTGTGGCTTTGCTGAGTAAAAATAAGCGTCGGCAGGAAAGCTTTTGAATTCTCCACGTGGCTGTCACGTGCCGACAGGTGAGCGGGCCTGTTCCAGTAACAACAATTACAGCTCTCGCATACTCCCGGACTGCCTAATCTGTATGATTTCAAACAACACTTTATTTTAAATAGTTTTGGTTTGCAGTACTTTTTACTGTGTTCTTAAAAATGATAGCCTGAAGATAAAATGCCAGGATGTTGCACCGACTTGCAAAAACTTGGTTTTAAGTGATCTAAAGACAAATTTGAAAGTACTTTCCTATCCATTGCTCCCTATTTCCGAGAGAGCACTGCATTTTGGAAGGTTCGCTGGTTTCTCGCAGCACTTAGACGCCGATAAGAATGGAGCTATGGTGGAAAGATAATGACAGGGGAAAATTTGAAGGACTGGAGAAAAACCTGTTCGGATTGCACATTGTCCACCACAGACCTCACACTGATTGGCCTATGATGGAACTCTGGCTCCCGCGGTGGGAGACCGGCTACTGACCATGTGAGCCAAGGCACGCCCTCTCAAGACGAAATTAACCTTAATTATATTTAAAGACCCAGTCCGTACCGCGCAGTAAACACACTCCTCGGTTATAAAAAAAACCAGTCAGTTAATGTTGTAGAAGGAAATAATTGATATTTGTTCTGAGATCCACACAAAACACATAAATACACTGTGTGGGCAGAACGTGGAATTGCTGAATGTTCAACTGGTGGCACATATAGTAACCACTGGGCTGTAAAGTGAGCCACCCGGGTACCCTAAGTTGACAAATAGGGATACTAGATGTCAAATCCGGGGGGCTGGCACTTCACCATAAACGCCGACAGTCACACTTAAGCACTCGAGTGATGGGAAATAGGGTCT
>Ga0123357_10001708_pt1 | contig 23688 bp, 15 predicted proteins | sample TergutEmb28metaG_FD_89873 | JGI IMG/M metagenome (GOLD analysis project Ga0123357, IMG submission 89873) | Embiratermes neotenicus P4 segment gut microbial communities from Petit-Saut dam, French Guiana - Emb289 P4 | ecosystem: Host-associated > Arthropoda: Insects > Digestive system > Gut ... | reverse complement strand
TTTCGCCGTGTTCTAAATGTAAATTATTCCTTTTTGGGTAATTCCCCGGCGTCTGAGTTCTAATTGCCGACGTTTCGGAACTCACTATTGGTTCCATCTTCATAGGCAGGTGAATGAAGTATGAAGTATACTTCATTCACCTGCCTATGAAGATGGAACCGATAGTGAGTTCCGAAACGTCGGCAATTAGAACTCAGACGCCAGGGAATTACCCAAAAAGGAATAATTTACATTCAGATGAATTGTTTAACAAACAATAATATTTAACTCTCATTGTGTTTACATTATACTGTCTTCTTACACTATACAATTATATTAAATTTCTCAGTACATATTCATTATCCATTGTTCTTTTACTTCATTAATTTATAAATTTTATATCACAGTTCATATATATTTATTTAGCTTATATGTGTGTGTATTGTACTTTAATTTATTTTGAAGTTGTGTTTGTAATTTTGTAAATTTTTATGTTTACTTATTTTAATTTGAAATTCTGTTCTAAATTTGTACTATTGTATATTAATTATTCTTGAGTGTCTTTCTTACTGATAAGCTCTTTGTTACATAGAGCTGAATTTCTTATTTTTTGACTGTTCCTATATCCATTGGATGAACTCCTGCAAATGGATTTTTGGAATACTGTTAAAGAACTAAAGAATTCAGCACAACATTTGGAAGAATTTCAAAAGGGGACAAGGAAAAATTTCTCATGTGTTACTGAATAACTTCTAAATTTTAACACTTAAAAAAAAAAGAGAGAATTTGTGAGATTATCTGGAGTATACTGCAAGGCGTTTGAAAAATTACTGTTTTTTAAAGATTTTGTGTTAATGCCTGATAATGATTCAGTATGAATCGAAACATGTAGCTATATAATATGGCATTCTTCTTGAAACAAAGTTGTGTTTGACTGATGTGTTTTATTTTAATTTTGCATAAACATTATACAAAATGGGACGACTCAAAATAAGTTTAGTAACTGTTAATCAGTTGACATGCTGTACCATCCCGGAAGACTTGGATCCTCATCAACACAGCTGTGAGAACCTCAGATCTAGAATTTATGCCTCTTTATAAAGTTCATCCATTCAAAATTATTTTTATGTAGCATAGCACCAGTGTTCTAAAACGAATGTTGAGACAACATATCTAAGAACATGATAACCATTATATACTTAAGTCCTAATTCCAGTAACTCAATAACGTTACCTAATTTGCACTGAATTGTCTTCAGACAGGTACTGCCACCTATCAGTTAACGCTTTCACCCCACACAGTTCTAAAGGTGGCCCATCAATTGCGTGCCAGAGCCGAACAACTGCTGCTGGACAGCCACGTGCTGTAACAAAGATTGCAGACACTCCATCATCCACCACAGATTTTGCCAATAAAGGACAATTCAAGGAAAATGAGAAAGAAGTTCTTCAACCCTTTCAGTACCAATTTAGAAGGGCATATGTATGCATAAAGTGGCAGAGATTTTTTTATTTACAAATAAGAAGATCCAAGTATTGTTACAACACATTTTTTTGGTAGAGATACATGGCATGACATCATACACATTGTCCTGAATTTCAATAGACGTTAATGAGTTTCTGGCAGTAATATAAACATACATACAGTGTTAAAATCATTAAAGAAATCAGCATGAAAGTTACAGGCAAAAAATTTACAAACTTATAACTGCAACTGAAATTCACATAGAAATAAGACCACGGAATAATTTTTATATCAAACACAAGCATAATATTTGGTTTTCATACCTGTACTATCCACTTTTAAATACGTATTTAAATGAGGTAAATGAAAATATCATTCAGGATGAGAACTGTCTTTAGAAGCAAACTATAAAACCTGAAATTTTCTGTACAATAAAGGCTGGGAGGAGGAACAGGAAGGCAAAAATACAGCAGTAGCATTAAGTAGAAAAGTGTAGAAAGGATGAAGCAACACACCATATTTTTAACAGAAAATATGGATTTACAATTATGGAAACAGAATGCATTTCACAAGGCACATGTATTTAATACTAATTCCAAAGAGATCCAGAATCCTAATCTTCTCTATTTCGGACTTTGGCCACTTATTTTTGATAACTGACTCAATCTGTCAGTAGAAAATACAATATAGCAGATCTTCATCTATGCTGAGTTATGATTTAACCAGGTTGGTTTAGTTTATTCTTTCATCTGTTTACTCACACATTACATCATGCAGGCCAGCTTCAGTTTAAAATTTATAGTATACAAAAACACAACTAATAAATATCCTTCAAATCAATATGATATAATAAATAACTACAAAACATTTTAACTTAAGTAACTCACATACTAATACGATCCAAATTGAATCATCGTGACATATATTCATCTACTGAATAGAATGCGTGTTATAAGAGAAAGGATCTGAACTCCATTTTAAAGGATAATATGACCTAAAAATGTCACCAGTTTTGAGAAAAATGACACTTGGTGTTTTCCAGTACAATGAAGTAAATGGGTATGTATGTTGCATTGCAAAAATATCTAACACGATAGGCAATGTATGTATAATGTAATGCTGAGTGGCATACATGCAACCATTGTTGCAGTGGAAAAGCAATAAGTATTCCAGATTCTGAGTGCGTATTTGTAGCCTTAGGTATCCAACATGCACCATATTGTCATTTGTGGCCTGCCTGGCTCTACAATATTTTTCCACATTATATCATAAATGGCACAATTTAAGAAAAAAAATTATTGAACATAAAATGTGTGTTCTTATTTTTCTCTACAACTTTTATCTGAAACATTTTTCGTTCTAAGAAGAACTGAATGAGATATGATCAAAAATTGATATTGGTCATCATGTAAAGTACCTGTTATTCTTGTCAGATTTTAGTGAAACTTGAATTTTCTTGACTGATTTTGGAAAAAATACCCAAATATCAAATTTCATAAAAATCTGTCCAGTGGGAGCCAAGTTGTTCCATGCAGACAGACAGACAGATTGACAGATGATGGACATACATGACGAAGCTAATAGTCACTTTTTGCAATTTTGTTAACAGCCCAAAAATGCAAAACAAGATTCATCAATATATACTTAGTTCCACCATCTAGAATAAAAATGAACAGATGTTTATAAAATAACAACAAATTGTATAATGTTTAACAAAAATCTGGTGCAGAACATGCAGTTGCCAGTGGGATATACTCCACAGCAGCCAATAAAAATCTGACACTCTGTAAACTGTAGGAGTTATATTCTTTGAACCTGCAGCCTTATTGTGCAATAAAATAAACACACTCCCCATCTGTTACCACTTGCAGTCTAAAAATTATTTAAATGTGATCAATAATCCTAGTGCCAGCATCTTATGAGACAGACTGTCTTAAACATCCTACATACTGGGATTAAGAGTTCAAATCCTGACATATTCAATATTTTTTCCTGTGAACATGGAGGCCTCAGAAACAGAATAAACGTTCCACACAGAGAGTAAAGTTGTATGTCTAAATGCAGTATATAAAATGTCTATGATCATAGATCAAGGATTCTATTAAGCAACAGCTCCATAAAAACACTGAAAAATAAGTAAATTATAACACGAGTTACATGCACTTTTGTTTCACTTTGTATGCTATGAACAGTTACAAGACACATGAAACTGCAACAATATGTTTGAATTACACTTCATAACCAAAGTATGTTTTAAATCCATCACATTGATTTATATGTATGGATATGAATTACATAAAATTAGCCCATTGAACAGTCATGTATTGTAGAAAAAATTTATAAACCTACCTGCTGGTTCACCCTCAACAGCAAAGTGCTCAAAGTTGAGCAAAATTTTATGTTTGGGCCGGACAATGATATACCAGTTGCAAGATTTGCTTGCAAGGCCACGCACAGGACCATCATAATTCTGGGGGAAATTTGGGCTGGATATAACCCCAGAATCTGCACTACTGATGTTGCTTCCACAATCTGTGAGGAGAACAGTTTAACTTAATTTTCCTGATATGAAGTATTTAATTCTTAATTCTTTAAGATTATTCCAAATATCCATTTAGAGGAGTTCATCCAATGGATATACGAACAGTCAAAAAATAAGAAATTCAGCTCTATGTAACAAAGAGCTTGTCACTAAGAAAGACACTCAAGAATAATTAATATACAATAGTACAAATTTAGAACAGAATTTCAAATTAAAATAAGTAAACACAAAAATTTACAAAATTACAAACACAACTTCAAAATAAATTAAAGTACAATACACACACAAATAAGCTAAATAAATATATATGAACTGTGATATAAAATTTATAAATTAATGAAGTAAAAGAACAATGGATAATGAATATGTACAGAGAAATTTAATATAATTGTACAGTGTAAGAAGACAGGATAATGTAAACAAAATGAGAGTTATATATTACTGTTTGTTAAACTATTCATCTGAACTATAAAACAAGTGTGTATGTAGAAAGATCTTTAGAGTAATTTAAAGCTTTTTAGGCTTGCTGGAGATATCCTTAATTGATTTGCGAAGACCATTAAAGATTTTGATACCTGAATAATAAACTCCTTTCTGATACATGGCCAGAGTTACCTGAGGCAAGTGTAAATCATTTCTTTGTCTGTTATTAATGTTATGATATACACTATTTGAAACAAAATAATCCCTCTTGTTAACAACGAACAATAATGAAGAGAATATATACTGTGATGAGAGTGGTAATATTTTTAATTCCTTGAATAATTCTCTGCAAGACTCCCTATGCCCACACACCATTATTACCCTAATTACCCTTTTCTGCATTTTAAAAATTACAGAACTATGTGATGAGTTTCCATAGAATATTATGCTATAAAACATAATTGAGTGAAAAATGGAATGGTAAGTGATCTTCAGAGTAGAAACAGACAAATATGGTTTAATATTTCCAATTAAGTAACATGTAATGCTTAGTTTTTTTGTCAGTAAATCCATATGATGTATCAACGTTAGTGAATTTCAACAGTTAAACCAAGAAATTTTGTATAAGTAATAGTAGGAATATATTTGTTATTGTAATTAATATTTATTTCAATTTGGTTATTATTTTTAGGTGTGAAATTAGTAAATTGGGTTTTGGTAAAATTTAAGGAAAGGCAGTTTCGTTTAATCCAGTCAGTTAAAATTTTAAATACAGTGTTGATATCATTATTAAAGTCAGTAGGATCTGAATGGAGCAATAAGATGCTAGTGTCATCTGCAAATAGAATAGGAACTAATTTATCTCCTACAATCTTAGATAAGTTGTTTATAAAACTGAGTAAAAGCAAAAGTCCCAAAATCGAACCCTGGAGGACACCATGTTCAACTTTAGCCCAAGTCGATGTTGTAATATTATCATTCTCATTACACAGTAACATTCTTTGAAATCTGTTGGTCAGATAGGATTTGCAAAGTTTATAATGGTTACCAGTTATGCCATAGAATTCAAGTTTAGATAATAGAATTTTGTGAATAACATAATCGAATGCCTTTTTTAAGTCGCAAAAAATTCCACCTATTAATAAGTGATTATTCAAAGCATTTTAGGATTTCATTAGTTCACTGATATGCAGGATTATTAGTTTTTAGTTTAGTTCTAAAGCCATACTGTTCCTTACTTAAAATATTATGATCAGTCAGATGTTTCAACAGTATAGTTTGCATTACTTTAAAAAAAAATGTTAAAATGAGGTTAAAATTGATACTGGCCTGTAGTTGGATATATAATTTTTATTGCCTTTCTTAAATAGAGGTCTTACAATTGCATATTTTAACCTATCAGGGAAAACTCCAGTAAAAAGAGTCCTGTTGCACATATAATTTAGTGAGGAACTATTGGAATGGGAACATAATTTTAATATCTTAGTAGGTACTTAATCATAACCAAAAGAATTTGATGATTTAAAAGACATTATTATATTTTCAATTTCTTTAGTGGTTGGTACAGTTACACTTAATACTAGGGAATGAATTTTGGAATACATGTTAAAAGACTTGCAAAACTTATTCTGATTATAGACAGAGGCTTTAGGAAGACAGTAATTTGCATTAATGTTTTTGTTAATCATGTCGGGGATTGTTGTAAATGCTTATTAAATGCATCAGCGATAATTTGTTGATTTACAGTGTACTTACCATCAGTATTTACTGATTGTATTCCATGATTTTTATGATCCTGCCTATTCTTTCTTTATTAATTTCAAAGAGGCTCTTGTTACATTATTTGAATTTAAAATATATCTGTCATATGCCATTCTTTTTTGCTTCTTTTTATAACCTTTTATAGGATTTGAAAATAATCTTTAAAATATTTTCTTAAAGTAGGATTTTTATTTTTTCTAAATTCGATATAAAGTTCTCTATTATGTCTGCATGAAGTTCGTATACTGTATGTAAACTATGAGTTGTGATATGACAATTTATTGGCTTTAATCAAATGGAAACTAGAATAATAATGTCATAAAAATATATTTTAAAAAGAATTAAATATTATATTGACATCATTTCCTTCAAAAGCAGAATCCCAGGTCTCATAGCTGAGTTTGAGTAGGAAGTCAGCTATAGTATACTGATTTACATTTCTTTTAAAATACCTACATCAGTCCTTGTTATGTTTCTGAACAAACTGTATTGTTAATAGCTGGACATCATGATCAGAAAGGCCATTTATTAAGGGGACGATATCAGATTTGTTTAAATATCATCAATAGTTGAAAAAGAATTTGGCCCTATTCTAGTAGGAAAATTGACAGTGTTACTGAGATTAAAAGAGTGAAAAATATTGAGTTGATTTTTTTATAACTGTCTGCAAGGTAATTAATATTAATATCTCTACATATCAGAAAATTAAATTTGAGATTAAAAAATTTGTGCAAAATCAAATCAAAATTAGTTAAGAAAGTGCTAATCTGTAAATTGCTAAAATACACTGTTTATCATAGAGTTAAGATGAACAGCACACACTTCAAAGTCTTGGTCTAAACAATAATTTTCAATACTTAAAGTAGTAAATTTTATGCTATTATGAATAAACATGCAGACACCAACTTTGTGTCTTCTTTTCCTACAATAGTAAGCCCCTAATGTGTAATTCTCAATATGTAATGAGGCTAGATCATCAAGACATAGTTGGTGCTAATTTAGACACGAGATATGAGGTGAGTGATGATACAAGTGACACAAAACTTCATTCATTTTATTTCTTAAACTTCTAATATTCTGATGATAAATCTTAATAGATTGTTTATGAGGTAATATGTGTTTTAAGCTCAGATAGTAAATTGTTTTGTCCTTCATTTGTATTATTTAATGTTATACTTCCTTACTATATTTCTTTGCCTCATATTTTTACACTTATTATCCTTATCTACTACTGTTTTAAATTTCTACACTTCAATTGTATTTCTGTCACCTATATCATTCTGATTATACTCATAATTTTGTTTATATCTTACAAAATTTCCACTTCTTACACTAACATCCACTACACTGCTTTTTATGTGTTCTTTGTCCATAAAAAATTTCATTCCTGGTTATAAGAGTTCTCTTTGGTCTGCTGGATGTCCTAGTTGCATTTTTGTGCAAATCCTCAGCATTATCACTTATAAATTCCATCTTGGTCTCATCAGTGGCAGTAGCTGTTGGAACTTCTTTCCATTTTAAACTGATGGGAGGATTCTATTTTATCAAAGGATTTGTTATATTGTGTCCTATGATCTTATCTATCTTTTCATTACTTGAAGAGTTCATGTGTAGTCCATGTCATGTAAATTCATGTCTGGTGAGATTCATGTCTATTATATTTACATGATGCCTATCCTTCAACAGTTGATGCAGCTTCCTATTATAAACTCGTGTTTCTTTATTTAAGAAAGAGGAATCCTGAAGGTCATACTTGTGTGGAGTTGTCACTGCAATGACATTTTTATGTTCATTACGGAGTGCGAATTTCCTGATGTGTCTGAGACCAGTGTTGGATTCATTTCCATTGATGTCATTTGCACCTCTCCAAATGATTACAAAATCATCACAATGTAGCTTACTTATTTCTCTGCATGCTAAATGCGTCATATGTTCAACCCTGGAGCCAGGCATCACAACACCCATAACCTCAAAAGTCTTACCAAGTGAGGTCTAGAGTTCAGTTGCGTAGCTTCTTGCGTGGCTGTCACAAATGATTAAGATTTTATTTCTCTGTGGTTTTGAGGTGCTTTTGTTTTTATTTTTTGCAGTTGCTGTTCTCTCTACCAAACCTGGAAAATGAAAGGCTTCTGACTCTTCTTGGAATTTATCTGGTAGCGAGAAACAATTGACGATTGTCAGTATTGGTTGTGGTTGTTGTGCATCTGGCTGTTTGTTTTATTTCTGTCTGGTATAGTACACTTTTCTCCAGTTGCCTGAGGTATTCTTCGCAAGAATACTGTTTAGAGCACTCAAACCATATGAGGTGTTTCGACCTTGTGTGTCTGCAATGGTGCTCAGTGCAGTGGAGTTTGTCTCTTCTTGTAGTAATTCTATATTTTTTTTTAGCTATTTTAAGTTCCAGTAATGCCATTTCTAATTCTTTTTGAAAATGTTGACAGCAAATACACTTAAAGTCACTATTTACTTTTGTTAAATCAGAGATACTTTGAGCCTTTGTTTTGCTGCCACCTCCATTTTGAAGCGACTTGAAATTACTTCCAAACTTGTAACACATGAGTACTGATCAAGCCAGGAATGATGAGTAACTATTTTATAATATTTGTTCTTTCAACAAATAAATGTTCAAGGTAGTTTCAAGAATACAACATTACTGGCCAAGTACATGTCACAGCCACAGTCAGATGAATGACTTCCCTATCTTATCAACTCCAATTAAAGTAACTAGAGATTTCAGGTATAAGTTGGTTATTCAAACAGCAGCAGGGAGGAAATCTCCCATTCTCATTACCGGAATTTTCCTTTCCATATACACAGTAACAACAGCTGTGACTAACCATACCATATACAACAACAGAGCCAGTGTTTAATGTGACTTGACAAACGGAATTATGACGTACATACACATTTTGAGGTGCACAATAAGCAATTCTTTTACTCTGCATGCCAATTTTGAGGATAATCCAGCCTCCAGTGGGTACCTTAGATGTGACGAAATTGGCTACAATAGGAATCAGACCACTTGCGTCCATCTAAAACCTCAGTGAGCAGAGGGTACCGCTACTTTCATAAAATAACATATACAGTAACACTATGGTCTTTACTCAAAGATAATACAATACTTATGCATTAAATTATTCTAATTAAACACAAAGATACCCAACATATGACATACATCCATTGAGAAGTGAATAAGAAGTAAGACACAAATTGAAAACTGTGACAAGAAATAATTACCTCCAAATATGGACTTTACACTCTCAAATGTGTAACGGGCCTTAAAACCACTAAACACGCCTTCCTGATCTGAATGCAAAATTATTTTCAAACCAGTTGCACCTCGATTCGATTCGATGGGACCTGGCGCTGTCGTACCACAGTACCGGCCAACCAGCTTTTCTGTACCATCCTTGTAGGTATTGTACATCTCAAGCCAGTCTTCTTGGCATACTGAAACCCTGTTACAGAATTACAGCAATGCATGTAAAAAAAATTAATTGATCACAGCCTTTCACAATGTGAAGAAAAAATGTTGTGCTTAATGTGCCATCTGCCAAATACAGTAAAATACAATCAATTTATAAGCTCTTTCCATGGATTCCACTATTACACAAACACTTTTCATTCCACTTATATACACAATTTACATTCCACCAACAGGCTTCCCATTCTGGACAAAAATCAGAATGGCTGAAGAAAATCTTAGACTATATCAAGAACATACTCCAACATACAATTCACCATGAAGACTGAGACAGATGGCCATTTCCTTTCCTGGACATTTCCCACGCCAATCTCTACGTGAATTCTACAACACACCATCATCCAGCAGACAGGCATTCAGTGCTGTCCATCTTGCAACAACTGTCTCTGCCCTAGGGTCTCATGCTGAACTGTCTGACTTTAGAAAATCTCTCACAAAAATGGTCATGGAACCAAACGGATGCATGAAACTCTTAAGGCAAACAAGCAGAAAATAAGACTCCCCCTCCAGAGAGGACCCCACATCAGTAGCCTTCGTGCAGTTTATCCATACACTTTCAATCAAATGGGTGTGATGCTGTCCAAATATAATGTTAAGGTAACAGGCATTCCATTAAGAAAAGTATTCAGCTCACTTCATCCCATGTAGAATGACCTGGGCCACACAGCACCAGGCATGCACAGTGCAGCATCACCTACAAGAATAGGAGAGTGTACAGTACACTAGTCAAACCACTTATTCCCCTGAGTCCACTTCAAAAGTGACTGAGTGTGCCATGGTGGAACACAGTATTGACATGGGACATCTTATCCTACTTAACACCATAGACAACCTGGCTAAGATATCTGGCTCCAGACCTGGCTCATAAGGGAAGTAACAGAAATGCATGCAACATCCCATCAAGAAAACAGAGGTTAGTCTCTCTTGAGCAGTCACAGAAGCCTCTCATTGACTCCTTAAAGCAAGCAGGAAGACATTTCTCAACACCAAGCCTGCCATTTTCTCCAGAGATTACACTCCTCTACCTGCATCTCTCTCAAAAAATGGGTTCAGTCTCAAGTCCCAACATACATCTCCCATGGCATCCTTTTCCTTTCCCTTTTCTCACCCTTCCAAACCCCTCATGTGACAGAGACACTAGAGCCCATGACACAGCCATTGTGTATCATACCATACATTTCCTGTAACCCATTGTCCAGACTAGGTTCTAACATCTTGAATCCTCCTTTGGACCTTCCTTACAAACTGATTATAAAATCTAGCATATTTGTATGCTACTAACTTCAACCCTGAGGATGAATGCAGCAAGTTCCTACAAATGTTTCTGTCCATCACTATGGCTTCAAAACGCAGAAGACCACAATCTGCAGTACAATGTATATAGGCATATTAAAGACACCTATATACAAAATTTTGCATGTGTAAGTTCAGTGTTCCCAAGTTATTGTAACTAAGGCATCCTTACTTTGTATTTCCTTACTTCATTAACAGTCATTTATGTGTGTAATTTGGTCATCTCTTGCATAAACTTCAACCATTATATTTTATGCTAAGACAAACATTCATACACCATTCACACACAGTAGTGCTCACAAAGTTGTCAATCCGACAACATTAAAAAGGTTTTCCATTACGAACACCTATTATTCCAGTATGATGTCACACAAAAGCTTGATTGGAACAAACTCATCTGAAGTACTCACCCATATGAACCAATTGTGCTATTTGCATTATCTGCTCGGACCTTGAAATGGTCAAACACAAGTGTGACCTGCTCATTGGGTGTTGGCACAAAGAGGTACGTGCAGTTGGTTTCACTGGGGTAGTTGGAGGGATAACGTGGTGAATTAAACTCCCCTTTCTTTCTACTTCCACTCCGATAAGTGAAATTGCAGGTGCCATCAGGTGCAGCAGTGCCAGGAATACGGTACTCTGACACAAAGTAAACATAGAGTTACTATGTGCATTTACATTGTGAGAAAGGGTTGAAAATGTATGGCAAAATTATCAGCACCTGAATTTTATGTAGCCTATTATAGACAAACCTAGACTGCAATATGAACTGAGAAGAAATAGCTGAAAACCAAAATACAACATATGACAAAAAGGCAACTGTAGATATAAAGCCACAAAATTCCAAATATAAGAGAAGGAACATGAGAGGGTGATTTCTACCCATGTTCAAGTAACCCTCACAAACGAATCTCAGAGCTCTCAATTTGTTAGATGCAGCAGAAACAAGCATGAGAAACAAAAAAGCAAACAGTAAAATAAATAAATAAATAATAAACAAAAGAGGAAAGGAAGGAAGGAAGAAGAGAAGAGTAAATCAAAGTAAATAAAGAATGAAAGTATCAGTGACTGTCTGTTTTCCCATTGCATCACAGTGACATGTTAAGATTATGTGAAACTTCCAGGAGTATTTCAGATAAATAGTATGGACTAAATGAATGACAGAGGAATAGCTACAGAAATTCTCTACACTGAGAAAAAAAACTGACTTCAGTGCAACAAAGTCAATAATATTTTGAAATTTTTAAATTTGGTTTAACAGTTTCTCTTGTGTCTGCACATCAGGTAAATCTGCTGATATTTAACCCATCATTTGCAGCATGCAGGTAACTAGTCATTACCACAATATACACTTTTTCTAACAGTTTTCTTGTTTAATGCACCATTTGGAACAGCAAAATTCCTGTTAAATTACATTTTCTCCAGATATTCCCAAATTTACTGCCATTTATTCTTTCATTCTCTCAATAATTTATCCACTCCTATGCCAAACTGACAGTAGAGATCTTAGTGAATATACATATGTACATCATTACATACATTTCCTGTATCCAAAATTTAGTCAGAATGACTATAGGATGTAAAATTCGTAATACAATACAAAATGTACAGACAAACAAAACTCAAAATGTTAAATGTTCCCTATATTCCTATACTTACAGAACATTACACAACTGATTCATTATACATAAATATGAAAACTTTAAAACGGTTGTGAGCAATTTTTAAACATTAACAACACTTCAGCCAAACAAAAGGAGTGCAATAAAGACAGTAACTTCTTCATACTATTTCAAAATGCTTCCTTTAATCATTTTTTGAGACTCTTTGGTAGACTGTTCAAGAAATGTACGTCAGCACAGTACGAGTTCCTGAAAATGTAAGAGGTAGGCAGATGATCGTGTTCAAATTGTTACTTGTTTCAATAGTGTGTACAGTCCAATTTGCCTGAAATATTCCAGGTTATTTACTATGTTCCACAATGTCGTCACTTTTGCTATTAAGCATACTACAGTGCTGACTCTAGCCTTGTTTATGACTTTATGTAGGATTGCACAACATTCAGTGTAAAATGCCTTTGTTTCTAAGTTATTTCTGTTCCTGCTGGAGATGTAAAGACTCCTATTATGTACTCAAGACATTTTTAATCCTTTTCTCACACACTCCTTATTTTGCCCATTTTTTAAAATTTAATTGTAAAATAAGCTCTAAAGATATTTGAAGTACGTACAATAGAGTTAACTCCTTTTTCATATTTTTGCTTTTATATGAACTTCCACGTTTAATTTCTTAGCAGAAAGTAAAATTATGGTTCTCATTGCTTATTTTTTTATGTCACTACCAGGCCATACAGGCCTCTCACTGTTATATCATTTTACCAAAACTGACTTCCATTTTATTTTGTTAATATCACTTTTTACAATGAAACTAAAAATTTAAAAACCTGTATGTCTTTACAGATGTATTCAAGTACAATATTTTACATAGTATGACTAGTGAACCTGAACGGAGTTATCCCATTGTGCTCATGTAGATTTATGATGGGCAGTATTGTACACATACTAATACATAAGGGTATATCCTTACCATAACCAATATTATTGCAGACATCTCTTTTGTCTCACACGATATTTACTTCTTAATTTTTGAGCTCACTTCTAAGTGCTAATATACTTTAAGCATCAATATTAGTCAGTACTAAGCATGTATATCACACAGGTGATGATACAAGAGGGTAAAGGTCGAATACACTGTGTACCAGAAATGTTCCCTGCTCCCACAATACAACAATTCAAAAAGAAAATATGTATAATGTTTAAAAATACTACTTGAAATGAACTCAAATGAACCTCTATTTACAGTGACAAGATTGCAGACATTTTGATAATTATCGTAATTGTTTTTGACTACAGTTTGTTTCACATGTCCATTCTGACATGCCACTGTGTGATCCATGACTGCAAGTAGCAAAGTTTAGTTTCTCAGTCAAGTTACTCTTTTGGACCATTCTATACAATGACATTTAATATATTGTATTTTTAAGATTGTAATTTCATGAATTCACTGTCCAATTTTATATTATTGTGGTGACTTTGCAAACATATGTCAATTATAAATTTCTATTAACTTAAATGAAGAGCACAGACAGTCTTTGGGATGTTAATTTTCAGACATATAAATAAACCTATCACAGTGTATTACTTTAAAATAAATTACATGCAATATTAGTTACAGCACGGTACAGTGACCAATACAATACAAATAAATGCTATGTTAGCTGCTGAATTATAACAGAATGCATTGTATAATGCCAGCACAAGAGCACTGCATATTGCTAAACTTACAAAAAATGCCTGCTCAAACACACAAGTGCAAAGTGATGACTTATGTCTTCCCACAACACTAAACCTGCACAAGCTCTGTATGATCATATTACTCATACTATATTCTTGCACTGCAGTCTTCATATCGACATTTAAGCTGGATGTATAATTAAAATGCACTAAATTTTTAAGATCCACTTTTGTAATTTGTGAAGATGGATAATATTTTTAACTTTGTATTAGACAAAAAACTACCCATACTCATAGACACATACATGCACACATACAAATATAAAATTTAGAACTATGGCTGATGACAGTATTTGTCTATTCTGCTTATTAAATACATCAAATGAAAATAATTGAAATTGTTTCCTATGTAATAAATGGACACTTTCTGTGCAAGTGAAAGAAACAAGCAAACAACAAAAACACGGTTAAGAAAATAAATGATATGGTCTTGGAAGTGTGTCATCCCCATTGTGTGTGTGAAAATTGGAAAGAGTATGTAGTCAAACACAACTATGTCAATTAAGGTGTATTTAATGCGTATACTAGACAGCTACGTGTTTCGGCCTTTACTGGCCATTTTCAGGTTGTCTTCAAGAGAACTTAAGGTCCTACTATATACATTGTGCACGCACATGGTGCAGAGAGCTCTACATATGGGTCTTATTGCATAATGTAATTTTTATATGTGGTGGTATGCTCTGACTAGAGGCACGATAGAGTCTGGTGGCTAGTGTCAAGTTTGAAGGTTCTTGGTGCGCTGGTATTATGAAGAGGCGTGTTCCTCTTCCTTCCTCTTAAGTGGGGTCATGTTGCAGGGAGGCCTGAATGACCTTGGATGTACGGTCCCTTGCTTATGCTCCGGGTGTTAGTGTGTTCCCAGCTCGCTCTGGTTTTACCCCTGGGTGAGTGTATGTCCATGTGAGTGGTGGCACACACTGTTGTTGTTGCCGTATACTATCGTGCCTCTAGTCAGAGCATACCACCACATATAGAAATTACATTATGCAATAAGGCCGGATGTAGAGATCTCTGCACCACGTGCACAATGTGTATAGTAGGACTTTAAGCTCTCTTGAAGACAACCTGAAAATGGCAGTAAAGGCCGAAATATGTAGCTGTCTAGTATAGCCATTAAATACATCTTAATTGACATAGTTGTGTTTGACTACATACTCTTTCCAATAAATGATTTGGTTTTCCATTAAATGTACGATAAGAATTAAATCAATATGTGTGTATAAAGGGTGTTTCTATGTAAGGGACTTACGAGAAAAAAAATGATTTTAAATGGTTCCGTGAACTTGGCACTCCAGAAGACAGCATTCTTGTCACATGAATCTGAATATGATTGGAAGGAAGACAGTAACAACAGACACACCAACAGCTCTTGTTGTCCAATGGAATTCAGACAAGATGAAAACACGCCTCACAAAACATTTCATTCTGGAAATTTCTGTTTCTTTAGACTTGATGACACATCCTTATGCTGTCTACTGAATATTGTTCATCATGTATCACGTTTCATACAACCTGTCAACAACCTAGTTGGACTCTTAGATGTAAATTCAGTATAATATATGGATACAAGTAAGACTGTATGGTGCATAATTAATTTTAAACTATTATGATATTATTCAGATTGTATTTGAAATTAAAGGCATGAATTTATAGTACACACACCTGTTTCAAAGGTGTAATTTGCTTTGAAACCTCGTCCTTGCAGTTCACCACTACTGAACACCATGACAAGACGAGGGCCATCTGACACAACAACAAATGGTTGCTTCTTTTCACCACACATCTCATGGTCAAACTTATCATATGAGTCAGTTGTCTCCTGACCTTTCAGGTAGATTTTCAAGTAACCATCTGGACAGCTGGAATATAAAACTTCTTATTAGCCACTGCTGTGACTGACATGTAAGTCACTGTTATGAATGGCAGACAATGGTAGACAATATGAAATCTGGTAAGCTGGAGCAAAAATTTAAGAGATATAGTAGACAAAACTGATTTGAAATTAATTTGACTTAACCCCAGGACAGAAATGCGAAGGCAGTGTATAAACTGATTAAACTCGGTGACAATGATATGCAAAGACAAACTGGCCTTGCAAACATAAGAGTTTAATATTCACTGGTTTTGTTTTTTAAAGTGAAATGAAGGTTGGGTGGAGGAAGAAGGAATGCATATTGTAGTGTACTAGATAGAACAGAAGTGGACTAGAGTGGTATGGAACAGGGATTTGGAAATTAAGAAGGCTCAGCAGTGGAATAGAGGGGGCAGTATCACTTTTGCTTCTGAGGGGTCAGAGATGAAAAAATGCAAATAGCAATTTCCAAAAAGTAAATGGCTAATTATAAATGAAGAGGTAGCATATAAGAAATTTGTACGGTGTATCAAAATTTCCTATGAGAACCTGTGTGTATCATGTACCTTGGCACCAAGTGCCAATTCACAACTATTATCATTTACAGAAGTGTCACTCATAGGATATTCTATAAATAATTTAATATACTTACTCTGTTCCTTCCTTTGCATTTCCTTTAGAAATATCTAACAGTCCAAACACAAGGCGTACACGTTCTAGATGCTGTGAGTCCTGCATACCATACACAAAATAACGACACACAATCTTTGGTATATAAGGAAATGGCCAGTTGGGACTATACACTATTCCACTTGATTCCTTTTTACTCAGGATCTTCTGATCACACTCAGAACCACGGATATGCTCTCCATCATTTTTCACTATAAAATCTATGAAGAGAAACAGGAATTCATTACAGAAAATTATAAATTTTACAATTTGCATAGATAGCCTTCAGTATGACTAAAATAGAGTTTACCTTTTCATGTAAGAAGACAAAAAAATTATTGCATATATTAAACCCACTTCCTCCTGTAACTTCACTTTAATATTACTGTAACAGTGAAATATATTCATGTGTTTAAAGTATACATTACTGACCCATGATTCAACTTGGTACTCATCTTATGAAGTTACACTTGTCATAAAGCCTGAAATTTTAACATTTAATCAACTGAATGACATAGTGGTAATAGATCCAAAATTTTCTGTAATATATATGACGCACATCTTTGACATTTTTAAAAATTTGGGAATAATGGCATATGTATGTATATTGAATGCGATATTTATACATTTTAAAAAGTGCAAAACTGAAAAACAAAACATGGCAGCAAAAAAATACAAAACATACCTAATTTGACAAAACTTTCACTGAATTCAAATATTCCTTTAAAGCCACGGTTTTGTGTGCTGGCAGTCCTCTGAAGTGTGACAAAAGTCACCAGTAGTGAAGATTCTGATGAATACAGAACCAAATTGCGTTGCTGACCACAGTAAGTGCCTATCACTGCTGACTCATTATCAGCTCCATCATAAACATTTACATAGTCAAATGGACAGCTGTAACACAACAATAGAGCCTCATAAGCAGATATCCAGCGAGACCTAGAATGTGCACTACATCGACAATACTTACGATAATCAAAAGTATGAACAAACACCTCTACGGAGAATTATTCAGCTTACTTTTCCTTCAGTGCATTAAACACCGCAGAAAAGCTCTCAGATAACAGAGATAAATTGTTACACAATTTATGTACTGCCTTCCACAACTTTAATTTGTTGTAAAGACATTTTAAGTTCTATAACATAAATTTAGTAACTTTAATGCACAAAACAAAATTGAATATACATTTATGATGACCATTCATACCCAACTGTATGTGTCTAACTGGATACAGATTTCACATGGTCACCATAACTTTACACTCTATGGAAAAAAATTTCACCATGCAAAATCCAAGGACCTAGGTTTAGTGTCACATTCACACCTGAAGCTCGCATGACTACAACATTAATATTATCCAAAGCAAGGAAATAAGAAGTGTGAAGCGATGGTGACGTGAGAACCATTCCATTACATATGTACAGTACAAACTGTCACAAAACTTTTATGAGAGGATTACTGTCTTCTGAGATGTAAAGCTATTTACTCTTTATGTGGCTAGTGATGTTTCTAACGAAAATGCTTATTCTGTCGTCAGGACAGAAGACAGTAGTCCTCGTAGTCACCACTGTGATAACATAAAATCCCACAAAACTCTGTCTGTTAGTTCAAAAGTTATGTGCAATAAAATGCACGTGCACATCCACATACAAGTACACCTTTTAAGATACATACACCAGGATTACAACACATTTCACATTAGCACAATCAGACTGAATGGTAGATATGTTGTGAGAAATTTAATTATTAGGTGAACACAGCATGTTGCTGTGTGGCCTTACTGTGATGCTGATCACTCAGATATGTCAGTGCTCTGGTAGCACAGGTAAGCACTGACCTTTGTCACAGTACACCAACTGTTTTGTTATGGAATTCTAATTTGTCAGTTTTTTAGTTTAATTATAAGCTGTATAAAACTGAGCTTCAAAGGGCAGAGGCGGAAGGGTGGAGGGGAACTTTATTTATTGCTACCTTTATCTCTAGACAATTTGTACAAAATCCTACAAGGCGTAACTATACAAGTTATTTTGGAATTCAGAAAGGAATGAAGTATGAATAAATAAATAACAGAAAGAAAACAATAAAGAATATACTACACTCAATAATATGTTGATAAAATACATACTGGGGTCCTCCAAAGAAAAGATCAAAGTCTCGGAATTCTATCCGAATTCTTTGGCCTGGGATTCCCAGGAACTTGTAAGTACAGCTCAGATCCTTTGGATATGCTCCTGGGTATGTCGGCGAAACAATTGTACCCTGCTTCTTGCTGGTAGCGTGCACTGTGAAACTGCAGGGATTATTTGGCACTGGAGTACCAATCTCGTAATCGGCTGCAAGACATATTCAACATAATAAGTACATTAGTCCATGAATATGTCAGTAACATCACTATCACACTTTTCAGAAATATACCTTCAATTGTATTAATGAATGTAACCCTAATAAATGTACCAAAATCATACCTAAAATAATCATACAAAAAAGTCTTAATTAATATTTGAGGAACAATTTTTGTTGTATAGCCAAACACATCATCCAAGGTATCATTCAAGCACTGATGCATATTCATTCATCACCTCTCACCTTCCTCACACCGTTATTTTACGAGCAATAAGTCGATACATTACAAATAGACCCCTGAAAATGGTGAATTTCAATTCAAATCTACCATTATTCCCTCCCCTCCCACAAGCTTGCTAAATTTTCATGAAATGTCATTACCATATGTTCTAGCTACAGATGGTAGCTTATTAACGTTTAGATGGAATTTGTTACACACTGAGGTGAAAATCCAACAAATGCACAATTGTAAGTGTGTTCAGTTACACAATATAAATTTTCACCAACATGTTTCGATCTCTCTTGTGACCATCATCAGGGTGTCTTATAGCAAGAGTACCATTAATATACAATTAATTGTACTGAAGTGTATGATAACACCACATCATGTTACACTTAATTTTCAGTAGCGAATTTTATGGTTATAAAATATAATGTTTATGTATACCGGGTCTTTCCCGGGGGTAAAGAGCGGCCGGGGCGTGATGCTGACTCCTCACCCCCTTCTGGTGCCGTGGTCAAGAAAGAATAGAGTTATACCTCTACTCTCCCTATGGGCCGTACGGCCTGTGCAGAGCCTCAGTGCCTGTACAAGGGTGCACTTTACCTTTTACGCTTCTGCTCTTTGTATCCTAATTAGTCGACTCTATCGGTACTATTATGATTCTAAAAATTCTACCTATCTGCTTCTAAAATAAATGATATTAAACTAATTCACGCCTCTTCACACATTTATTACAACATCGTACCAAGATGCAGAACGGAAACAATGTGTATAAGCAATACGCGGCTAAGCAGATCGCAATGACAGTCACAACTCCACAGAGCTTCTCGGTTTCCCGGCATGCAAATTGCATCTATGTGACGCCATTTTACGTTTCAATTGTCAGCAACTCCCATTTACGAGTATTTGAGCTTTTCTTCACTGTCGTATTCCTTTCAACTACCTCAAAAACGCATTTCATAAAAAATGTGTTTTGATTGTCACAAAAATTTTCTTCTGAAGCTTCTCTCAACCCATGAACAGTTACGATTAATATTCTCATACATTTAAGCACGCATTCATGTAAAATGTCTGTAAGTTTTGTCACATTTTAAACAAAACTGAACTTAGAAAAATTCAAACAAAATTCTTCAATATAAAATTTTAAGAAAATTAATCCAGCGGAATCTGAGGTCTTCCGTGCGGGGGCAGCCACGCATCAAAAAGCCAACAGTCGCTTCTTTGAAAATGTTTAGGGAAAGCGCCTAAAATGTGTCAAATTTAAATGTAGTTACACGAAATTTTAGTAACTGCAGCAGCAGTCATCATCATCATAATGGTAATCATGCCTTGCTTAAGAAAGAAAGAATGAAGACAAGCGATTGACATGGACTTGAACCCACGTATGTAGCTACAAAATTACCAGATTTTCACAGTTTTTCTTCCTTTGTACTTACATTTACCAGCCATTATCGTTAGTTTCTGAGGTAAATGTTTAACGGACAGATGGATAGACTGATGGATAATGTGGATTAACTACACACCCAGTGTAAACATTGCAAATTAATTTCGTCAGTGAAACCAGCTGTCAGTTTTGTTATTGCTTGTGATTAAACAAATAAATGCTATAATTGACAACTGTATGTTAAGCACTCACAGTCATTGATGAAAGTATATTTCCCACTAAACAGTTCAGGGTGGCTGACATTCTTATCAGTATAAAAACCAAGTGCCAAGGCCCGATATAGGGAGACACGTGTCCGTGGTGGGATTGGACCGCAGTAGCGTCCCCCAAAAGGTGAATTGATGAGTTCTGATGTCTCTGGCTGCAGCACCTCTGAGTACACATCCATATACTCGTGGATACACCTGTGGAAAAATAATGCCAGGTTAGATTGTTGTCAGCGGTATGAATATGCTACCAAAAGGATCGCTCTTCCTTCAAGAATTTAGGAATTTTCGTGCAGCAAAATTTGATCTCAATTTTATTGCAAAGAAATACGAGTATATGGAAGTCACTTTTCTTTATAAGGAACACATATTAAGGATCTTTCAAATATAGGCAATACAGCCTTCATAAACATGACGGCATCATCCACAAGCAAAATTATCTTTAACACTGAAACACCATTAACGTTTGAAATCTTCCCTATCTTGCTTGTCATATTCCTTTTACATAAACATATTTACATACACGACTGGCCTTGGAATTTAAGGCAGCATTATAATTTTATAATGAACATGCCAAGCTTTATGTTTGTATCTTTACAAAGTGTAGCATGTTCCAAATTCATGGAGAATTTTGCTCCTTGGTCCAATTAGAAAGTGTAAATTATCATTAAGGAAATTATGTGTTAAAGCTATTACACGTCAAAATTGTAGCACTTCATCCAAATGGCCACAGACCTAGAGAAATTTTTTAATGTCACATTATGTTCTCCTACACTTGGAGAAGTGACTTACTCTACATCGCAGTAAAAGTTGAATTCAGTATAAAAATTCTCAAAATATTCTTGCCTGCAAATACCCAGAGGTATGCTACCATTTAGACTACCAACTGCCATTTATTTATTAGAACGCTTCTCAGTTTCGAAGAAGGTTTTTATTTCTTGATTATGTGGAAAAGAACATGTAATGCCTCACTGGGACAGCCTTGCTTCCAGGACACGTTCGAAAATGTGTTTTCGAAGTTTAGGATACTAGTCTCGCTCCGGCATACCAACACCACAGTCCGAACAGAAAAACTGTCACACCAGTTCACTTCTCCGCTATATTAACTCCTGTCTTGCAGGCGGCATATTACTAAGAAACTGTTCTTCCTGGAATCACCGACTGATAAGCCGCATCAGAAAATTTCTCGTGACCATGATAGGTGTGTCAGCGGATTTTTCAGGTACTGTGTCTTGCTACAACTGATGACTTACACTGAGAGCATATGACCTATAGGCAAAGAGTTTCAGGAAATAAATGTGTTTATCATAGTGCATCTAATGTTATATTAATATGATTAGAATATATATTAATAATTGTCCAACGAGATGCAACACAAAGCAGTCTATTTATTATTCTGCAAGTTCATTCTACGTGTTTCGGGTACTTATATGGTCATATGACCAGTACCGGAGGCTGTAGTTACAGTTTTGTGTACTCCTGATGATGGATGTGGTTGACACCCGAAATATGTAGAGTGAACTTGCAGAATAATAAATAGACTGCTGTGTGTTGCATCTCATTGGACAATTATTAATATAGATCAGCGATGCACGAAACCATAGACATATAATTCATTAAAAATAATTAGAATATATTCGTCAATATTTGAATCTCTATGTGAAATTCGATGGCAAACGTGACTAAAAAATCCGCACTAGAGCCTGTGTGATTACTACACACGCGTAGCCATAAACCATCTCCTTCATATTATTATTATTATTGCATGTGTTAACACCTTCATGCAGGGTATTTACAGTTATATACCTAAAACAGTCAATGTTATTAGTGTTGCTGCTGTTCTTTTGTTACAACATGAGGTGTGTGCAATGTTACCTCCCTTTAGTATTTCTGAAGTACGTGTGCAGTGCTCGCTATCAGATGCGCTGACCTTGAGCATATAAATAATTTATTTTTGATTTTAAAAATTATGTTACGTAGAAAAACCATGTCACAGGTATAACTGTAACATAAAACCGCTTGCAACTGTATTTATATACCTGCCAATAGCAGTATCTAATACATACACACCTATAAAAAGGTAAATCAGTCTCATTAAGGCCCAAGGTGCCCAGAGGGTGCCAGAAAGTTAAGGTTCCCACATTACGCGACAATGGCCCAGGATGGTGGTAAAGTTGTCAGCCTTAAGCACAGGCCGTTTTTACCCCCAGGAAATACTCCTGGTACTCATTTCTGTTAGAGGCTGAATCGACCCCAGCGCCATAGTGCGATTGGAAGGATTATGTCAAAGAAAAATTCCAATTACACCATCTGGAATCGAACCAGTGACATTTCGATTTGTAGCACAGCACCTTAACCACTGTGCTATCGCGACCGCCCACATACACAAATGTACCTAACGGTCCCCCACATACACACCTGTACCTAACGGTCCCCCACATACACAACTATACCTAACGGCCCTCCACATACACACCTGTACCTAACGGTCCCCACATACATACCTATACCTAACGGCACCCCACATACACACCTGTACCTAACGGCCACCACATACACACCTGTACCTAACGGTCCCCACATACACCCCTATACCTAACGGCCCCCCACTTACACACCTGTACCTAACGGTCCCCCACATACACACCTTT
>Ga0123357_10001707_pt1 | contig 23689 bp, 21 predicted proteins | sample TergutEmb28metaG_FD_89873 | JGI IMG/M metagenome (GOLD analysis project Ga0123357, IMG submission 89873) | Embiratermes neotenicus P4 segment gut microbial communities from Petit-Saut dam, French Guiana - Emb289 P4 | ecosystem: Host-associated > Arthropoda: Insects > Digestive system > Gut ... | reverse complement strand
CACAGATTGCATATGGCATACTCTGTGACACTGCACAGACTGCATATAGTGTACTCTGTGACACTGCACAGACTGCATATAGTGTACTCTGTGACACTGCACAGACTGTATATAGTGTACTCTGTGACATTGCACAGACTGCATATAGTGTACTCTGTGACACTGCATAGACTGCATATGGCATACTCTGTGACACTGCACAGACTGCATATAGTGTACTCTGTGACACTGCACAGACTGCATAGTGTACTCTGTAACAACGCACAGACTGCATATGGCATACTTTGTGACAATGCACAGACTGCATATGGTGTACTCTGTGACACTGCACAGAATGAATATTGTGTACTGTGACACTGCACAGACTGCGTATGGTGTACTCTGTGACACTGCACAGACTCGACCAAGGTGTCCCTTACTTTCTGAAGTCATACAGTTTTATGGCACATGCATAAAAGTAATGTAATTTACAACCATCAGAACAGTGCAGCCTTCAGCCTTCCCTCTGCTGATTTTCACAAAACCCACAAATGGTCAACAACATTTTATATTTTTGTTACTGGCATTTCGTAAGTTCCTGAACCAAACAGGCATTTTACATTGAAACAGATTCTAATCTTCATGGCAGTTTTATTGGTTCCAATTCAGCACAGACTTCAAGACTGCATTGTACATCAATGTGATGAGAAATCCCACACTGTGTGCTGTCCCACAATCCTTTACTAATGCGCACATCAAGGACACACACTATGCCCCAACAGTGTAGATGGAGATTCTGTATTTTAACTTATACCTACATAATCAGTACATACTAATGATACCTTTAAACCTGAAATTCCCCTTATTCGCCATCTAATTTTCACAGTGTCATCTTCAGGATGCATGGTTATCTTCAAAATCTCAAATTTCACGTAAGCAAATTTCAGGTGACCAACAGTTCGTAACAGTGCAATTTGTTTTACATAATGGTAGAGACCACTGTAAAGACACGAGAAATATTCGATGTACACTTCCATGTCATTCATATTGAACAGCACACTCCCATCTACATGAAGTTACTCAAATGAGTCAAACTGGTACAAAGAAATGAGAAAATAGTCACACTTAAGTTAATAAATCAATCCACTTATGTAGGTGAGTCCAATAAACGACATACAAATTCTTTACCAGCTAATTTAGTGCAGATACATGCAATATGACTTTCTTACTTTGCAGCACAGTGCCATATCTACCACACACAGTATGTGATTCTAACTTGCTGTGCCTACAGCTGCACACAGCAATGTCTCACTTCTTTTGCACTTTTAAGGTTTTGATTTGACTCACCTTCATGAAATAAATTACAGCTCAGCTCTGGCAGCCATTACAAAAAGAGCCCAGAACCTGCTCCATGTAAGGCCTCTCATTATAACCTATTTTCCTTACATTAATCTCAGTATATTTCATTCCAGCCACACACAATTTATCCCCAACACTGACCTTCCATCCACATTAAGCAGTCTTGTGACTTCTGCTAGCGAAGCACTGACCCAAAGCATGCATTCCACAGTGCTTCTGAATGATAAATGTGCTCTGGCCATCAGTCTTTGATGTTGCATACATCAAGCATATGTAGCTACTGGTGGGTAGGTGACATATACGGTATCAGACTGTTGTGACAATCCCCCCCCCCCACCAAACTGAAGACATTTTAAGTAAGTGGACAGTCAGTGACTTGCAACAATTCAAAAATGTACTTACACAGTTGTCTTGCCTCGTATATTGTTTTCAAACACAAGATCTTGGTGGTATATAGTGTAGTCCAGTGGCTGTACAAACAGATTTGGAAGCTGAAATGATAGACAACAGACAAAGGGTTCCTGATTAAATTGATTTAAGATTTCAGCAATGGTCATACCATGTTTTATGAAATTCAGTTAACTAGTTTTCAAGTTGAAATGTGGACACAAAGAGCATAGGCTATTGAATCCCAATGTTGCTTTCTGCAACAGTCTTGTCTTGGCAAAGCCAATGTGGCATGAAGTATTTCACACAGGAGGACTGCATATATCATAATACCTATATTACCAAAGCTATAAAAATATTCTGCAGTAACAGTATTCTGAAGGGTTAATAAACAAGGCATATAAAACTAATTAAAGTAGAGTGTATGTTCTTGTCTAACACAACCTTATGATTAAGGCATATAAAACCTTACTTATTGATTAGCTCCCCCTGCCCGGCATAAGCAACAAGACACAAACATCTATTTAATGTTTTCTGTGTTTATTCAAACCAAAATTTCTGTACCACTAAAACAGTTCAATTCCTTCTGATTTCTGTCTTCTGGAATGTGATGCTATGTTTCAGGGGAACTTGACAACTCTAATTCAAATTAAATTCTGACGTCCATCACATAAATACTAGACAAGAATGTAACTTTCACCAACCTACATTGAATTAATCACTACATCAAAAAGAAAGTCTATTCAACTGACATAAAAGTATTCACCAGTCACCAACAAAGTACCAACAATTTAAGTGATAACCCTAAACAATTTAAATCAACCATAAAGAAGTATTTATAAGCTCACTTCTTCTTCTATTTCAAAGAATACTTTAATGTAAATACAGAATGATAAACTATTGTATTGTGACAGCTACTGCTATATGTATTTAATATTTTCATGACTGGTTCTATATCCAAGGTACTGCCCTGTTTTGGGATTTACAGAATTTAAATAAATTCAGTTCAATTCAGGAATGTATAGCAGAACATACAAAACATACCTTCAGTTGTCATATGACAGGTATTGGATTTTTGGAAACATATGCATGTATGTATACCAAACATTATCAAATCAATATATAATTTTCCAACAAGTTTTAAGTTAATGTGTCAAATCAGGATCATCTGCAACAGTTCATGTTCAGTTCACATGCTGGACTAGGAATCTCAAACTCAAAAATAAGTGAAAAGTCAAATAGTGTGGTAGGCTGCATAGCACTACAAATGCCTGTGGGTTCCCCCTTTAGTGACACTTTTTTATATTCATAAAATATCACACCTGAAAGGTATTATATATGTGCTACATAAATTAAATATTTGAAGCATTACTTCAAAAACTTTGTATGTTTGTCATTTCCTAGGTTGTCTTAAATTTTATAAAACTACAAACAGAGACTCAAGTACAGCTGTAACAAACTAAGACCTCACTATGTAACACAACAGAACACAAAGATTTTTCTAGTTCCTGCCATATGAATTCAGGAAAGTGTGCTCCTGTGATTATATTTAGTACCTACAACTAAACAAATAAATGTGCTTAATGTACTTACTGTTTCTCTCAGAACATTATAAACTTTATCAAGCTGTTCTTGTGATGGTTTCTTATCTGAAGCCTTTTGAAATTCTAAACTCCTTCTATTGTTAGCATCTGCAAGCAGTATCATTTGCTTCTCAAAATCTGAGAGCATTATCACTCTTTCATCCTTCATGTGATATCCTGTAACAAACTTCATATAGAAGGAATTTTCTTCCTCTATGTCCATGATCTCTGTACTGTCCCCTTCATTCCAAAGAATTATGTCATCCTGTGTCACTTCAAATGGCTTAACACCCACATCTAAGGGATTAAAACAATGTAATGGTGAATCAGACAATAAAGAAATGTCTGACCTGATCGAAATTACATTTTGATTAAGTACCACCGCATGATCACTTCCTTTTCTTTCAACTGATTTCCTGCACATTGCCGATTTTGATTTGGTCTCCTCACAAACCCTATTCAGTTCTTCCAATACATTTGAAGAACCGGCGTAAGGACACCACTGTGTCTGCCTTGCTTGTGATATATTCTTCACTGAAGTCATAGGTGCAGTGGCCACACATCGAGATCCAAAGTTCTAGAAATAAGCAATAGTTAGGTTAGGGACGTCCATTACACTAAATTATACTTGTCAACACTGGACATCGAAAGGTGCACTGAATTAATATTATTTACAACAAAGTTACAAAAATTTTATTCTTATTACTTCTTCCAAACAAGTTGACCCCATCATTTTATGTGGTCGAAGTCGAATTTCAAGACGCGACAGTCCCACATGTTTATGAGACGGGGCAAATTTATTTATTGTTTTAAGTCTGCTTGAAACAGTTCTTAAGCAAATCGCCATTCCAGATTTCCTGCTGCACATAAATCAAATTAGTGCCTCAGTTTTTCTTCCGCTTATTTAGGCAAAATAACTACTCTCCATATCCAATTTCCTGACACCGCAATGAAATCATGCACTACTCCTGCTACCGACTTTTCGATTTCAAGTATCGAGTTCAAGTCATGTGCTTGGTTCGATACGTGTTAACTACCACCTACCAAATCATGAATATACCACAGTCATGGGTAAAACAAACTCACGGATTATCTCTATACAAATAGCTGCAGCGGTCATCCTTGAACTATCTCAACGATGAAATTGTGAAAAAAATTGGATTCTTGACAATTGAAGGTAGGGCCGATAGGTTGTCCCGAAACGTCGGCAAGGCATTACCAATACTGACTGCGAAATAACCCAAAAGGGCGTAGTTCACGGAAGTATTGCGTGATTGCAATACTTCCGTGAACTGCAACTTTTTTTGTATTATTGGGCAGCATTGAATGGTAGTTACCGATTGTTTTTAAGCTTTCGCCGTGTTCTAAATGTAATTTATTCCTTTTTGGGTAATTCCCCGGCGTCTGAGTTCTAGTTGCCGACGTTTCGGAACTCACTATCGGTTCCATCTTCATAGGCAGGTGAATGAAGTAGACTTCATTCACCTGCCTATGAAGATGGAACCGATAGAGAGTTCCGAAACGTCGGCAATTAGAACTCAGACGCCGGGGAATTACCCAAAAAGGAATAAATTACGGTATTTACCGACTTTTCGGGGCAGATTTACCATTGAACGCTGTGGAATGTTGCAGAAGATTCTTTAGATCACAGATCATCAAGTATAGCCCTACATGACCTGTGAGAAGATCTAACAGCACAGGAGTGTTACTGGCAGTATAGCAAAATCCATTTGTTATGTATACTATTTTGCATGATTTAGGGTTTTCACAGCGATACTGATGTAGTTGGAAGTTCGTGGGACATGACACCTTGTCAGTGGATGTAAATATTTACCAAATGACAGGCCGTAACATCTCAGCCAACTCTGTCATGAGAACTGTGGCTACCAGAACATCTGATAACACCTAATTTCACGTTCATTATATTTATTCTGTAATGACCTCACAAATATTGAATGACATTTTAACAACCGAACAAAGGACGAGGAAATAAAGTACATATACGAAGTAACCTTTAGAACCTTTCCAAATGTAATTACTTTGCCTACATTTATGTCACTCTAAAAAAAATGGTGAAATGATGCAGTGCCAAAAAAACTACTGAACGTTTGCCCCTCAATGCATTTTGTAATAAGTTAATGACAGGACCGACCAAGAATGATATGGATATTAAAAAGAACTATCCTCTTACACATGAAAGGTGAAGAACCTTGCATCTCTAAGTACAAGCCAACTTCATGACAACACTTCAAGGAAAACAGGCCCAGTTTGTGTGAAAAATGAAGAAATATTATACAGAATGAAAAAGGAAAGGAACATTCTACATACAATAAAAAGAAAGAAGGCTAACTGGATTGGTCACATCTTGCATAGGAACTGCCTTCTAAAACATTACTGAAGGAAGGATACGAGTGATGGGAAGATGAGGAAGAAGACATAAACAGCTACTGGATGACCTTAAGGAAACGAGAAGAGACTGGAAATGGTAAGAGGAAGCATTATATTGCACCCTGTGGAGAACTCACTTTGGAGGAGGATATGGACCTATTGTACGACAGACTACGGAATCAACAACCCATTCAGTAGGAGGCTGGGTGGGTCCTGGAACTGGTCTGCACATTTTGGAGAAGGGCATAGCTTGACCCCACCGGGATTTGAACCCTGGACCGTCCAGCCATTAGCCCAGTCACTATATTGACTACACTATCCCAGTTCAGCCCAGTCACTATACTGACTACACTATCCCAGTTCTGCAAATACTATTCTGTTCTGAAGATGGACAACAGTAGTACATTAGCATACTACAGTAGAAAATGGCATGTGACTTTGAGTTTAAAATATTCTATCAATGCTGGAACAGTCATGAAGAGAGTCAACAAAGAAGTAAAGGAAGAAGAGGATACGATAATGACATCTGGGTGGAATTTCAAGTCTTTAACTTTTAATGCAATCATATGTCAATATATTCACCAACTAGATGAGCAAAACACATTAATAATTCATTCATTAGGCACTGAAACATACTGGTCATTAATCAACAGTTTAAATGCATAAAAATATTTGGAGCACTTTAAAATGCTATTAACCATTAACTGCATCTGAATGCAACAAGTATATGAGTCCAAGTATTATGTAGGTAAATCAACAGAACTGTACATTGTTTAAAATTTATACTCAAAGACCTTAGCAAAGTTATATAACAGAGATATTAGACCACTTGTAAAATTACACTCACAAGTAATCAGATAATGAAGCACCCGGCATTTGTACCAGTATATATGTTAACAGACGTGTTAAAATAGCAGAATAAAATTTCTGTCCCAGGGGTAAGTTCTGTTCCATGCTGGAAGTCTCCTCCACGGTCGTTTAAAGATCGACAATTCTTGTAGACCTGCACAAAATTATACACTTAAATCCAAACAGTCAGCACCAAATGTTAATTTATGTACTTTGTGATAATCATTAACCAGTCAGGCCATAAGATAATCTGCCATATGTCTACATGCCATCTGTGAAAGAAGTAACTAAATGACACTTAACTAAACGAATAACGTAACATAATGTAACGTAACTAACCAACTAACTAACTAACTTAATCTGGTTCACATCTTCCAATCAAGTTTTAATGTGCATTTCATATTATGCTCCCAACTATGCCTAGGTCCCCCAAGTGGTCTCTTATCCTTTATGTTTTCCCACCATCCTGTATGCACTTCTAGTCTGTCTCATACAAGCCACACACCCTGCCCAACTCGCCCTCTTCATTTGATCACCCGAATAACATTTGCTGAGGAGTACATAACTCTGTTTTTCATACAAATGCTATTTATTATGCATGAACATGGATCACGATCCCTTGAATACCTTTTTCATTCGATTTTGTGGTGCAGCACAGCTGTCAAAGCTGTCTCAACAACAGACTCGTGATATATATAACAACATAAACTGGTGATAAACAGTAATATTTTCTCAGGCTTCAGATGGTGCAGGAAGGTCAACAAGACTGCAAAAATATGCTCCAAACACCATACACATTTAGCAGACACAATCCAAATACAAACCTCTTTCTCAATTTGCTAACAACCACAACCATATGCTAGATAGTTTCATAAGCTCTTTCGACAGGAGCCATTCCTGGTCCATTAAGAAATTCTTCTAATTCATCATGCTCCCGTTCATCTTCACAAATTTTACGGCTTGATTTCTTCTTTTTCTTTTTTTCATCATTTTTTGACTTACTAGAATCCTTCTCCTTGCTATTCTTTTTCTTGTATTTCTTTGTACTCTTATCTTCATTCTGTAATAAAGAATAAAACACAAAAACTTGGATACAATCCCTTTTCATAATATTGTACTTCCTTAAGTTAAGAGCTTCTTCTCTTTTACTGTTTTTTTTTTGCCTGCACCCTTTAATTCAAATTATGGTGTGTACAACTGACACTATACAAATTGATCAACAACAACAGCAGCAGCAGCAGCAGCAACAACAACAACTTATGAATTATGAAAACTTGGCCCTGGAAGTAAAAAAATCTCTAAGCTTAACAACATATCTGTACACCCCTTAATCATCTCAAAAGAAAACAGGTTTAATCAAAAACACCATAAGTGGGGCAAATTGCAGTACTATTAAAAAGTGTCACACAGTATGCAAATTCCTATGACACACCCCTTGACCTAAGGGAATGGGATGACTTGCCTTCCCCCGACTGAGCCTAATCCCACTGACAGTCTGGGATAGGTGAAGGTTGTCCATCAGATAGATGCTGAGAAGTGTGATTAAGTGAATGATGATGACAATGATGGCAACAACAACAACAACAACACACATTCCTATTTTTGTAATTCTTGCAATTCCCAACTAACTCCCACTGGCTCACTACAAGTCCTATACCCCCTCCCCATTCCATAGCTCTGAATAACCATAGCCTTCCCATACAACAAACACATTCTTTCCACACTGTTACTTCAGCATCTGCCTGAATCAGGCTGTCATCCTGAAGATGGAGACAGTACACACATTCTTCTGAAGCACTTGGATAAACCTTTACTATATGGCACGAAAACACAATGACCATCATTGGCCACTTTACACCTTTGTGCAGAATGTAAATAAACCGCACACCAACTACACACAATCTGTATTTAGCTCTCTCTCTCTCTCTCTCTCTCTCTCTCTCTCTCTCTCTCTCTCTCTCTCTCTCCTGTGGTAGACACTGATGAGCTATTTATTAGTGCTAAGCATGCGAAATTTCATGTTAAAAATTACAAATATGGCAGTGACATGAAGCTCTGAAAATACACGTGACAAAGGTGACACAGCAGGGGGTCTAGACAAGTGGCAATTATGTGAAAAAACAGTACCTTAACTGTATAATTATTAAACAGTCATGTAGTCTTACGACCAGATACTGAACAGATGACATGACAATGACTATTAATATTAAAATATCTATAATTATTACTTCACAGAAGCTGCAACAGCAGGCAGTGTATTAACTGCTGTACCAGCTGGACAGCTAAGGAACCATGCTTCCATTCCTGGCAGTGGCAACAGAACTTCTCTCATTTGAAGTATTCTGAATCTGCTTCACATTCAGTGAACACTGACTGTTCTTTCCCATTGGATAAAGGAGCCAGGGTACAAAGCCAACAAGTCACTTCCACCTGGTGCCAAGATTAAAAATGCATGGAGCTAAACCTCCACTACCACTATACACCTTAAAGCAACATACCTAATTAACTTCACAATGCGAAATTCAAGGTTTACACAGTGCTGATGTTGAGGATTCTGTTCTCATGGCATGTTACACTGTGCAGCGCAGTCAACAGACCCTGACAATTTGCAGAAACACAATGTCTTCACCTTTGTGGGTTGAGAGGTCCTACAGCCATACAGTCCTACAGCCATACAGTCCTAGTCCTAGGAATATGTAGGAATCAGAAAAGCTACAAGAATGTCTGTCAAGATAGCCAAGAGTTTAACTGAGGACCTCTCAACTATAAAGCAGGGGTACCATGTATTGGAGTGCAATGTTCAGTGCCATATAGAATGAAGCATCTTATGGACCTCTCAGTTATGAAGCATCAGGTATTATAAATTTTTCAATTATCTTCTCCAGATGGGATGATTGTGGTGTAAATAAATTTGGTTCCTCTCTGCTTCTTAAGCATGTCTGCATATTGTGGAAAGTGACTATTAGCTTTGTCATGTCTGCCTGCCTGTATGTCTGTCCATCCATCTGCATGGAGCAACTCAGCTCACACTGGACGGATTTTCACAGAATTTGATGTTTGAGTATTTTTGAAAAATCCGTCAAGAAAATTCAAATTTGATTAAAATCTGGCAAGAATGACAGGTACTTTGCATGAGGATCAGTGTACATTTATGACAATATTTGGCTGAATTCTTCTTGGAAAGAGACATTTTTCTGATAAAAATGTAGAGAAAATCAGAACAAACATGATCAAAAATTGTCATTTTTTAAATAATGTGGAAAAATATGGTATAGCCTGATGGGCCACAAATGACAATAAAATATGGTGCAGAAAAGATGCAATCTGCATGCCAGATGACTAAGGCAAGAATACAGACACATACTGATAACATTTAACGCTTATTGCTTTCCCGCCGCTACAACGGTTGTGTGGACGTACCTCTATGTTACACTATATGTACACTGCCTGCCTTGTGGGATTATCATTTTGTCATATGCAAACATAATTTAATTCAAATCAGTACACAATAATTACTTTTCAAATGCAGAAGGGATGTGATGGTGTACTGCAAAACATTTACAGAATGAGGGTGTCTAAGAACAAGGCGCTGAGAATAATAATCAAAACCAACAGGAAAGAATTAATAGGACGGTCAACAAAACCGCGTATAATAAGCATAATTTGTACTCCTATTTCAGATATCACTCAGGTGCTTGAATCAAGGAAGATGAGTTGAGCGTGGTATGTGACACAGGGTTTGGAATGGGAAAAGGAAACAAAAGACACTGCCCAAGAAACCAGATGTAGTTGGGATTATATTAAAATGTGTCTTAAAAAACAGAATTCATCTGGCTATGAATGTGGACCAGTGGCTGGTTTTGTCAATATGGTAATTAAAGTGTGCCTGGAATGGAAAACTTTAAAATAAGGTAATGGAAGTTTCGGTTATAAAAATTGTATGGGATTTTTTGTTTATTGGAGGAACGTCTCACTACTCAGAAGGCAGAATAGTCTGTGATGTCAGAGTCACTACATGGTTTTATACCTTCTCCTTATGTCTGCTCTTCCTTTCCCGGTGAACAACTGGACTTGAACCGCCTGACCGTTGCTGCACCTGTTTTGGCTCCAGCAATTCCAGATGCACACTGGATGATGCTAGACTTGTGCTGTTGTCTTCATCCTCCTCTTCATCTTCTCTCACAACACTAGTGCTATGGTTACTGTCTTCACCACCTTCTGGGCTCTGCCGCCACTTACTATCTGTACCTAACCATGCAGCTAATGCATCTGCAGTAATTTCAGCTACTTCACCATTCAAGCAAAGTTCTTCATTTTCAACAGTCTTTGTGTTCTCAATTACAATATCACTTTCCAAGTTGGAAAAAGATTCTCTTTTTTCTAGCATCCCCAAAGCATGTTCACCATTGGCAGTACCAGTGGTAATATTTGGCAAAGCATCCTCTGGATCGAGATCATCCTGGAAACCAGCAACTAATGGATTGCCGGTTTCAGTGTCACTGAAAATGTAACCGTAACAATTACTACACAATGAAATACCTACCACAGGACATTATAAGAATGGCAGTGATTAGTTACAACACAAAGTACCTTACAAGATTTGAGGTTCTCTCAGCAGTCTTGCTAAAGAATGAAGTTTACTGGGATGTGACACTGCGGCGCTGGCAGACTAGTTCCGATGTTTCACAGAAGCACATTGCTTGCCTTTAGACCCTGAACATGAAGGCTCTACAATCCTTCAAAACATCAAGAACTAATGAGCCAATGACACGGCATGACTTCGCAGAAGATTTCAAACTTTATGAACCAAGTTGCTTTTAACATTAAATTCTGTTACCTGTTGGGTGCCATCAAATTGTGGACTAATAGTAGGAAAGATATAAGGGTAAAAAATTAATATTGGCATGTGGTAAACTGAGCACACTGTTTGTCTGACTGTACAATTACAGGCCCACATTCTATCAATTCATAACTCTGACAGTTTTGTTATCAATCACACCTTAACAGAGTCCATACAAACCAGTTCATTAACCCTGAAGATGGAGGTAATACATTCAACTGAAATGGTGTCCAAAACTCAAAAGACATCATGTGAACAAAAACTACAGTGAACACCTGGAAACTTATACTAACAGCATCACTTTCTATAAATACAAATGTGTCAGTCAATAAACAACACTTTATTTTATATACAATAAAAATAGCATATTGTCAGGGCGACATGTTTCGACCTTTATTAGGTCATCTTCAGGCCCTCAGAGAAAACAGAGCCAAGAGCTATCTATATTTCAATGCAATGTGGGATCGCACAATGCACTGAAATACAGATAGACAAACCATGTCGCCCTGACAATATACTATTTTTATTGTATACAAATAAAGTGTTGTGTTATGGACTGATAAGTTTGTATTTATGTTATAACACTTTGGGATGGAAAACAGTTAAAAAAAAAAACCACCACTCTCACTACACTGATGTTATCATAATGGTGTTGTCGAGGATTCAGGTCTTCTGGAATTTGCCACTGTGCCACTGGGCAAGCGGTTTCTGATTTTTGATGGTTTGTGTTGTGTTCATCTTCAAGATTAATATCTCTCCTTTCCTTGTGGACTGATTACCCCTGAAGAAGAAAGCACTATAATCCTTCAAAATGCCAGGAACCATCCTCCCAGTAACACAGCACCACACTCTGCACCAATCAAATCCTCATCCTGCCTACAGTAATTCAGACAACAATTCACTTTGCTACATGTGAAGGGCCCAAATTTCTGTTTGGCCAACAATCAATATGCCTATCTAATTCTACTCCAAATGCCCTGTTAAGAAATGTTCATGTATTCACTTATGTATTTAGCTTTATTGCCTAGTAATTCACAAACACACTCACCAATATGTAGGCCCCCATTGTCTTCCTCACCACCAATAAATACTCACCTATCTGATTCTGCCTCCAGCTGCTGCGGAGTGCCCCGTTCATGAATGTTGGTGTCTTCCAAGAATGACCTGTCCAACATTCCACCATCAGGTACAAATTCCTCCACACTTGTTATAGGCTCAGGAGTGGGAACAGATGCAAGTCTTGGTGTCATGTGTGCTGCTACAATGAGACAAGAAAGGAGAGAAATTAAATTATGAAAACACTTCCTACATAAATTATGAATAAGCATGTTATTTGATGACACTGTCAATTCCTGAGAATATGTAGCGTAGGTCACACAGAAAAGAATGGGCATGCAGCACTGCAGGAATTACAATGACAGAAGTAAACTAGAGTATTCAAAAACAAACATGTCCCAGGGTCACTGTGTACACTTCAAACCCTACATGGACTGGCCTGCGATCTGTGTGAGATGCCAGCAACTAACCATCTACGCCATGACACAGCCATAAGTTATGATCCTCTGATACAGAAATCTGTATGGCACATCACTGAAGATGGTGTAGCTCAGTTGATAAGGTGACTGGCTACAAACCAGTGTTTGATTGCCATCAAGGGAAGGGATTTTTCTGTTTTCCACCACAATGAAACAAGCTCCCTCACCTAGACTGTTAGTTCTTTAGACTGTGAGGATGACTGTTTGCACTCACAGTACAGAATGTACAGCACAGCCTCTCAACTTCACAATTTCCACACACCATTTGGAGGTGAAGGAGGGAGCTTTATCTTTCTATAATGCAAAATGGTTCCTCAATTTTTACAAGAAACTGTCAATATATGACACTGTCAGTTTAACATCTTTTCAGAAAGGCTACATATTTCACTTCAAGATTTAATGTTTTGTGACTCAGAGATGTTGAACCAATTTATACTGGTACACCTGTTATGGGGTATAAGGCTTTCCATGGGAATAAAGACAGCAGTAGACACCAAAATTTCCAGTAAAATTCTGGTAACCACGAACCGGACTATATGCTGTCATGACCAAGACGACCACAACATGCCTAGATCTCTTGTGACTGTATCACGGGACAAATACAGCTATCTTAGCAGAGGGCTCACCCTTGCTAAGTACCAGGATTCACGCAATCAACACAACCACTGTTCTATATGTTGCAACCCTGAAGGGTCACCATCAGGCAACAGTGTGTGAAAGGTTAGTGGTGGACATCTGAACTGTCCATTTCCAAGACAGATTCCTTCTCTACAATTATCTGTTACAATGATATTACTGTATTACAACTAACAAACACCAGTCTTGTAATCTTGTAAATAAAGCCAACTCAGTGCACAATTTTTCTTAGTATGTTTATTTCTTTCCTGGTATGCAGGGCGGAATTCCACCCTGCATACCAGTCATCCACACACAGTGACAAATACCAAGTGTCGCACAGATACAGTTACTTCTCCTGATGATGGGCACATAGTAGCCCGAAACATGTACAGGAGAGAAATAAACATACCAAGAAAAATTGTGCACCAATTTGGCTTTATTTACAAGATTATACAAGGATGCATGGTCAACAAAACATAAAATTTACCAAACACCAGCCTTGATTAAGGAACGCCTACAGTTTTTTTTGTCTCATTATTTTTTCTTTGTTGTGTTAATATAATCAATTGCACTGCGCTACATCTGAAGATGCCAAGTTATTCAGTCTAAAAAGACTACAACAACAATAAAATTCTGTCTTCATTAATTTATTGTAGTAAAATTCAAAAGTCTATGTTTTATTTCTTTGTACTGTATTGCACTTGGCAGTAAGACCTGTTTCAATTTTTTGTACAAAACCAGTAAGTTGACATACCACAAATACACACAACTTGTCAGAATCACAATAATTTATATATATATATACACATTATTTCTTGGTTTACATTGTGACAATTGAATCATAATGCATGGAATGGAAAATGTAATGCATAGCTGATTACAAATCTGTTCTGTATGTAATAATAAATAATTATCAATAGCTCTTTTGAGGTTAAGCTGTGTCTCAGTGTAGTTATATAGACATTGTTTGCTTATGTCTCCTTTGTGAGTGTTTTTAATAACTCTATTATAACTTCTTGATTTCAAACATTTGCTGTGTTCTGAATGTTGTGTTCTTTCTTTTGGGTGATTCCCTGGCATCTGAATTTTACATGCCAAAGTTTCAGACCACTTTGTCACTTCCATCTTCATAGGCGGCATAAGCAGGAATGCACTGCCTATGAAGATGGAACAGACGCAGTGTTCCGAAACGTCGGCACATAAAATTCAGGGAATCACCCAACAGAAAGAATAAAACATATAACTTGTTTTTGTTTGGAATTTGAAGAAATTCTTAAGCTGTTTTGTAAGCTGACATGTGTGTAGCATCACAATCATTGTGATATTCATGTTATCTGCACACAATGCAACTAAATTAATTAACAAATGAACCAAGCAAGCAACCAACCAACCAACCAAGTAACTGTCTGTCTGTCTACCCACCCACCCACCTACCTACCTATCTACCTACATGTATCTACCTACCTATCTATATCTACCTATCTACTTACTTACCTACCTACCTACCTACCTACCTACCTAACCAACCAACCAACCAACTCCACACAGCACAGTCCTCCCTCAGATGCTAACAGTTGATCATATAGCCATGAAATTCCCCACATTTATGCAAACCAAACGATCACCACTGTGTTCACAAAAGTACGCCACATGTCCCTGTCCTTCAATAAATCCAGCCCACTACATCCTTTAATGTCCATTTTCACATTTTCCTCCCATACACTTGCAGGTCTTCAAAGTGGTCTTTCTCCTTCAGGTTTCCCCATCAAAATCCTGTATACATTTCTTGTCTACCCCATACACTGCACATGCCTCAGCAAAGGAACATTAAATGAAGAGCATGAAAGACATAACATAACACTAATGACGCAATCTAATCTAACCTAACACTAATGACGCAACCCACAGTTGCACAATTTGTGCCCTCACAAAACAATATGATGGTAATTAAACCATGAAAGATATGATGTGCTGGACGTGAAGCACATACACATGGAAAAGAAGAGAAGTGCATAGAGGGTTTTGGGTGGGAAAACCTGAAGGAAAGAGACCACTTGGAAGACCCAAATGTAACTGAAAGGATAATATTATAACTGATTTGCTAGATATAAGGTTGATGTAGAATGGATTCATCTGGTTCAGGATAGGGACCAATAGCAGGTTCTTGTTAACACAGTAATGAAGCTTTGGGTTCCACAAATGTGGGCCATTTCTTAATTAAATAAGGGAAACATGCTCATCGAGAATGAGTCCTTTGGATGAATTTAGTTACAAAGGGCCAACAGTGTTTCTGAACCTGGACTCAGTTCTCAAGCTTGAATTCTGATTGGCCGACAGGAACACTACCGTTTGAGTTTTCAGAACAATTAGTAATCTGTCCAAAGGATAGTCTATGCATCTATGATTTACATGCTATTCAAACTAACAGCAAGAGCCATAGAAAATACTGATGTAAATTACTCAGAATGCTTTCCCCATTATAAGATATGTGTACAGTTGATTTCCCAAAAGCACTACACAACTATTTTCTTTTTAATAAAACATGCATCAAGATTTAAGGTTATTACAACAACTCTTCTGAAATGTGGGAATGCATCATTAGGAGAGTATTTCACCTTCAGAGTCTAGCATTCTGAGAAGAAACTTCTTGAACTGCTACACACTGAAGGTGAAGACACTATAGTTCTTTCAAATGCCAGGAGAACTCATGCAATGACACAGTGTCATTTCCAAGACAATTAAATTCTTCAAGATACAAGGCACATATCAAAGTGACTTACGCTGCAACTCTTCCTGGGTGTCTCTAGGCTTGCCGAATATCTTTGAAATGAAGCCTGAGCTCTTCGAGCTGATCACTGCTGATCCATCTGGCCGTCCACCAGATGATGCAGACTCTACCAACTGGGAAGCCACCCCTTGCTGTTGCACTACAAAGTTCTGAGGCTGCAAACTACTACTCTGCTCTGAGGTAGCTGGGATATTAACAACTTTTGGTACTGAGGGCGGCTGAGACCCAGGAATTGGGTTTCCTGCACCAATAGGTCCAGGCATCGAGGAACTTCGTCGAACATTTGATGATGAATCATTTTTGTTTCCTGCGTGTGAGGACTGTGTTGGAAGTTGGTGACTGATTTGGGAAGTAGGGTCATATGCTTGTGCTGATGTGCCTACGTTAGTTGGTTGCACTACGAAAGTGGCACTGGACGTGCTGTCTGCAGCCTGACGACGTTTATTCACCAGATTATCCAGGAACCTGAAAGGAAGTAAATTAGTGAGTATCTTCACTTGACCAGCACACTAACACACAAAATTCATACAATAAATCCCAATAAGCTGAGTATCTCATTGAATTTCTTACATAGTTACAATCTTTCTTCAAAGGAAGTTCAACAAATAAGATTCCCTACATAATAAAAATTAAATGAGAAAGCAATACAACATTAAATGTAGCTAATTAACTCCATTGAAGTGTCATAATTTTTCAGCAAAACCCCCTAGAACACTGTTCAATCCTGAAACAAGTTTAAACACTACTCCATCACATTAGTAGAAATGAGGCTTTTGCACCCACAGCCATTCACAAACAACCACTTCCACTTACTACCATAGCACAGGTGACCTCCCAAGTGTTGCTTTTGCAGCCCAAACAATAATGCGGATGGTCCATAAATTTCCAGCAACACAACTGCTACAGCTCTTGTGTCTGATGTGCGCTGTTTACAGTTGCAATGTGTGCTGAAGGATCACACCTTGCGGCAGATATGTGTTCGGTCTGCTGATGCAACATTTGAGAGGCTGCAGACCCACAATAATGAGTACGTGTAAATGGCTGTCTTTGAATGGCTGCAAATGCAACAGCATAATTTCTAACATGATAAAATTTTTAAACTTATGCCAGGATGGGTCAAATGCATCAATATGCTTGAAGACTGTGATTAAAAATAATAACAATGCAGTGGAATAAACATGCTACATTAAATGCTGTGGAAACTTTTCATGTAATTCTTATGACTACAAAAACTGTACTTCTTCCACATGCCTCATACTGGAGCCCATGTATGTCTGTTTTCCTGTTTAACAGTTTCTGAAGTATGACTTAAAGAAGCACATACTAAACCCACTCAACAAATACACCTATATACATCCTTCTTACAATCACATTTGTAACAGTATCCACTGCAACAGACATAAATGTATGCATTTCTTACAAAGAATCCCTCAGTGGGACATCACATGTTTCATTACACAATTTCATGTTTCAAAGGACAGAACAAGCAGAGGATGTGAACTTTCATTCATGAAGAAATGCAAGGACAGATAAATATTATTAATCTACATTTATTTTTTAATTGTTTTTCTTAGTGAGGATCCAAAGAAAAACACAATGAAGTATTTTCAGATTGTACCTTCTAATATACATGGTGTCAGGTGGGACATTTTGGTAAGAAGACACTCACTGCTGAAACAATATACATGGTGTCAGGGGGGACATTTTGGTAAGAAGACACTCACTGCTGAAACAATATACATGGTGTCAGGGGGGACATTTTGGTAAGAAGGCACTCACTGCTGAAACAATATACATGTACATTATATGACAATAAAGGAAAAGACAAGATATAAGACAAATCAATTGCATTTTAAATGCAATTACTGTGGGCTACAGATGCATGTGGACACAAGCTGCATTGAGAATGAGCAATATGTGCAGACCAGATTTACTGTCTGAATACATTCTGAGTGGGAGAAGAAATGAAGGTTGACTAAGGGAAAAGAATGGAGAAACCATGAATACAGATGAAGACTGGAGTGGCTTATACACTGTTGCTGGTGATAATGAATAATGAATCTTTGGGTTCTGGGAATGCACTGCTTATTACAAGGAATGGCATTAACTAACCTTCACTAGCAGTGTGTTGGACTACTGTAATACAGGCATGCAAGGTCCAGTTGGCCAACCACTGCACATTTTCACAGCTATCACCATTATCTCCAAATTGCAATCTAGCCACCAGCACTGCAATACGGGAAGACTTAAAATTCTCTGCATATAGATGATTACAGTTAAATATGAAATTACTTTCTGCCAGAAGTTTAGAAGCAATCTGATGTCTGCACATCAGCTGTTCTGACAGGGAAGCACTATCACACCACTGACACTCACTTGTCATAGTCAGCATCGTCACTCTCCTGGTACAGATCCAACTCCTGCGTTGTCAGCTGTATCTCGTGCTCATTTGTTTCAAGTTGACCTAACAAAGTTTCTCTCTGCAGCTGCAGAAATGGTAAATTGAAAAATCTGTGCAATAACTTTAAACCAAAACCATTTCTCATTGATGATTCTGCATAGCGGAGTTGCGCAGATCCTGGCGGTCTGGAAACAGAAATACGTGGTGCCACTTTTAAAAGTGTATTTCATGGCACCTTTACATTAGAACACTAAAATAAAACATTATTTCAGAGAAATTCTCCGGAATATTCAGCCTCCTATGTGACAGGCAGTGGGCAGTGTGGGTAAGGCACCTAGGCCACAATGCTAAATAGACAGTTATAAGACCTTTAAGAAGGAACTGAAATCACTTATTCTTCTGCATTCCTTTTACTCAGTGGAAGAATGTGTAGCTTTGTAACTATGTAACTGCATTAGCTGTGTATCTAATTTAAGTTTCATTAAAACTAAAGCTAAGCATTAACCCCCATCCAATGCTCATGCAAAGAATGAGTGGAGTTACATCTCCACATCACCATATGCCTTCATGGTGTGCACAAGAATAACTTTACATTTGGAGGACTGACGTCCCCCGGTACATATTCTATGTCATGCGAGTGGCTATGGATGTTTTTAAGGATCACACTGCTTCATATTGGGCCTTCGAAGATGCAGGAACTATGTCTTTTCAAAATGTCTGCAACCCCTCACTGAATGCCATTACGTAACTTCCCAAAGACTTGAATCCTCAAAAACAACAGTGCAAGAACCTCAAATCTTGCAACTTTACCTTTACCTCTACCTCACACATTATATGATATTATTCTGTATTTAATTTCAACATTAAAATCCTCAAATGCAGTTACCTCTCACAGCTCTCAATGAAGTACGTCACATGGTCGGCAGTCACTGTCCTGTGATGTGACATGTCACAGTGATTAGCGAGCACCAGAACAGGAATGTGCGGTGGCACTTTGGGTAACTCACGCTGCACATAATCAAATGTCCTAGAAGTTCAACAAAGTTTAAACACAAAGTGTATGACATCAATCCACTACACTTTTGTTCTAATGATGGCGGTCTTCTGGATTGTTACACCATTTCTGAGGACACATACTGCTTTCATGTTCAGAGTGAACTGCGGCAGATGATGAAGTGGACGACAATGTGTTACATAGGAAGGTACGAGGGAATTTGGCCAATGAGTACTTCAGAAGGGGGGAAGGGAAGACATGGCTGTTTGTATCCAGCCACTGGCACTTCAGCCTTCCAAAAAGACCACTTTCACCATTCACCTTAACCAATTCAGTCACCCTGAAGACAAAGGTCAATGTTCCTCCAAAATATCAAAACAACCAGAAACTCGTAAGATGACCACAATTTGAAAACCAAATGCTGTAAAGACCTGAAAACTTGTACACTTTGGTTCCCAGAAGAATAAGTGCAAAAGAAAATGGGCTCAAGTGTATGGCAATTAAATGTGCTGAAAGTACAAAATACCAATTTAGTTCTTTTTCTTGAACTCAGATCTTGACCTTCATACCCCTTACTTCAATCTGAACATGAACCATGTGCATAGCAAACATCACCTTATTCCATCTCCGTTCTCAATTGCTTACCAACTTTTTGTTATGTCCAAAAGAATTATGACACCATTGGTGCCCTTGTACACATCGAGGAACTCTGCATCTAAAGCTGGTTCTTCAGGCACCTCAAGTTGGCTGTTATCAAGTTTTAGTCCATCAAATCGCTTCTTCTTTTTACCTCGATCAACCACATCCCACACTTCTACTTTCACTACGTCATCAGTGGCTTTGTAGCTCCAGTGGATGCTGGCCACCTGTCAACAAACAGACTTTTACAAGTTGTAAAATAAAACTAGGTGTGTCACAGCAGTATATATTTTCCATTTATTTTTAAATTAAACACAATGAAATGCAATATGCTAAGATTTAAAACAGTATTTAGACATGGCAGAAAGAACTGTATCACAAGTTCCTTATTTTCTTTCCTGACAAATATTGGTAATCATATACTACCACCTTGCTTCGCATATAAACTTCAATGCACACACAATGAACAATATGCAAAACATGTCCAGCATCTCCCTGACATCTGGCGAGTACAAACCCAATATCAACTGGAATACACTGCACTAAAACATACGGCTCCAGATGCACGGAAAACTGGACAAGTGGCGAGCAAAGTGCTGCTTGCTGGGGCTGTCTGAAGAGTGATTCAACTTGTCAAACAAAATGTTGCTGCAGCATTTGCTATGTTCTTTCTGACATATGATATAAACATAAACATGAACAGTTATTTTGTTGCCCTCCATTCCCTCATGTCATATAGAATTACATTCTGGTGAAATTCAGCAATAAAAAGACACTTGTGAACAATGGCAGCCACTAAATGGAAGGTCTCTTGTATGGAAATTGTTAGCAAGTCGAACATTCTGCCACTTGCCAGTGAGCACCCCCTCTCAGTACTATCACTGATTGTGGACATAAACAAATTTCGAACAAATTCCAATATAGGCTACATAATATGGATACCAAACACAGATATCTCAATCCTATGTCAAACACTAACCTCAGTATAAATCAAAAAGGAGTCTGCTGTACTGGAATCAAGTTGTACAATAATCTTCCACCTGCCATTAAAAGCTTAAGTCATGACATTTAAAAACTGAAGCCAGAATTAAAACAGCATCTACAGTGTGTTTCTTTTACCAGCACACTGAATGACTCACAGATAACCTGTCTACTGTGGGACATCATGCAACAGCTGTGGTCCTCAGGAAAACGACAAAAGGAACACAATGTGTTATCTCACACCTTCTACCATGTACAAATATTTTCCTTTAAAAAAAACACTCAAATATTACACAATCATGTATGTGAAGAAATTAGTAAAGCAGACTCTTGAAAATCTCAGAAATAGTGTTGGCAAGCTACCACAAAAAGGAGTGAGGAGGAGAAGGAAGAACCAGAACATGAATGGTACGGTACAGGACGGTACAGCAGATTACCTGAATCTCCTCTGTTGGGATGTATTCCTCAACAAACTTCTGTCCCTGTAGCCTACGGAATAAACAGGTCTTACCAACATTTCGGTCACCTTTAATTATTATCTTCACTGAAAATTAAACAAATATATATACATATAGTATTACAAATGCATCCAGTTTTCATAACAGTAAAATACTAAATGCATACAAATGTGTCATGTGACTAGTAAAATATCCTCACTGAATCACCTACATTGATGAAATAACGCTATACAGGCACTCTGTACAACTGATGATTAGTATACACTAGATCTTACAGGGTGTGAAAATGAATAATCATTCGATGGATATCCAATTTTTGAAGGCCCGTCAATTTTGCTGCCAGTCCAGCAATAAACTTGTCCATGTCTTCAATCCCAGCCGGCTGTACAGCAGCACAAAACAAACTGTTTATTCAGAATGAGGACTGGCAAGATGGTGACTGACAGTCATGTTATTATGAAGATATGTGGGCCTAAGAGGGAAGGTGTACCAGGAGACTGGAGAAAACTAAAACTACATAATGAGGAGCCTCTTGATTTGTACTGATCAAATAAAGAAAGATGAAATGAACAAGACATGTGTCACATATGGGAGAAAAGAGAAATACGCACTGATCTTGGTGGGGGAAGCCCGAAGGAACCAGACCACTTGGAAGACCCAGACATAGACAGCAGAATATGAAAAGGGATCTTAATAATGAGATTGAAGGGTACAGATTGCATTCTTCTGGCTCAGGAGAGGGACAAATGGTGGGCAGTTGTAAACATCGTGATAAACCTCCAGGTTCCACGAAATGTGGGGAATTTTTTGACTAGCTGTTAATGAAACGGGCTAACGGGCACAGACAGGACAAATCTGACTTAGGATAGAAACAAGTGGCAGGCTCTTGTGAGTGGGGCTATGAACTTTGGAGTTCCATAAATGTGGGGAATTGCTTGACATGCCAAAGAACCATTGGCTTTTCAAGACAGACTCCTCTCCATCATTTATTTAGTTTGTGAGTCAGTCAGCCGGTTGGTGAGTCACTTTTAACTGCACAAGATGTCTGTCTACTATCAAGGTACCCACAACAAATTTCAAATAAAAATCAGCGAGTTTTACTAAACAAATGGCATGTGTATCTTATGAGCATCATAACTTGTACGCAAGATTCTTTCACCTTAATGTTTATCAAGGTACAATCAAAATTGTATTTAGAATGTAAGGCATGTGGACCTTACAGTAGGGTACAGTACAGTGAGGCAGGCACTGCTGTGACCCCAGAATGTGGACCTTACAACACATATTCAGCCCACAGAGAATATAAGACTTAAAACAAACTAATCTGGATGAAGGTCATCCCAATTAGTCCATGCATAATATCATCAAAGTCAAAATGTGTCAAATATGTCAGGCGATTTAAATCAAGCTTGTATAATGTAATTACAGCACTCCTACACTACAAGAGATATTCAGTAAGTAAGGTGCCATAGATCAGAAAAATTTAATGAGAAATCATTAGTGCATTAAATACAGTTCATTCCACTGAAATATCACTGATCCATTTGCCCCAAATTTAAATTAGTTTAAAAATTCTGCTTTGTGACACTTGCATTCACAACTATTCATGAACAGCCATTTCCACTTCCTTATTATTGTGGAACTGACAACAATTTATATTTTGCTTCAGCAGTCCAAACAATAAGGTGGATGGTCCAGAAGTTCCCAGTGAAAGGATGGTAACAACTATTGTGTCTGACAACACTGTGTGGCATTGTATCATGCGGCAGGATCACATCTTGTGACGTTTCACTTGTTTGGGTCAATGAAGCAACACTTTGGAGGATGCCAATTCCACAATAATAAGGAAGCAGAAATGGTTATTCTGAATGGTTTTGAATACAAAAACAT